>ODAK010001608.1_pt1 | contig 24397 bp, 49 predicted proteins | sample 1539591 | NCBI WGS metagenome assembly ODAK01 (sample SAMEA3539303, study PRJEB22396) | soil metagenome | biome: tundra; feature: field; material: soil | place: USA | collected 2010-05 | depth 0.15 m | reverse complement strand
TTGGTCAGTGACTGGAGTTCAGACGTGTGCTCTTCCGATCTTGATGCTTATATTCTTCAGAAAAAATATAATTTAAATAAAGTTGATCGTGATGAAATTATTTTTATGTGTATGAAGGCAGTTGGGTGTGGAACATGAATTAATACTTGACAAATAAACTTAGAAGTGCTAACATTAAAAATGTAAGATAAGTTAACTGATAGATTGAAAATAAAAGGAGAAATATCATGGCTACAGAAAAAGTTGAAAATCATGAAGTTCGAGTAAAGGCACTGCGTTTTATTAAGCAGAAGGCTAAGTTGAAGCATGCATATCGTGGTGGTATTGCATCAGCACTGGCAGAGTATCTAACTAAGGAAACTGGTACGGAATTTAGTTATCCTGCTGCATATTATTATGTTACCAAGGTTTATCCTGGTGTAGAAGGTGCCATTGTAATTCCTAAGCAGTTTGCTGATGGTGTCAAGACTGGAGTAAAGAATCGTAATGGTGTTAAGAAGACTGGAGAAGTTAAGCCTGGTAAGTCTACTGATTTGTTAGTTGTAGTTGCCAAGCCTGGAACTCCTGGTGGCGATTTTGATGGTGGCGGTTCATCGGTTGGTGATGGAATTGATTTTGGTGGCGGCGGAAGTGGCTCTATCGGCGGCGGTGGCCGCGAGGTTGATGGCGTGGATCGATTTGCCGTTGGTGGATTTGATGAGATTGGTGGTGGCGATGCTATTGAGGAAGAAAGCGAAGGAATCAAGTCTACTTATACGCAGCAGGAAGCTAATTTTAACGACTAAAATCTAGTGAAGGTTAAGAGGGCGTATAACCCCACCATGCGCGATTCATGATAGTGGCGAAGTCTATAAACCTTTAAAGGATATATTTATGAGAACATTTTTTACTAATTGGTTTAAACAACAACCAACCAAAAAATCTATTTTAGAAGATTTGAGAACATTTTTTATTAATAATGGTGATGATGCTGGTGCTGATAAATTATGGGATATTATATCAGCATTACGCGGACCAGATGATGGTAATCATGATCTAAAATATGCTACAACAGAAGTAATTCGTTATCATGTTACTGGTAAATCTTATTATGCAAATGTTTCTGCTGATAATGATGGGAAAGCAAAATATCGTGATGAACTGGTGATTAACCAGTATGATCATTTTATACAACATGCAATGAAGGCATTTAGATCGTTAAATTTAAATTGGAGAACAAATAACGATGCAGATGCTTGACAACAAGTTTCATTTTTGCTATAATTCTTTTATCGAATGGAGATTAAGATGAATCAAAGCCCTTTATACGATATTGTTCGCAGCTTTGGGATGGAATTTCAATCAGGTCCAAGTCGTGGGTCAGTATCAGTTTTTGAGAAGGATGGAGTTTGGGTAGAACTTGAAGGTGATAATTGGATTCTATCTGCTCCTAATGATGAAGATTTTTATAATGAAGGTGACTCAGAAGAAGATTTGAAGGATGGATTAGAGCTATTATTAGGAGAATAAATGATGCATACAGTATTATTTGTTATTGGGGTTATTGTTCTTTATGAAGTAGCAAAGGCAGTAATGATTAAGTTAATGCAATAATGTATTATATCATCTAATTGGTAGGATTCCAGTGAAATAAAACTGGCTATATTGGTTCGACTCCAATTATAATACACTGCAATGATGAAACCGTAAGTCCAACGTGCCAACAGTAATCATTGCACCGGATTGATAAATAAGATAAAATGAGGTAAGATAATGAGTGAAGCAACAGAAAAGGTTTTAACCAATGCGGAATTTATGAAAGATGGTGATTTCATTTCTGCATGTGAGGAAGTTAATCTAAAGGTTACTAAGCGCCAGGCATCGAAGTTTCGTATGAAGATCGGTAAGGCATATCGTGATGGTCGTAATAGGAAGGTAGAAAATAATGAATAATAGAGTTATTAGTAATGTAGTGTTGGATTTTGCTGACGAAATTGGTACTTATGATTCATTCATTATGAATGATTTGCGTAAATATGTTTCTCAACGCGGTTATCGTATTGCGCCTGATTCTTCTGGTCGTATTCTTCGTAATCTTCGCCAGACTGGTGAACTTAATTATCGTGTTATTAATCGTTCAAAATCACTATATGAATTTGTGAACTAAATAGCCAGTGGTGAAGTGCTTAGGCCATTCATCACACAAGGCGTGGGATAGACTATATTTAGCTGAAACGCGACCCACATAAAATCATAGCGCGCATGATGCCTTAGTATTATATTGGTAAGGAAAGTAAACGGAGAATGGGAGATTTGATTGCAATCAAATCGGATACCTCACCGGCCAATTTATTCTCCTGTCGTTTAGCGGTAATAAGACTACTGAATCGCGACTCAGTAATGTAAGTGTAAACCTTGCCGGGAGAGCCAACGTTATTGACATATACTAGATAAGGTGATATTATGGTTACTAAGCAAGAAGTTTTAAAATTGATCGATGATGTGGAAGTTGAAAAGATACGATGGGAGAAGGGTGAGACGGCATATCTAACCATGATTGCTATTCATCATTTGCTAGTAGTTATTAAGCCATTGTTTGAGAATGCATAAGATTCAATAGCCTGTACCGCAATTGCGGGCCGTGCGCGATGGTGGCCAACATCGTTAAATTGATAGACTGGTTTCGTCTAACGGTAGGACGCCTGGCACAGCCGGGAAACATTGGTTCGATCCCAATAATCAGTCCTTATATTTTAAATTAAAATGAGGTTATTATATGGAACAAACAAGTGATACTGCAATAAAGATTCTTGATTCATTATCTGCGCATTTTGGTACGACAGGTGCTCATCTTTGGGAAGTGATGGTAAAATTTCAAGTTACTAGTTCAATTGTTTCTTTAATTGGATGGGGTGGATTTTTTTCAATCTTGGCACTTTATTTAAAGACAGTAGCAGATAAAAATTATGATAAAAATGACAATGCTATTCATTATACGTTAATAACATGTATGTTTATGGTTATGTTTGTTGCAGTTACAATTATTGGTATTGACTTACAGGGTATTTTTATGCCAGAATATTATGCATTGAAAGATATTGCTGTTATGATTCGTGGATGATAAATAGATTATAATGCACCAATGGTGAAGCGGTTTAACACGGCAGTCTGCAAAACTGCTATGCGGGGGTTCGAGTCCCTCTTGGTGCTCCAAATTTTATATGTGCTCGTGGCCGATTGGATTAGGCAACAGTCTTCTAAACTGTTCCAGGCAGGTTCGATTCCTGTCGAGCACGCCAAGTTTATGTCCCTATGGCCCAACGGAAAAGGCACTGAGCTACGAACTCAGGGATGGGGGTCCGATTCCCTCTAGGGATACCAATTTATGGTGATGTAACTTAGCGGCTAAAGTATCTGCCTGTCGAGCAGAATATCGCGGGTTCGAGTCCCGTCATCATCGCCAAAATTATCTGCATGTTAGCTCAACGGATAGAGCACGATACCAATAGTGTCGGTTTAATACAGGATCGAGTAATGTCATGCAGATTTTAATTATGGAGCCATAGTTTATCGGTTAGAACGCTCGGTTTTCACCCTTGTAGGAGGGGTTCGACTCCCCTTGGCTCTACCAAATTATCCCTTTGTAGCTCAATGTTAGAGCACCTGGCCGTATGCGCCAGCAGCCTTTTTAGGTGAAGATTCTGGTTCAACTCCAGACTTAGGGACCATTTCTCTCTTGACTCAATCAAACAATTCAGCTATAATAATTTTTATGACAATTAATAATGATGGTTGGCAAAAAGATGAAGATGATATATCACATTTTGTAGATGCAGGTTATGCTACAAGTCTTTGTCATAATTTTTGGTTTGATGATGATCAAATGATTAATTCATATTATGAACTTCCTGTTTGTATGGTATGTATTAGTTTGAGGTATTTCGGATGATGGCGATGATAAAATATGAAGTAGAATATCTCTGGCCTGCTAGTGGTTGGGACCCTATAGCTTATCCTAAAACATTAGCTGAAGCAAAAAAATTCATAAAAAATGGTCCTAATCCATCCAAAGAAAGAATTAAATGTATTAACATTGAAACTGGTGTTATTAGATATCACACAATTACTATTGGAAATGAATGTAATGATGAGAATTGTCATTCACAATGGCACCAAAAATGATTGAAATATCAAATTATGATAAATGGTTGTTACTTACCAGAGTTATTAGAAGTTATCCTGCTAATCGAGAGTGTAATAGAATATTTTGGAGATGGAAGGTAATTAATTCTTATATACATAATAGAGTATTTGGTTCTCATATACTTGAAACATGCGCCATCTTAAATGGTAGTTATAAAACATATAGGCAACGACATGAGGGATCATAAAAGACATAGAAGAATGGTTGCAGAGCGTGATGGCTGGAAATGTGCTTATTGTCAAAGAATGCTTGCAGAGGAAACTAAAATTACTCTTCATGATCGTTTTTATGCAGCTACTCTAGATCATATTGTTCCAAGGTCTCAAAATGGTCCATCAAATTATGATAATTTGGTATTGTCCTGTTCAAGGTGTAATCGTAATAAAGGTTCAAAAAAGTTATTAATTTTCTTGTCAGAAGATGTTATTGATTGGCAACGATGCCATAGACAAGACCCTACTTTGCCTGATAGATTATTAGAGCAAAATTTAATTAATAAAAGAGTTAATTCAGAAGATGTTCACAGACTACTAATGTATTCAATCCCTAAGGTGTCATGGCATGGAAAATATTAATTGTGATTATTGTAAGGGTGCTGGTGGTGAGTTAGTACATCTACCAGTAAAAACTGGAGGACCATACATATTTTGGCAATTATGTCTTATATGTAAGGGTACTGGATATACTTCACTTGAACTTGAAAGAATACGAATTAAAGAATTACGAAAAAATTCAAAACCAATGATTGGTTGGTAATTATGGCTCCTCCAAGAATACGAAGTGATGCAGAAAGAAAAGCTATTAAATTAGCTAGTAATCGTCGTCGTCGTGCTATATTTAAAGCAAATGGATTATGCCCTAATTGTGGAAATATATTAAAAAAGCATAATGTATGTAATAAATGTCGTATATCAGCAAATGAATATGCAGCTACGTTTGTGCTTAATAGACGATTAAGAAAAGTATGTCCTTTATGTGCCAGTAAATTAGATGAAAATCTTGGTTTTTATCGATGTTTAAGATGTACTCGTGAATCATGCATAAGACAAAATAAAAAACGTGGCTATAAACAATTTTTATTAGGAGCAAAAAGTTCACCACATAGAACATATGTTATTCTTAAGAATGTTAAATTAAATGATCCATTATTAAGAAATAATTGGGCAGAAGCTAAGGATTGGATAGCTGATCATGCTGAGTTATTTCATGATAAATCTGATCGAGCATTAGATGGAGCAGTTGAATTACGAAATAAGGAAAGTGGCCGTGAAGATGATTATTGACAATGATCCAATTATAGAGTATTATAACCGATGAGACGGTGACTGCAATAGTGTTGGAGCAATGTTGTTGAGTGGAAGTGGAGAAGTATAGTCACCGTCTCATTATAACTGGAGTAATTATGGAAAGATGTAAAGGTTGTAAACGCATATTATGGCTATGGCAATTTACATATATTCTTCCAGATGGTGGCGGCGCGCATAAATTATGTGGATGGATTCTAATAGCTTTGGGATTACAACAAGAATTGGATGAATTGAAAAAAACTTATGATAAGAAAGACTGATATTAAAATTGGTGATGTTTATGTTGCACGATCTGTTTATAATAGTCTTTCTAGAGATTATGCTAAACTATTATCAGAGGTTGTATTATCTATTAAGACATTGGAACTAATAAAGTTTTATAATGATATGACATATCGCATTGGTCCATGTTATTATCCATTGGGACAATCAAAAGATTATACTACATTAGGCATTTATCATTTCCTAGAAAAATCATTAGAGATTAGTCCAAGACAAAAGAGATATACGTTTATATTAAATATTATCCATGAGTTAATACATGCAGAACAACATTATACTGGGCAATATAAATTAGAAGTAGCTGCTGATGGTTATGTGACTGGATGGTGGGAAAATGTTAATATAACTGATAAGATTTTAGAATGGGAATATTATGATAGACCATGGGAAATTAATGCTATAGCCAAAGAAATTGAATTGGTTACTCCGATATACAAAAATTTAATCAAACGTGAAGTTATTTAAATGTTGAATCTTAAATTATTTTATGATATAAATGGAAAGGCTGGACTATATTGGACTGATAATTGGCCAATTAGTAAAAAGGAGATAATGATGTCAGAGTTTAAAGAATGTTTTGAATGTGCTACGAAGCCTGGAATGCCAGTATTATGTGAACAGTGTTTGTGGGTACGAAAAAATTATCATCCTGATGCCATGAAAGCTACTCCATCTGATCTGATAAGAAATAGGTATGTAAAAAGAAATGGATCATGGGTAAAGTTTGAAAGTGATATCGAAACTACTAAGGAAATTCATTCTACATCCAAAGATAGAAAGTGTCTACATCCAAATTGTGATCATATTACAATGGCTTGTTATGATTATAAACTTTGTTATCAACATTCTCCAGATCAACGTTATAATGTTAGAAATAAAGTAATTTTTATGACAGAACCAACATTTAATTTTAGTAATGGTTTTGGATCATTATCAAGTAAACCACCAGAAGCTATCTACGGCTACTGTTTCAGAAAGAAGCCTCATGAAGGTCCATGTAATGGTTGGAAAACACAAGAATGTACTGATGGAGAATCACCATTTTGAATAATATAAGTTCTAAAAAATGTTATTATTGTAGTAAAATAATTGGTAATGCAAGTTTTTATCTTAATATTCCATTAGGGTTTTGGGAGAAGAACACTGATCCAGATTTGTGTTTAATTCCATGGTATCAGGCAGTACATCATATTTGTTATTGGAATTTAGTTGAGAAATTAAAAGTTTTCAAAACTACTTGACTTCTTTTCAAAACTACGTCATAATGATTAAACATTGAAGGAGAATATTATGAGTGCAGAAGTTGAAACAATGGCATATAGTGGTGAAGTTCCTTGGCATGGTTTGGGTGTAAGGGTTGAATCAAATCTAACACCTGAGGAAATGATGGATGCTGCCGGTGTCAATTGGGAAGTAAGTAAAGTTCCAGCTTATGCCACTGTCAATAGTAAAAAGATTTTTGTTAATCATTCTGCGCTAGTTCGTAACACTGATTCTAAAATTTTGGATGTTGTTGGGGAAGATTGGAATATTACTCAAAATAGTGAGGCGTTCGATTTCTTTTTGGACTTTATCGAGAAGGGTCATATGGAAATGCATACCGCAGGTAGCCTTCGCGAGGGACGTATTGTTTGGGCCTTGGCTAAGGTAAAGGATTCATCTTTTTCATTATTTGGTGGTGATCAAGTTGATGCTTATATGCTTTTCACTAATCCGCATATGTATGGAAAGTCTATTGATATTCGTTTTACTCCTATTCGAGTAGTATGTAACAATACTCTATCTCTTTCATTATCAGGTAAGGATGATAACTTTGTTAAAGTAAGTCATGCTTCTAAGTTTGATGCTGAAAAGGTTAAGGATATCATGGGTATTGCTCGTACAAAGTTGAATACTTATGAAGATATTGCAAATTTCTTGGGAAGCAAGCGTTATACCAAGATTAATGTAGCAAAGTATTTTGGTGAAATTTTCCCTGTAATTTCTAAGAAAGAAAATGCCAAGAAATATTCTAAGTCAGCTAGTCTTGCATTAACGGTACTTGACACTCAACCTGGATCAGAGTATGCTTCTGGTAGTTGGTGGTCAGCAGTGAATGCAGTTACTTACTGTACTGATCATTTAATTGGTCGTAATGTTGATAATCGTATGACTTCGGCATGGTTTGGAATTAACAAGGGATTGAAGGTTAAAGCATTTCAAAAGGCAGTTGAATATGCTGAGTCGGCTTAAATATAACTAGTGAAGAAGGCGGGCACAAGTGTGCTGTGTCCCTTACCACCTTCTTCACTAAACATTTACTAGGATGGATTATAGATTATAAGAATCAATTAGTAAGATGGTCCATCCCAAAATAATGGGTTTTGCAATTTAACCAGTGGTCTCCAAAAATTGCATGGTGGAGCAGATGTTTACGGTGGCATGTTTCCTGTTGGTGTCGTGTTCAAAATGTAAACAGGCAGAGGTTATTGGTGAACCGAGAGAAACTAATTGGTGGAGGGCCGTGCGGCCCCTATAATGGTCAAGTGACAGGTAAAAATAGATTTGGTTAAGATCACAGTAGCCTTCTATTGCCATTATTTAATATGGAGTTATTATGAATTATAATCAAGTTTTTGATACTAATACTAGTAGAAAATGGTTAGGTCACATAACTGTTGCGGCAACCGCAGCAATGAAAAAAGGTTATTCATTTCTTTTATTTAATGATCAAGTATATCATATTGGTCAAACATGTAATGACCTGTATATTACTGGAGTAAAACGTGATGATCTAAAGGAGTAATTATGATGAAGTATCCACAAGAAATGTCTAATTCTGAATTACAAGCTGAGGTTGAACAACTTCGTTTTGAACATCAACTTCTTATTGCAGATGGTCAACAAGATGAATATCTTGATGAACTTGTTACTTTTCGTGCTTATATTCTAGCTATTGTATATGAAGCAAGATGTGAACGTGGCCTTGCTCATTTTGGATTGCAATTAGCAAGCAAAAATTAAAATGGAAAAGCAAAAATTTATTGTAATATTATCATCAGAAGGTTGTGGAGATAAAACAGCAATTTGTATAGAAGCTCATTTCAAACATAATGTAATTGGATTGATTAAAGAAAGTGGTTATGGATGGTGTTGGCCGTATATAACTCATATTATAGGACCATTACCAGACGAAATGCAGTCTCTTGATGAAATTACAGTTATATCAGGTAGGGAGAGTATATAATGAGAAGTAATAGCATTAACTTTTCTTGGATTAGCAGTAGCTATGAATCAAAAAATTCTTGGTAATGGAGATGCTAATATAATTTGTGTCGCAATTATAATAGCAGGATTTCTTGCTATACTTGGATATTGACATTAGAAGGTAGAAGTGATATAAATAGTCTTGTAATCAATGATAACTATCAAAAACCGAAAGGACAGGGGTTCGACTCCCCTCATCTCCAAATTTTTAATAAGTTAAGTGTTTGGGGATGAAAAGGTTTCGACTTGCGGATAATGAGATAGAGGGAGATTACACGTTTAGTCATAACGTAAAGGACTAATTTAACTGACAGCGAAAGCTTTGGTTATCGAGTGGCTGCATAACAGCCGTTTAGGAGTTTTGGTGGTTTCCTTTGCAACAGAATAAACCACCAACAAAATTTATTGGTTAGACTTGTTCCTTAAAAGTCACAACATTGTTATATTTTTACGGAAATATAATTTAACCCGCCTGAGGTCGCATAAGGAAGACTGCCAGAGCAAAAGTCCAAACTGCCACGTCAGGCTTTTTCTTTCCTATAAATATAGTTATGAAAACATTTAAGCAACATCTTACAGAAGGCATTGGTAAGCGATCAGCAGGACCGCATCATGGACCATCGCATGGTACTGGAACAATTCGTAATGATAAATTAACTGCGTTAACTACTAAAGAAGGATGGATACCATGTACGCATACTTGTAAAGGATTATCAACTGTTACTAAATATAAACCAAAACATAACAGTAAAGGTATTCCTTATGAAGTTGAACAAGAACATGGAGATTGGAGTCATAAACGTCCACCAAATCAAGAATGTCATTTACCAAAAAACTCTTTATGTGAAAAATGTTTAACTTATGATTTAATGTCACCTATTGCAAAATAAAGCTTGACAGTATTTCAATTTTCATGTATAATTATTTTATGAGGCATGATTAATATGAATAACTTACGTACTCTTATTATTGATAGACTTAATAATGATGATTATCATTCTTATAGTATGAAACATGGAACTATAAGTTATTTTGATTATCTAACTAATTTGAATGAAGAATTGGTTGATACTATACTTTATATGGGAAGGTATGATTGAATGTATTCATTTCCATATATAAATCATCTTAATGATGTTTTACCTGCAATAAAGGATCATCCTGAATTCTTGGTAATTGATAAAGGTGATTATAAGGTAGTAGATTATGTCTATACTACCAATGATACTTTTCCACCTATGCCTAATGCTGATGATTATGAATATCCTCACGATTTTGATAAAGCAATAAGAAATGCTCGTATTCTTCGTGAGTGTCGTGGTATAATTTTTGATCGTGATGGTAAGCTTATTGCACGTCGTATGCATAAGTTTTTCAATATTGATCAGAAGGAAGAATCTCTAGTTAAGAATATTGATTTTTCTAAGCCTCATATTATCTTAGAAAAGCTTGATGGTTCACAGATAACTCCGTTCTGGATTGATGGAGTATGCAAATGGGGTACTAAGAAAGGTGAGACTGAGGTATCTGCGCCAGTACAGGAATTTGTAAATAACCATAAGGAATATCTTTTCTTTGCTATATGGGCAGAAATGTTTGGTATAACTCCTATTTTTGAATGGTGCTCACGTAAGCAGCGTATTGTTATTGATCATCCTGATGATCGTTTGGTGTTATTAGCCTTACGTTATAAGAATAGCGGTAAGTATGATAATTATGATGTAATGAAAGATTATGCTGATCGGCATGGTATTGATGTTGTACGTGCATTTAATAGTGTTACTACTGATTTGATTGAGTTTATTAAATTGACTCGTGAATTAAAAGATATGGAAGGTTATGTAGTTCGTTTTGATACTGGTCATATGCTTAAGGTTAAGGCTGATTGGTATGTAGCCATTCATCAGACTAAGGATATGATTGCATCAGAAGCAAAAGTTGTAACTTGGGTAATTAATAATGTTCTAGATGATGTTCTACCATTATTGGTTATGGAAGTAGATAAAGAACGTGTCATAGCGTATGAAAAAGCATTTCGTAAGGAAACTATAGTAATGGCACATATGATGATGGCAGAGTTATTAACTGCAAAGTTATTGTATACTCGCAAAGAATTTGCTTTGGGACCAGCCAATTCTGTTGATTCAATAAAACGTCCAATTTATTTTAAATGTTGGGATAATCCAAAGGCTGAAACTATTTATAATGCAATGGTGCATACTATAGAAAGAGGGTTGCATAACGCCAAAAAGTTTGCTATGATTAAGGAATCGCTGTTCAGAGAGGTTAAGTATGATTATTGAACTTACCGCTGAATTAAGAATGACAGCAATGTTTCAATGTTGTAATTGTCTTAACTGGATTAAGAAATATAACAATGAACCAATTGATTGTGATAATTGTGGTCAGAAATATGAAAGGTTAAGCAAGTTTAAGATAGAACCTGTTGGATTACCATTATTAAAAAATGAGGTATATAATGTCTTTGCAAAACAAGAATTTTTACGTTGATGAGAGAGTATGGATTAAGGGGTGCGGAGAATTAACTGGATCGGCTGGTACGATTCTTGGATGTTCTAGCCGCCATATTACTGACATGTATATCGTGGAATTAGATCAACCATTACCTGAACATCGTGCAGTAGTGCTTCCTGAGGGTTGCTTAGTAAGACTATGAAAGCTAGAATGAAAGATGGTGAAAGGATGTTTAAAAATAATTGTCCTATTAATGAATGTACAGGTGATGGTCGTTTTGTGGGGAGATGTTGGTTTAATCTAAAGAATAATTACTGTCCACGTCATGGTAATGTAGAACATGCTATTAAGCATTATATACAAACTGGCGAATTAACACCGGAAAAGATTTAAAATGACAAATCGTGAAAGAATGATGCGTAACCAACTTGGTGGTAAAATTATTGGTGAGCGCATTACTGTAAGATTGATTGTTGGTTGTATGGCTGATGAAGTAAAGTCCACTAGAGAAGGTATTGTAATTGGATTAGGAACTACACAATTATATGGTTCAAATCAATGGTGGATAGTTCTTAAAGTAGTATTTGATGATCAACCATTTCGTAATCCTTGTAATTTACCTTATAAGACAGAAGATATTATACTAGATTCGTGTTATGTACAAGATGGTAAGATAATTAAAGATATTTAGGAGTTGACAAATGGCAAAAGCTAAAGTATGGTATATGTGTACGTGTGGTGAGGCAGGAAAGCCAAGTGGTGGAAAGGTCAAGGTTGCTGCACCAAAAAATAGCAAAACTAAGTGCGGTTGTGGACTAAAACTTATCAGTCATGGTAAAGGTAAAAATTCGGTTAGTTAAATGACAACAGAAAAAACAGCACATGGAGTAGTTTTAAGAGAATGGATGTATTGGCTTGATGAATTAAAGAAGGATAAATTTTCTTTAGAAACAGACGCAAGCAGCATGACTAGATGTATTGTAGCATCCAATTTAACTATTGCATCATTAAAATTTCAGGAAGAATAACATTATGTCACGTTCTCTTTATATGATGATTGGATTACCTGGTTCTGGTAAATCTACAACAGTAGATAAGTTCATTGATGATTATGTTGGTGCATTTATTGTAGTATCTACTGATGCACAAATTGAATCATGGGCAAAAAATGAAGGTAAAACCTATGATCAATGTTTTGCAAAGTTTATTGGTCCGGCAACAACTTTGATGAAAAAAAAAGTTGAGCAAGCCATTGAAGATGGTTTAGATATTATTTGGGATCAGACTAATCTTACTGTTAAGTCTCGTGCTTCAAAATTGAAAATGTTCATTGGTTATGGTTATGAGAAATGTGCTGTAGAAATTTATGCTCCCGCGCGTCCAGAACTAGATCGTAGATTAGCAAACAGGCCAGGTAAGACTATTCCAAAACATATACTTGATAATATGATTGATAATTATGTCTCTCCTACATTAAGTGAAGGTTTTGATGATATTTTTTATTTTGATTATGGATTGTTGATTACTAAAGAAAGTGAAATAAAGGAATGTAAGGAAAGATATGCGAAATCTAGTAACAATCCGAAAAATTAATGAAATTAAGCCAATTGAAAATGCTGATAGATTAGAATTAGCATTGATAGATGGATGGCAAACAGTAGTTCAGAAAGGTGAATTCAAACCTAATGACCTATGTGTTTATTTTGAAATTGATTCATTTATTCCAATGGCAGGGCCGGACCTTTATGGTCATGGAGCATCAGAACGGTTTAAATTTTTGGAAAATAAAGCCATAAAATATGATGGTATATTAGGTACACGTATTCGCACTATGAAGTTACGCGGCACTCTTAGTCAGGGTTTGGCTATGCCATTCTATTATGATATTTTTCCTGAGTTTAAAGGACTTCCAGAAAAAAGTTTTGAAGATGGCACAGCAGATTTTGCAAGTATGCTTGGTGTTATTAAATGGGAACCATATATTTCTCCACAATTAGGTGGACAAGTAGCAACATCATTTCCGTATCAAATCCACAAGACTGATCAAGAACGTCTACAGAATATTTTTTATGTAGTTAAGTCTCGTGATCCAAATGAAATTTATGAAGTGACTGAAAAAATAGATGGATCGTCAGGTACTATTTATTTCAATAATGAAGTATTTGGTGTTTGCTCAAGAAATTGGGAATTATATAACACGGAAAATAATTCTTTCTGGAAGGTTGCAAGAAAATATAAACTTGAAGAAAAATTAAAAATTCTTGGTCGTAATATTGCAATTCAGGGTGAATTATGTGGACCAGGGGTGCAAATGAATAAATTGCATCTTTCAGAAATTGATTTGTATGTATTTGATATTTGGAATATTGATACACAATCATACTTAAGTGGTTCAGACCGTAACGATATGTGTGAATATCTTGATTTAATACAAGTTCCAGTTTTGGAATGGCGACCATTCAATTTTGGTGACATTGATGAAGCTATGGAATATGCAGAAGGTTCGTCAAGATTTTCTAGTATGACTGGTGATGCAACTAAATGGTATATGCGTGAAGGATTGGTTTGGAAATCTATTTGGGACCCAAATTTCTCCTTTAAAATCATAAATAATGAGTATCTATTAAAACACGGAGAATAAATGTTAGTATATGGCCATAAAAAGATTAAAAAACATATTAGTTATGTATTTTATGGTAATGGTAACATTTTTTTCATATTTTGAAATTGGTTATGCATATCAACAACACCCCATTTTATTAAAAACTAATATAGAAAAACAATGGGATTGTTTAAGTAGAAATGCTTATTTTGAAGCTAGAAATCAGCCAACTAAAGGTATAGTAGCGATTGTTTATGTAACTCTTAATAGAGCAGTTTCTGAGCATCGTAGAGCATGTTCAGAAGTATATGAGAAGGGACAGTTTGGATGGGTTGGAATGCATTATCGTATTCATGATAATGCTTCATGGATTAGAATTAAAGGAATAGTTTGGAATGTTATTCATAATTATAAACCAAAATATGATCCAACTCATGGAGCAACATACTATTGTGGAATACATGAACACCCACATTGGCGCTATCGTTTTCGCCGCACAGTAAAAATAAAAGATCATGTTTTCTTTCGTTCAGTATAGCTTTTAATTGTAAGGTATGATATAATAAGAACATGTTGAATTATCTCATAACATTTTCGGCTATTACAGGAGCATTATCAATTATCAATTATTAGTTGGTTAATTGCAGCATTAATATTTATTATAACAAAATCAAATTAGGTAATATTATGAAAAATGAAATAATTTTTAAATGTAATGTTTGTGGAGTTGTATGTGATAAAGTTGAATTTCGTGGACGTATGATTAAACCTGCGTCTATTAAGCTTCGTTTGTTTAGTGAACATACTAAGTTTGAATTAGATGATTGTTGTTTTTGTAAACCATGCTCTGGTAAAATATGGCATAATATGAATGAATTAGGATATAAAAAGTTTTTTCGTATGATGGCTGGTAAATAATGAAATTAGGTAATACAAAATCAATTGAAGAATTTACCGAGGCTATTGAAAAATTAGTTAAGGATGATCATTGTGATTATATTGATGCTATTTTAACTTATTGTGAAAAAAATAATTTAGAAATAGAGACAGCGGCCAAGTTAGTTAAAAATTCCCCCATACTAAAAGATAATTTGTTGAAATTAGCTAAAAAATTGAACTTAATTAAGAAGCACAAAAAATGAGTACTGAAGAATTTAATAGACTACTTTTATGATTTAGTCGTTAGTGGTGAAAGGGCTGGCGCTCATTTTGAAGCTGGTAATATAGGCAATGGAAATAGTTATACTAGAGAAGGTGAAATAATTATTAAGAAACTAACTACAGCATGGGAAAATAAATGAGCAAGTTAATAATTGAAATAGATACATTACATAGTGGACAAGCACGCCCATATACTGACTCATTATGGGAGGCTAATATATCTGCAAAATGTACTGGAATGTTAACGAATGATTCAGTATTTTATAGAGAATTACGAAGAGAAACAGTCATTCAGTTAGCTAAAATATTTGTTCAACATTTTGACGAAAATAATAATAGTTGGCCTAACCCTAAATTAACTAATTGTAAACCTATAGGGCCGACTAATGAAATGATTACTATAGCTCATCCAAAATGGCTTCCTGGCGTATATTCACGATGGAATATTGTTATTAAACAAGAATATTTAGATTAATAAGGTAATATTATGAAAACTATTAATGAAATGTGGGATGTATTATCATCACTTACAGATAGTGCTTCTGTTCAACGTGATGTAAATGGTATGTGGTATGTTTCTCTTTATTGTGTAGAAATTAAATGTGGTGCAGTTTTGTCTAGTGGTGGCGCAGCACGAGGTATGAATCCTGATGATGCCATACGTTATGCCTATACATATTATATTTCCATTCCTGATAGAGAAATGGAATGTATTGTACTGAATGCCTATAAAGATAATCGTCGTGAAGTAATATGGAATGGACATATGTGGAAGGATATTAAACATGATTAAGAAATATAAAGAATGTAGTCTACGAGGCTTCAATAATGAATCATTCAGAGGAACTATTCTTATAGAAGAAGCTTTTATTGGATCAAGAGTTTTTCTATCTACAAAACGATGGATTAATGATCCTTTGCCTAGATGGTGGGAACCGTTTAAGACTTGGGGTGGACATTATGAAACTAAACCAGAACAATATATTATATGTGGAGTAAATTCATCAATATGGGAAATTGATGACGATATTGTATTACGAAAAAATGATACCTACTTTGAATAATTTATCTTTTGATGAACAAGAAACTATGAAAGTAGTTCATGATGCTGTGTATTATTTTAGGTATTTGAGAGATATGTATCAATACAAACCTAAAGAACAAGCTAATGCTTTCATTAAAGCTAAAAAAGAAATTTTAGAAATAATAGAACAATCACAACTTAAAGAATTTATAGAAAAAATAACTAATGTAAGATTACACCTGGTGTTGAATGATGACAGCATTTGAAGCATATCAATTATTCAACTCATTAAAATTACATTTTATGTCAGAGACATATGACTTTTTTAAATATAATGGTAAAATAAAAACTACTGAGCATGGATTTGAGATGCGTAAGGATAAGTGGTTCTATTATAAATTAGCAAAACGTTCTGACATTAAAAAATTCATTTTATCTAACTTTGTAGATGGTGATCCAGCAAAATGGATTGGAAATATTATTGGTAATGCTGAGGTAGAAGAAATATATAATAAATGGCTCAAGCGGCAACAATCATTGTCATATGTTGTATTATCAGAAATGAAACAATTACATGGTAATAATCCAGAACGTTATAATAATTTTTTTAAAGTTAGTAATGGTCAACATCCATCTATGTTAAAATGGTTATTGACTGGTTTATTTTGTTATGAAACAATTATCATATTAAATGACTTATCTAATTTTTTTGAATATTGGAATCGTAAAATTGATGATAAGGTAGTTTGGCCTGCTATTGAAAAAAAGTGTCGTAAATATAAACCATTCCTAGAATATGATAAAATCAAAATGAAAAAAATTATCAAAGATAGATTGACAGAGGAGGTATAATATGCTAAACTCTAATATAAATGGAGCAAATAAAATGACATATGAAGACATTAGAATTAAAGCAATTTCATTAGCTAATGAATCGATAAAACATAATGAAATAGGTTTTATTACTTTTAAAAAGTTAGTTGATGAATATGAATATTATATTAGATTTGGAGTATGGATAAAAGACGAAACTAAGAAACCTAAATAGTAATATCAAACGGTTACAACGTACACAAAGGAGCTAACGATTATGGGAACAATTAATTTTTCTGACCTCAAAAAGAATGCCGAAGCAGCATTCACCACAGCAGCAGAAGCTGCAAACAAGAACAAAGCATTTGCAAAAGATGAAAGAGAATGGCAACCTTCAGTAGATAAGGTTGGTAATGGTTTTGCTATTACCCGTCCTCTGCCCGCGCCTCCAGGAGAAGATGTACCATTTGTAAAGTATCATAAACATGCTTTCAAAGGTCCTAATGGTAAATGGTTTATTGAATATTGTCCAACAGATTTAGGATTACCATGTCCTACATGTGAATACAATGGTGTATTATGGGCTACTGAAGATAAGGCCAAGAGAGCTATTGTAAGTAAGCAGAAGCGTAATCTTATTTATGCAGGAAATCATCTTATCTTAGCTGATAAACCTTCACCAGAAAACGAAGGACAAGTTAAGATTTTCAATTATGGTGAAAAGATTCATGGAAAGTTCAAGTCAGTCATGGCACCAGAAGTTGAAGGAATGAGAAAATTCAATCCATTTGATTTTTATAATGGAGCTAACTTTCAGTTAGTTGTACGTATGATTGAAGTAACTGAAAATGGACAGAAGCGTACATATCGTAATTATGATAATTCAAGTTTTGATGCATGCGCCCCGTTGTTTGATGGAGATGATGCAAAACTTGAAGCGTTATGGAATAAGGAGCATAAACTACAACCACTTATTGATCCTAAACTTTGGAAAGGATATGATGAATTGAAGAAACGTCTTCATTTTGTTCTTGAAATAGCCACAGTTATTCAGGTTCAGGTTCCTGCTAATGTTATGACACCACAGGATGAAGATTCATCAAATCCTAATTTTTCTCAACGTGAAGATGTAGTAAATCATGATGATAATGATGATGATAAAAATCTTTTTCAAGCATTAGCTAATGAAGATTAAAAGCCTTATCAGGCGCTGAACCCGTAAGGACAGTAATGGCATCCATTAGAAATAGTGGATGCCATTTTTTTTATCCTAATGTTGTATGATTTGGTGTAGCAGAACCACCTAATGGATGACTATCTTCATCACCATCACTAGAGTTATAATAGTTATTATTTATAATTGTTCTTGGACTACTAACATATGTATTTTCATCTTTACCATTGGAAAATGGATGATCAGTAAGATACTTACCATGTCCAGAACTACCACTAGCTACAGCAACAGTTCCTCCACCAAATGCAGCCGCTTCATTTCTATGTCTTACATTTACACCTTCAAATCGATTAACATGAGAACCAGTTACAAAGGACCCGCCTGCCGTCTTTAAATCTCCTTTTTTAAAAGATTCAATAAATCCTGCTGGAAGGGTAGTTGCATTACCATTATATGCATAATCTGTCAGTGTCTTTTTTTGATCAATATTTAAACTATCCCAAGATATACCGGCAGCTTCAAGTTTTGGTTTTACTCTATCAATACCACGTTCTTTAGTATCTTGCAATAATAATGTTCTTACTTGTTCCATTGTTATGCCATCTTTAAATGATACTGGATTACCATTTATTCTTACTTGACCTGATCTTAGTTCATCAGATGATAATTGATGACCATATCCAATATCTGTACCGCCGCTAGGATCACGAAATGTACCATATCTGCCATTTGGTAATGCTCCAGCCAATTTACGATTACCATTTTCATTTCCAGCTACATAATTGGCAATATCAAGAAGATCATTACCAGTTTCACCTTTAGAACTATCTCCAAATATATGTGAAATGGGTTTTATCATATCATCCATAGCAGATGTGGGATTTTTTGCAGTATCACCAGCAACATATGCTCCAAATCTTTCCATAGATGGTCTTGCTAATGAACTAGCTCCCCAAGCACCTAATCCATAAGCAGTATATTCAAGTGCAGCGGCAGGTATTGCTCCAATACCAGTTGCAGCTAATGGAATAGCTATAGGTGCAACTATTGCTGCTCCTATACTACCACCTATTGCAGCAGCCGTACCAGTACCCACAGCCGCAACAGTACCTTCTGTAGCAGCTTGTCCCGATGTTAAATCATCACGTTTACGCAATGAAAAAAATTCATGAACACCTTCAAAAAGAACATTCATTATTGCGCCTTTACCAATTCCTTTAATAGCTCCAACAAAACCTGATGCAGCGCGCGCCGCAAGCCCTGCACCAGCCGATTCAGCCGCAACGACATTCTTTGTAACTGCTTCCGTTGTAGCAGTAGCAGTACCAACAACTTCTGGTACAACACTTTTAGTAGTTACTAATGGTCCAGTTACTTTTGGTAAAGGTTTACCCATAATATCATAACCTTCATAACCAGATTCTGTTGTATCTGTTACTGTAGCGCTAGGTTTTGATACCGAAACAGGTTTTCTAACACGAGTTACAGCACCTGCCCCGGCTCCTACTGCGCCTACTTCAGAACCTGCTGCACTAGCGGCTTTGGCTGCCGCTGCTTCAGCCGCAGCACCACCAGCACTACTCCATTTTGATAACCAACTTTTAATAGCTAAAAAAGCAGCACCTTCACCAAAATCATCAAGTAATTCTTTAACTATTCCTTTGCCTTCTTTAGTAGGAGTTTCAGCAATAGGTTTAGTACCACTTTCTGTATTAGTTTGTTTACGTTCTCTAGCTTCTAATGCAGCCTTTTCAGAAGCATCTATTAATGCAGAAAGTTTTTCATTAAGAGTAGTTAATTTAGTATCTATGTCTTTTACAGTAGTGTCAATAACTGATTCTTTTTTATCATCAACAACTAATCTAGAATTTATTTGTGATAATGTTCTATCTATACTAGAAAGTATATCAGTTGCAAAATCACCAGTTGAACCAGTAACTTTTTGACGAATTTTAGCTATAGTATAATCAATTGGATTAGTAAGAGTAGAGACAGCATTCTGTACATTACCTAGTGTATTCCCAACTATATTAGGAAGAGGTTTAAAAGCATAGGGATTGCCTTTAACAAATTGACCTTTTGCATTACGTCCTTCTTTAGTTTCAGCAACATAGTCAGGCATTATTCTATACTCTTTTTATTGTAGATTAACATATAACTATTTATTGTGTTTGGCATTTTCCTTTTCTATTTTATTCAAATGTTCTTTTAACAAATCAACATAAATGTTAAGTTCAAATGGATACATATTTTCAAGGTCTAAGACACTCCAATTATGATGCTGCTTCATGCCAAATATTGTCATATAATAATTGGCCAAACTTGTATGACTTAGACTAAGTTGAAAAAATCTTGTAGTGTACTCAACACTATCTTACGTTCAACACCTTTAGTATTTGTAAATGTTATATCATAATTCAATCTAGGAATAGTTGCTATAAATTCTCTGAATTGACTATAAAATGATGGAGGAAGTTGATCAAGAAAAGCATCTACTTCTTCCTCAGTATGATCCTTAAAACTATATATTTCTTCATTATTCCATAATTTATCCACACTTTCTTTAATTACGTTAACTAATTGGTTTACTTTGTTAGTATCATTAAATACTTTTTTATTAATACCAGGATATTTCATAATAAGACCCATATGTTCATTAATGATAATTTTATTAGAATGACCTTCTGGATATATAATTTTAACTTCATTAAGATCAATATCAATTTTATGTTTACTATTATCTTCATTATCAGTAAAAATCTGAGTTACTATGTTATTAACGGATGAGGCACGTAATTTTATGAATACCCATTCGACATCTAGCATAGATAATTTTGTGGCATCTAATGTACCTTTTATATCACAATTTTGAATGACTTGCATAATAGCTATCATATATTCGCCAAGATTCTTGGATTCTGATGCTATTAGAAGAATTTTTTCTTCCTTAACCAAATATGGTCTAAACGTGCGTGTTTCATGTGTTGAAGGTATTTCAATTGAAATTATAGGGTGAGAGATTGTTGGTAATGCTGACATAATAACCTCATATTATTTGTTAAGTAATGGAATTAATGTTGTGGCAGTTTGCCCGATAATCGATGCTGCGCCACTGAATATATCAGCACCAAGACTAGAGGGTAAAACTTGTCCTAATAAATTCGGAATAGTTGTTTGATCATATGAAAGGTCTCGAAAGGTAAAAGTTACTGCAATAGCCATAAAGTTATTTGTATTTTCCCATGATAAATCAATATTTTGAATATTAACTGGATATGCTTCACGAAGATATACTTTATCTACTAGTTTAGTTGTTGTGTCATAAAGATTTATAGATAATGCAGTTACATAATCATCTTTATAGTTAAAAAGATATGGTAGCATATTGACAGTTGTTCTATTAGGTCCAATTGAAGGTGGAGTATTAATAATTCCTTCTGATGAATGTTCTTGAATACTTCTCTGCCATGTTCTAAAAAAATTAATGATGTATGATTCACCATCACCAATAAAAATTAATTCTACTGGAGTAAATACTGTATTAAATGGCATATCTTCTGGTAGTCCATAACCATATCTGCGTACTGGTTTAGTATCGATTTGTGGACCTGGTATTTGTGTGGCAAAACATAGCATTGAAAGGTCCTGCGTTTCAGTACCAGTAGAATAAAGCAATTGCAAAACTGGCGGCATTGGAATAGTAACATTAAATAATGTAGGCTTCTGAACACCGGCATGCTTATCAAGAGTTGTTTTAAAGTTGTCTATATTAAATGTAGTATTAGCCAGCGCACTAGTAAGCAGATCAATAATCGATTGTGCTGTACCTGGAATAAAATTTGCTAGAGCTATTGATGGTGATAATGCCAAATTACTTTTCTCCTATGGCTTTGGTTAATACTGGAGGTATCATTGGTATTGCTCTAGTTTGTAATGCGATAGGATGCTGCACTCCTTCAATTTTACTTAAACTATCTCCCATAACTTCGTCTGATTTAGGTCCAGCAAATCTCTGTGTTGGGATTAAAATGGCTTTATTCCACATTGATGCAGGAATTATACGAAATCGTGATCTTACATGAGTAAATAGATATTTATGAATACATGGTTTAAAAAACTTATATTTGGCAAAACTTTTTAATATATGGTATTGTGTAGCTAGTGTAGTGCCATCAGGTGCTGTTCCATCTTCTGGAATAGCTCTATCTGCCAGGTCATATAATGCATCCATTAGAATAACTCTATAACCAATTGGTAAATAATGAAGATTTATACCAAGAAAACCATCACCTGTTACGCTCATAGGAAAAACTAGTGGATGAGTATCCCAATATGGTAATCTATCTTTAGTTTTTGGATCATAGACATAAAGATACATCTGACCAATTTGAATATCTCTCTGAAATTCATATTTTCTACGTCCCATGCGTTCTTCATTTAATCCGCCACGCTCATTATCAAGTTTATGAGATTCATCCAAGATGTATTTTCTAGCAATTTTAGCATTATAATCTAATAATGTTTTAGCTGTTCTTTTAAAATATTGTAATAATTGTCCCATATGGTGATATTTATGGATTTACTTCATGAAATTTACGTCATTTTCTGTGAGTAGAGAAAATATCCAACCTTTACTATCACATAATCTTTTAGCAGCTATCCACTTAGATTGATTTATGCCATAAGTCATTATTTCATTAATAAAAGTTTTTTTTGATTTTTTACCTGGGATTGGTGGTATTGTCTCTTTATATGGTTTCACTTCAATCATTCTTGTTTCTATAGTACCCTGTGTAGTACGAAGTTTAACAAGAAAATCAGGAAAATATCTATGAATTAAATTATCTACTGGAGATTTATATGGTATCTGAATTTCTTCACTGCACCATTGAATTACATCAGGATGTTTATCTAAATAGATCATCACAGTTAATTCCCAACCGCTGCGATAAATGATGTTATTAAAATTGCCATTATATTTTTTGGGATTTTTTGGTTTAAAAATACCCTGATGAGTTTTACGCATTTTACATAAATACCTTATATGATTACAACAAGAGCAACAAAACCGTTAAATACTCTTATAGTTCCAACTGTATCTGGTGGAACTGCACTTCCTACGATGCAAATTGCAAAAACATATACTCCAATTAAGCCTCCAGTTGTTGATTTAGGTATTTCTAATTCTGCTTTAATTTATCCTGGTGATCTTCCAGAAAATGGAGTAAGATTTGCATTCTCATTCTATAACTGGGATAGGCCCGCTGCGTTTCAGCAAGCAGTAACAACATTGGATTCTCGTTTTCCTTTCATTTATTTAGCATTGCCTGATCAATTACAAATAGCATTTTCTATAGTATATCAGCCATTTGAAGGTGGTTTTATTTCCTCTGCATTAGGTGATAAAAAAAGTCTACCTGAAATGCTTTCAGATTTTGCAGCCTCAGGCGGCCCTACTGGAGAATTAGCAAATGTTATAGAAGGTATGGTAGGTGCCGCAGGATATGCTATTTTATCAAGAGCAAAAGGAGCCGGTGGATTCAGTGATTATGTTGATATTATAAGTTCATATATCGGTAAAGCAGCCAATCCAAATACTACATTAGCATTGAAAGCACCAGAATTAAGAAGTCATCAACTCTCATGGACTTTTGCACCAAGAAATGCTAAGGAAAGTGATACTGTGGATAGTATAATAACTGCTCTTGAAACGGCGTTTAGTCCACCTGTTGATGCAGCCCATTCATTCTTTTTAGATTATCCAAACATTGTTCAACCACAATTTATTAATTCTCATGATTTTCTTTATAATTTTAAACAATGCGTAATAACAGATTTTAAAGTTGATTATGCAGCCGGTGGAGTTCCATCATTTTTTAATAGAACAGGTGCTCCAACTATTGTAACTATTGGTGTAGGACTTAAAGAAATATCAATGTATACTAGAGAAGATGTTGGAAGAACTGATTCGGTTAATGGCGCTCCAGCTAACATAGACATAAGTTTATTAGAAGGTTCCAATGAACTAAATGTCCTACCACCAACTAATATAGTGAGTGCATAATGTCACAATATTATTTTATGAATTTTCCTACAGTAGTTTATAATAAATTTCTTGCTGTAAATGTAC
>ODAK010001607.1_pt1 | contig 24398 bp, 35 predicted proteins | sample 1539591 | NCBI WGS metagenome assembly ODAK01 (sample SAMEA3539303, study PRJEB22396) | soil metagenome | biome: tundra; feature: field; material: soil | place: USA | collected 2010-05 | depth 0.15 m | reverse complement strand
ATGCCGGGCGCGTCCCAGAGGGTGCCGGGACCTTTGGTGTTGGTGGAGGGGTAATTGAGGGTGCGGGTGGTTTCGCCGTCGGAGCGCAGGCCGTTGTCGTAGCGCTGGCCGTAGGCGCCGCGGCGGAGGCGGGTCTCGGCGAAGATACGATCCTCGATTTTGCCTTGTTGCTTGAGGGCGATCTCGTTATCGAAAACGTCGAGCTCGCTGGCGAGAGGCTCCAGGATGCGGTCCGCGAGAACGGTTTTCCACTGGGAATTGCTGGCTTTCATATAAACACCCTTAAGTATATCGGAATGGGGCAGATTCGATCATGGCAGCCGTAAAATTTTTCTCTTGACGAAAATAGCAATTTGCAATATTGTTTATTACGGATTGCAATATGACCTTGGGCGACAAGATTCGCTATCTCCGTGAGGTGGAGGGAACGCTGCGGGGTCTTGACCGGGCGATGACACAACAGGAGTTGGTGCGGGCGGTTAAGAAAGACCTGAAGAAGACGATATCGCAGTCGTATTTATCGCAGTTGGAGAGCGGGGCGCGCCCGCATTTGACGAACACGAGCCGGATGCTTCTCGCCAGGTTTTTCAAAGTACACCCGGGTTATCTGGTCGACGATCCGGAGGGGTATTCGACCGAACTGGTGAGCAATCTGGGCGCGCTGGAAGACAAGCTGGATCTCTGGCTGGTGGGTGGGGCGGAGCGGTTTCGATACGATCCGGAACTTTGCGAGTCGCTTTTGTGTCTGGCGAAGCATCCGGACTCGCGGCGGTGTCTCAGGCTGATGCAGCTGATATTGGAAAACCCAGGGCTGACGGAGCGGTTATTCGAGGTTCTGCAGCCTGCGCGTTTAAAGGAGAAAGCATGACCTGGGAAATGTTTTTTCTGGGATGTTTTGTGTTCGGGTTCGCGCTGAGTCTCATCGCGTTCCTGGCGGGCTCGGCGCACCTGCATTTCCATATGCCGCACGCTCATGGCGTACACGCGCATGGGCATGGAAGCGGGGGCGGCGTTTCGAAGTTCAACTTCGGAACCATCGCCGCGTTTCTGAACTGGTTCGGGGGCGCGGGGTACATCCTGACGAACTGGAGCCGGATCGGGATTGCGCTGGTGCTGCTCGCCGCCGTGGTGGTGGGAGTTGCAGGCGCGGCGGTGGTGTTTCTCTTTGCAGCAAAGGTGCTGGCACGCGGAGATCGTGCGCTCGACCCGGATGACTACCGAATCGCCGGCGCGCTGGGAACGGTGTCGAGTCCGGTGAGGCGGAACGGGACCGGGGAAATGATTTTTGTGCAGGAAGGAAGGCGGGCGGCAGTTGCGATTCGCAGCGAGAGCGGCAACCCCATTCCGCTGGGAAAAGAAGTTGTAGTGACGCGCTATGAAAACGGCGTGGCATACGTGCGCGAGTGGGATGAGTTGACGGCCTGAGGGCCGCATAGAGGAGCTTCGAATGAACAGGATTCAGGTGGTCGTAATAGTCGCCGTGATGATGGTGCTCGGCGTGATGTTTCTGCTGAGCATGTTTGCGAGATTGTTCCGCAAGGCCGGGCCGCATCAGGCTCTGATCGTGTACGGGTTTCGCGGGCCGAGGGTGATCAAGGGACGTGGCACCGTGGTGTTCCCGATGCTCGAGAACGCGCGGGAGCTTTCGCTCGAGCTGATGTCGTTCGACGTGGCGCCGCAGCAGGATCTATACACGATGCAGGGCTTGGCGGTGACGGTGGAAGCGGTGGCGCAAATCAAAGTGAAGTCTGACCCGGAGTCGATCCAGACAGCGGCGGAACAGTTCCTGACGAAGACGGACCAGAACCGCGAGGCGCTGATCCGCCTGGTGATGGAAGGGCACCTGCGCGGCATCATCGGGCAGCTGACAGTGGAGCAGATCGTCAAAGAGCCGGAGATGGTGGGCGACCGAATGCGCACGACCTGTGCGGCGGACATCAACAAGATGGGGCTTGAGGTGATTTCATTCACGATCAAAGAAGTTCGCGACAAGAACGAATACATTTCAAATATGGGACGGCCTGATATTGCGCGTATCCAGCGTGACGCCGACGTTGCGACGGCGGAGGCGGAGCGCGATACGGCGATACGGCGGGCGCAGGCGCAACGCGAAGCCGCCATCGCCAAGGCGCAGGCGGATCAGGAGCGGGTGCTGGCGGAGACTCTGTCCATGGCGAAGCAGGCGGAGGCGCAGCGGGATCTTGAGATCAAGAAGGCCGAGTACCTGGAGACGGTGAAGCGTCAGCAGGCGCAGGCGGATAAGTCGTACGAGATTCAGACAAATGTAATGCAGCAGCAGGTTATAGCGGAGCAGGTGAAGATCCACCAGATCGAGAAAGAACACGAAATTCTGGTGCAGGACGCGGAGATTCAGCGGCGCGAGCGTGAGTTGATTGCGACGGTGCTCAAGGGCGCCGAGATCGAGCGGCGGCGCATCGAAATGCTGGCGTCGGCCGAACGGCAGAAGCTGATTTCGGAGGCGGAAGGCCGGGCCTCGGCGATCCGCGCGCAGGGCGAGGCGGAGGCCGAGATCATCTTCAAGAAAGGTGAAGCCGAAGCGAAGGCGATGAACGTCAAGGCCGAAGCTTATCTGGAATATAACCAGGCTGCTGTGGTCGACAAACTGATTTCGAGCATGCCGGAGATTGTGAGGGCGCTGGCGGCTCCTCTGCAGAACGTAGACAAGATCACGATCGTTTCGACCGGCGGCGATACGGCGGGGATGAACAAGATCACAGGCGATCTGACGAAGATGGCGGCGCAGATACCAGCGCTGTTTGAGACGCTTTCAGGCATGCAAATGTCGGAGCTGTTCTCGAAGGTGAGAACCATTGGCGACACCAGCCCGCAGCCGGGCGGGGACGAACCTAAAACCAAAGCCGCCACTCAGGCATAAAAGACCAGGCTTAAGGAAAGGAGAAAGATTATGGCACTACTGGAAAGAGTCGGGACGTTGTTGCGGGCCAATCTGAACGATCTGATCGATCGCGCGGAAAACCCGGAAAAGATGGTGAAACAAATCATTCTGGATATGGAGAATCAGCTGATGCAGGTGAAGACGCAGGTCGCGATCAGCCTGTCGGATCTTCATCTCCTGCGTAAGAAGCGGGATGAGTGTGGACACGAGATCGAGGAGTACGTGCGAAAGGCTGAACTGGCGGTTACGAAGCAGAACGATTCGCTGGCACGCGCGGCGATCGAGCGTTCGCTCGATGCGAAGAAGAGATCGGAAGCCTTCGATCAGCAGATTGCCGACCAGTCGGCGCAGGTGGAGAGCCTGAAGAATGCGCTCGTGAAACTCGGGAACAAACTGGCAGATGCGAAGGCGAAGAGCGACCTGCTGATGGCGAAGCATCACCGGGCGCGGGCGGCTGGCAAGGCAGGCAGCGCGGCGATGCTGCTGGACAACGGCGCAACGGCGTCAGCGTGGGACAGGCTGTCGCAGAAGGTCAACCATGAGGAGGCCTTCGCGCAGGCGCAGGCGGAATTGGTGAGCGATAACGTCGAGGATCAATTCAACGCGCTGGAAAAAGAAGACCAGATCGAGCAACTGCTGGCAGACCTGAAGCGGAAAGGGCTTCCGCGACCCGAGGCGGGTTGACCCCGGCCTGAGGGCGGTATACGGTGGCATGCATGCGCGTGATGGGCATAGTGTTATTGATCTTCGGCGTGCTGGCAGGAGTGGCGCCTGCGGGAGTGAACTGGACCAAAGTCTGGCTGGAACCCAACACGGTAGTCATGGATTCTCCAGGGTCTTCGATTCCTTATCGGGTGAAGGGAATCGCAGGGGGAAAGCACCTGGCAGATCTCACGCACAATCCGTCGATGGAGATTTCGTCTTCGGATGAAAGCGTGATCGCGATCGACAGAGCAAGTCACCGGCTGCTTGCGAAATCGGCGGGGCACGCCGAGATTCGCGTCTCATTCGGCGACCGTGGCAGTGTCAGCGAGGCGACAGTGGATTCGAGGTAGTAGTATTGATTTCGAAGTCGACGGCGCGCGTGGCGGTCTTATCAGGTGCGTCGATGGCGGTGACTTCCAGACGGTAAAGGCCGGCGGGAAATGTCTCGATCGGCAGCCTGAGACCGACCGCGATCGTGGTCTGTCCACTCGGTTGGTTATGGATGCGCGACGTCGATGCGTTCCCTTCCCGTTTCGACGCTCCGGTCCTGACGTCGAGAATCCGCAGATGGACAGTGGCGGCCTCATTTGCGCCTGGCGTGTAGATTTCGAAGTAGCAGTAGGCAGGGCGGGGCCGGGGAAACACGCTTGACCCGGCGGGGATCACGGTTTGGCCGCCCGCGATCAATGGCGTTCCTTCGTCGAGCAGTGAAGCTTCGAGACCGATGTCAGTCGCCGGCTTGACCTCGGTGCTGAGCGCAATGCCGCTGATAGCGAGTTGGGTGCGGTCGAAGGGAACGTTCAGGGACGTGGCGAATTATCCGAAGCCCTCGCCGCCGGAGCTGAAAACGACCGTGAGCGTGTATTCGCCAGGCACGATCTTAAATTCCTCCGCGTAATAGAGAGGCTTCGCTTTCCATTTGTCGAGGTCGTCTTTTGTGTCGAAGGTGCGCCGCACGATGTCGCTGAAGCGGGCGGCGAGTGGGCGAAGGCAATCAAGGCCGCAGTGGTGGAAAGAAAGATGCCTCCCTGCTTTGCGGACCCGACGTACGGTCACTTTGCGAATGACCGGCGGCTAAGCGATACGGACATCGCGAAGAACACCAGATCGAGAGACTGCTGGCAGTCCTGAAGCGGAAGGGCCTGCCGCGATCCGAGCGTGGTTGACTCTGAAGTGTGGAGCGCGGGCTTTCAGTCGCCAGCTACCTGCGCTGCGGCCTTTGCCATCAGAGGTGCCCGCGAAGGAGCCAGAGACCGGAACCATACCCGGCAAGGTTCCTCTATTACATTGAACGTGACGTAAGAGGCCGCGATGACAATAACGAGATAGATCAGACTGAACAGGTCGCCTTGCCAGGCTGAAGTGCCGATCCACTCACCTCCGTTGACGTTAGTTGTAAGAGAGACATGGAGCAGGTGGCTTAGCACCATAGCCCCGCTGTCAAAGAGTTTTCTCTTTATAAACATATGGTCCATGTAGATGGAATAAGACAACAGGCCCAGAAGAACAAAGACGGGTCGCTTTAAGAATCGCGAGATCAGACCTCGTTCCATGGCAAAGACGAACACGGTGAAGGAGAACAGGAAGGGCGCCAGCAGGGTCATGGCGCTCGATCCCGCGACGGTGACGAACCCGATGACCATCGCTACCAGGCAGATTTCGATTGTGCTGCACAGGCGTGGGGACGGAAACTTTGCGTCGCCGAGTTTCTGATATCGCTCAAACAGAATCCAGCAGAGCGCGCCCGCGCTGAAACCGAAGAGGCACCGGATAAAGCCGAACCGGAATGTCGTGTCCATGTAGTGCGGCGAAAGCACAGCAAGGAATAGCGGGGAGAGCAGCAGGAGTGTCAGGATCAGCCATTTGATTCTTTCTCGCAGTACCGTGAGCGCGATGGCGAAGAAGATGTAAGTGTAGAATTCGACACTGACGCTCCAGCTGGGATCGTTCAAAGACAGTCGGTCGTGAATTCCGAGAGAGTGTATCAGCAGCAGGTTGGAAAAAACATACGGCGGGGTTTCACCGGGAGCTGTAAACGGGCGGTAGGCGGAGTAGCCGGAAAACGCCGGTATCAGTCTTAGAAAATTCGTGGCGAGAAAGGCGAGCAGGAGGGCGAAGTGTAACGGATAAAGGCGCCCGAAGCGAAGAATAAGGAAGCGGCCAACTCCGAACCCCTGCGTCAGCTTCGCCTGGTAGCCGGCGAAGATGACGAAGCCACTCAGGACAAAGAAAAAGTCGACAAAGAGATAAGATCCCTGCCGAAATGGCAAGCTGTATAAATGGCTGGTGCTGTTGAAGTGGAACAGCGCAACGGCGCACGCACAGAGTCCGCGCCAGGAGTCGAGAGCCACGAAACGATGGTTCTGCTTCGGCGAGGGCAGGCTGGTGGAGTGCAGGGCAGGTTTCATAGGTTTGAAGTGGGCACAAGCGAGAGCGGCTCGGGGGCCAGTTCCCAACCCTCCGCATCGCGGAGAGGCGGCGTCGATTCGTGGTGACGAAGCTGTACTTCGCGGGTCTGCCTGACGTAAGCCTGGGCTGTTATCAGACCGAAGAGGAGCCAGGTTGTCTTGCGGTTTTCCCAGGTCACTGAAGACGCACCAACGACCCAGGTTCCCAGCAGCGCGAGCCAGATACGTTTTTCCAGGTAGGGAAATTTGAAGGCGCTGTAAACCATGCTGGCGAGAAGCAGAGCCAGCAGAGAGGCGCCGACAACGCCCAGTTCGACGAGAACGGAGAGGAAAGTGTTGTGGGCGATATAGGGGATGTCGATGATCTTGACGACGGATGCGCCGTATGCTCCTGCGCCTATCCCGAGAAAAGTGTGTTCCCGGAAGACCTGCAGTCCAGCGGCCCAGATTACGGTGCGGTGGGTCAAAGTGCCTTCCGTTAGTTCTGTGCCGCTCGAGAGGAATCGGTCAATAGATGTCTGGGGAATGACATACAGTGTGCAGAGAACAAGCGCAAGACAGGCGAGGGCGCCAGTGACTCTCTGTACACCCGACATTCGGGAAAGAGCAGGGCGAGCCATCATCACAACACCGATCGCCAGCGCAAACATAGCACCGCGCGTGGCCGTCAATAGAATTGCAGTGAAGCCGGCAAGGATCTGAATCCAGCACAGTGCGGTGAGCCACTGCTTTTTCTGAGCGGTGACGAGGTAGAGCGCGATGGGAATTCCTAACGCGATGATCAAGCCTATTTCATCGGCATTGACGCCTTCGACTGAATAACGGTTGGAATCAAACGCAGCTCCCACGAACTGGGCGGTTGATCGGCCCATCAGGTAGTTGTAGATTGTGATCAGGGACGCAATACCGGAGCCCAGCACATACGAGACCAGCAGGTTCCTGATGCGCGTTTGGGTCGTAGCCAGTTCCCAGATGAGACCTACGAATACCAGCATCTCCGCATAGGTTTGAAGCCGTACGGCGGTGTAGTCGGGGTCGATTGTCCAAATCAGACTCAGCGCGACCAGCGCGCTGAACGCCAGCATAATGAAGTGAATCGGACAGGCCGGGCGAACTTTTTTCGTCAGCAGGATTCGGAGCGCCACGAAGCAGACAGGGATCATGGCTATCCAGTTGGCAAAAACCAGGCCGCCTAAGGTAGAACCATCACCTCCGGCTGACAGCGCAACCACAAGAAGGCAAAGGCCGCCATAAGCGAGTTTGTCGAGATTAAGCGCGGAGGCGGCGGTAGGTTTCGTAAAATGCATATTTCCTTGCGGTCACAAGCTGATCGGTCAGCCGACAAGTGCAGTCCGGGAATCTTACAAAGTGTGAGCTTACGTCGTATTGGAGCCCCGCACCAGTGTCAAAATTGCCAGTTGTGGCTTTGGGTCTGGAGCGGGCATCCGAGGTCGGGGAAGTTCGGCCGCTTCTCGTTGCAAAACGGAACTCCGCGCGCTGGTACAAAAGGCATGGCGGAGATCAGGATCGGAACGTCCGGCTGGCAATATAAGCCCTGGCTTGGGCGGTTCTATCCCGCGCGCTGGCCGAAGTCGAAGATGCTGGCGTTCTACGAAGAGCACTTCGATACAGTCGAGATCAATAATAGCTTTTATCGTTTGCCTGTCGAGACGGCGCTGCAGGATTGGCGCGCGTCGACGCACGCGAACTTCCTGTTTGCGGTGAAGGGCAGCCGGTTCCTCACGCATATGAAGAAGTTGAAGGATCCGGCGGCGGGCATCGACAAGCTCTTCGCGCGGGTGGACCTGCTCAGGGAAAAACTGGGGCCGATCCTGTTTCAGTTGCCGCCCAACTTCGGAGTGAATATCGAAAGGCTCGACGCGTTCCTCCAGGTACTGCCGAAGTGGCATCGATACGCTTTTGAGTTTCGCGATGCGAGCTGGAATACCCAGGCCGTCTATGAGGTGCTGCAAAAACACAACGCGGCGTACTGCGCATTCCATCTGGCGGGCTATCAGTCGCCCATCAGGATCACGACGGACATCGCGTACGTGCGGCTGCATGGGCCGGGTGGCAAGTATCAGGGCAGCTACAGCGACGAGGTCCTGCATGAATGGGCGCGGCGTATTGAAGGATGGCGGCGCGATCTGAAAGCCATCTACGTCTACTTCGACAACGACGATGCGGGTTTTGCCGCTTTCAACGCGCTGCGGCTGAAAGAGTTGGTCGGGAACTGAAGTTCGAGCTTTCCGCGCGGCTCGACTTCGGACCATTGCCGGAAGAGCCGGCCGCGGAGCGCGCGAGTCTCGAGGAGTTGCTCCTGCGTGATCGGACGCGGCGCGTAAGCGTTGAACTCGTCGAGCGTCCACAGGCTGCCGGACATGCGCTCGGAATCGAAGACGCCGACGATGCGCTCCGCTTCGATGGCTTCGGCGGGAAGCGGTCCGTGCGAGCCTTTGCCGGTGGTGTCGTCGACATCCCAGCCTTCGTTGATGAGGCCGAAGAAGCCGCGTTGATACCCCAGCGTGGTTTCTACTGCATAGTGAGTCAGATCGTGGTGGACAAAATGACCCGCGTGCTTTGTATGCCTCTGCCAGGTGAGCGAGCCATCGTCGCGCGTGCAGCGCATATGCGCCGCGCCATCGGGTTGTTTTGCGATTTCGATTCGCAGCACGGCGTTCGTTTTCCTCCTGCCATTATCCACCTCGGACGGGAGCGCTAGACTGAAACGACATGAAAATCCGTGCCCTGCGCGCGTTCTTATTCTTCGCAGCGCCTCTGGTGATTCACTCCGCTTCTGACGATTCGATTCGAGGCTTCGACCCAGCGGCACAGGAGCAGGAAATCAAGTGGGAGCAGCAGGCGCGCACGATTCCGGATGCGGCGCGCATCGGTGAATTCATCAGGCATTATGCGAACCAGCCGCACATGGCGGGGACTCCCCAGTCGAAGCAGACCGCCGAAGGGATCCTCACACAGCTGAAAGGCTTCGGGCTCGATGCGCGCATCGAACAATTTGAAGCCCTGCTGCCGACCCCGAAAGTGCGCCTGATCGAGATGACCGCACCGGTGAAGCTGAGGCTGAAACTGGAAGAGCCGGCGGTGTCGGGCGATCCGAATTCGAGCGACACCGGCATGGTGCCGACCTACAACGCTTACTCGGGCGATGGCGATGTCTCCGCGCCGCTGGTTTACGCAAATTACGGCCTTTCGGAAGATTACGAAATGCTGCATTCGCGCGGCATTGACGTGAAGGGCAAGATCGTTATCGTGCGCTACGGCATGAGCTTTCGGGGCACGAAGCCGAAGATCGCGTATGAGCACGGGGCGCTCGGCTGCATCATTTATTCCGACCCGCGCGATGACGGTTTCTTCGAAGGCGATGTTTATCCCACCGGTGCTTACCGGCCGGCGCAGGGAGTGCAGCGTGGCAGCGTGCTTGATCTGCCGTTGTATCCTGGCGATCCGTTGTCGCCGGGGTGGGCCTCGGAGCCTGGCTCGAAGCGACTCCCGCTGAGTGAAGCGCAAACGCTGATGAAGATTCCGGTGATGCCGATTTCGTATGGCGATGCCCAGGCGCTGCTCTCGCACCTCACGGGGCCCGTGGTGCCGGAGTCGTGGCGTGGCTCGCTGCCGATCACGTATCACATGGGCTCTGGGCCAGCGATCGTTCACATGAACGTGACGATGAATAACACGACCGGACCGATTTACGACGTGATTGCGCGCATTCCGGGAAACGAAGCACCTGACGAATGGGTGCTGGAAGGCAACCATCATGACGCGTGGGTGCACGGTGCCGCCGATCCGCTGTCGGGTGCGGCTCCACTGATGGAAACGGCGCGCACGCTGGCGGAGATGACACGGAACGGCTGGAAACCGAAGCGGACGATCGTGATCGCGTTCTGGGATGGCGAAGAGTTCGGGCTGATCGGGTCGACCGAGTGGATGGAGAAGCATCAGGAAGAACTGGATCAGAAACTCGTCGCGTATATCAATTCGGATTCTTCAGGGGGCGGGCGCTTTGCGGTCAACGGGTCGCATTCGCTCGAGGCGTTCGTGCAGGAACTGGAGCGGGATGTAAACGATCCGGTGACCAACAAGCCGCTGCTCGGGGCGTCATCGAACCGCGAGTTCCGGATTGGAGCCCTGGGGTCGGGCTCGGACTATACGCCCTTTCTGCAGCACCTCGGGGTGGCGAGCCTCGATATGCGGTTTGGTTCCGAAGATGCGGGTGTCTATCACTCGGACTATGACGATTACGCGTGGTACAGCCGTTTTTCGGACACCACCTTTGCGCATGGCAAAGCTCTGTCGCAGATGGAGACGACAGCGCTGCTGCGGCTGGCCGATTCCGAAATCGTGCCGTTTGAGTTCGGGCGTTTTGTGATGACGGTGCGGCGGTATACGGATGAGGTGGCGAGCCTGGGGAGTGCGGGACAGAAGCCGGATCTGGCCGCAGTCCGCGCGGCTCTCGCGCGGCTGCAAAAGAGCGCCGCCGATTTGGACGCCGCGTATCTGCGCATGGCTCCTGCGCTGGGGAGCGCCCCGCCTGAGAAAGTGGCAGCGCTCAACCGGATTCTGTATCGAACCGAAAGAGCGATGACGCTGGATCCGGGGCTGCCTGGCCGCCCGTGGTACCGTCACCGGATTTACGCGCCGGGCCGGTACACCGGCTATGCAGTGAAGACATTGCCGGGCCTTCGCGAGGCGGTGGAGGCGGGCAGGACGGACGAGGCGCGTCAGCAGGCGACGGACCTTGCCCAGGTCCTGGATACACTGGACGATCAGCTTACGCAGGCTACTGTCATCCTGAACCAACTCTTATGAATCGGCTTATATGAACACACCATGGGGTGAGATAGAAGTTTCCGACGCGCACGTGCATTTTCTTTCGCCTGCCGTGTTCCATTCGCTGTCCGAGCAGAAGGGCGGGGCGGCAGTCGGACCGCTGCTGGGCTGGGAGGTACCGGAGTCCTCCGAATTCCTGGCCGACCACTGGGTCGTGGAACTCAATCACAACAAGGTGCAGAGCGCCATGCTGGTGGCAAGTATTTCGGGCGACGTGGAATCCGTGGGCATCGCGGTGGATCGGTACCCGGAACGGTTTTACTCGGTGGTAATGCTCAATCCCCTGACGCCGGGCGCCGACACTCGGTGCGCCAATGCCCTTTCTGAAGGGCAGGTTAACGGCATTTTTCTCTTCCCGGCGATGCACCGCTACTCGATGCACGATCACCATGTGCATTCTCTGCTGTCGATTGTAGGCGGGTTTCCAGGCGCTGTCGTCTATGTACATTGCGGGATGCTGAGCCTGGGGTTCCGTAAGAAACTGGGCCTGCCATCGCATTTCGATATGAGGTATTCGAATCCGATCGATCTGCATGCTGTGGCAATGTCTTTTCCGCAAGTGCGGTTCGTGATTCCCCATTTCGGCGCGGGCTATTTGCGGGAGGCGCTGATGCTGGCCGATCTGTGTCCGAACGTCTGCTTCGATACCTCGAGTTCCAATCGCTGGATGCGCACGGAACCGGCGCCGCTCGATTTGCCCGGGGTTTTCCGCAAAGCGCTGGACGTGGTGGGGCCAAAGCGCCTGCTGTTCGGCACGGACTCGTCGTTCTTTCCGCGCGGGTGGGTGAAGAGCGTGTTCGACGCACAGATCGCCGCGCTCCAGGAAATCGGCGTGGACGAGGAAGCCGTACGTGGAATTCTGGGGGGCAATCTGCGGGCGCTCCTGCAGAAACCTTGAGAAAAGCCCAGAGGCCTGACACTATCCGGTCAAGTGACATTCGGGTTGTGGCTGCAGGGACTCCGCCAGTGCGTCCTTGCAAATTTCGTGGCGAGAATAGCGGCGAAAGATCCAGTACTTAGTTTCCCTGTAAACAAGCGAGTCAGGATTGCGTTGCTTGAGGCGACTTTTCGCAAAGGCCCCGACATCAGGGCATTTGCCCTCCAGGACATGCCGTGGTTGCGCGCCTGGCAGCCGGAGGCGCTGGTATTGCCGCTCGATCTGGCGCTGTCTCTTGCGGATCAGAAACAGCGCGGTTTATTCAGCTTGCCCAGCCTGAATACCGCGATTATTGTGTTGACCTCTTTCGACGATTCGCCGCTGGCCGATCACCATCGGGACCTGCTCTGGCAAGCGTTTGGTGTCCCGATCTTCGAGCAACTCCTGGGATCTGAGGGTACGGTGATCGCGCGCGAGTGCGAGGTTCACGACGGACTGCATCTACAGGGGGAAGAGCCGTTCTATCTGAGCGCCGATGTCGTGACGGACCCTTGTGCCTGCGGGCTGGATACGCCGAGGTTACGGAGCCGAACGCCCGCGCGAGCGAAGGCTGCGACCGCCGGCAATCGCGGATAGTTTCCGAGCCACGACCCGGACATCCCCTTTAGGGGTGCCGGCTCGCGAGGGAGTGGTTGTGCTAAGAGCCTGCTGTTCCAGGTTTACCCCAGCAGATCGGGCCGCAGCCGCGCAGTTTTTTCAAGCGCGGCCTGCTTTCGCCACCTGCGGATTTCAGCGTGGTTGCCACCCAGCAGTACGTCCGGCGCTTTCCAGCCGCGGAACTCGGCGGGGCGCGTCCATTGCGGACAGTCGAGGATGCCGTTCTCTTCGAACGACTCGTTGATGGTGGAGTCGTGATTGCCAACCACGCCGGGAAGGAGTCGGGCTACAGCGTCGACGATTACTGCCGCCGCCAGTTCTCCACCGCTCAATACGTAATCTCCAATCGATAATTCTTCGTCCGCAAGGTGTTCGGCGACGCGCTCGTCCACGCCTTCGTAACGCCCGCAGATCAGCAGAAGTTCGTCGTTAGCCGCCAATTCGCGAGCCACCGGCTGTGTGAATCTGCGGCCCTGGGCTGAGAGCAGGATGACCTTCTGCTTTGCCGTTCGCTCTGGCCAGATAGCTTCAACCGCATCGAAGATGGGCTCGGGCTTCAGGACCATGCCTTCGCCGCCGCCGAACGGGCGGTCATCGACGGTTCGGTGCAGATCGTGTGTCCAGTTGCGGAGATCGTGTACGCGGAGTTCGAGCGCGCCGAATTCGGCGGCACGCGCTACGACTCCATATTTGAAAGGGCCCTCGAAGAAGTCCGGAAAGATGGTCAGGAGATGGAACTTCATGCCGGAGTATCGGCTGGCGCCTTGACTGGAGCGTCGATGGTTTCGAGCCCTTCCGGCAGGTCCACGCGGATCAGTTTGGCTTCTGGCTGAATATCTACGCAGATCGCTTTGACGAATGGAATCAGCAGGCGGCCGCCATCGATTTCGATCAGCGGGGGGCCACCGTATTCCTCAAAGTTCGTGACACGCCCGATCACGCGGTCCGAGACACGATCGCGGACTTCGCAGCCGATCACGTCCGAATGGAAGTACTCGCCCGGTTCCAGTTCAACGCGCTCCGAGCGAGGAATCTGCACTTCAAAACCCCGCAGTTTCTCTGCGTCCGTCATGGAATCGATACCGGCGAATTTAAAGATGAGGACGCCGCCGTGTTGCCACACCTCTTCGACCTGATGCATCGACGTAGTTTCGCCGACCAGGCGTACTTGTTTGAGACGGGCGAAACGTTCCGGCTTGCTGGACAGAGATTCCGCGGTGACCTCGCCGCGAATGCCGCGGGCGCGATGCAGAATAGCGACCGCGACCCAATCCTCGTTATTCAAGCATCTCCTGGCTATTCAAGAATCTCGAGCGTGAAGCGCCGGTTCAGCTTCATGCCGGCTGCTCCCAGGATGGTGCGGATCGAGCGGGCCGTGCGCCCCTGTTTGCCGATTACCTTACCCAGATCGCTGGGGGCAACCTTCAGTTCGAGCACCGTGGTCTGCTCGCCCTCGATCTCGTTAATGGTCACTTCTTCCGGGATGTCGACCAGCGCCTTCGCAATGTCTTCAATTAATTTTTTCATCGACTCCCCATGGACAAATGGTCTGCCTGCGCGCCCGCGCTTAAACAGCGGCGGGTGTGGCGGGATTGTTTTTTACGAGACGGCCGACGGTGTCGGACAGCTGTGCGCCGTTCTTCGTCCAGTAATTGATGCGCTCGTGGTTAAGTTTTACGTGCGCCGGATGGACGAGGGGGTTGTACTGCCCGACCACTTCCAGATTGCGGCTGTCACGCGCGCGTTCTTTTTCAATCACCACTACACGGTAAAACGGCTTTTTCTTGGCGCCGAAACGCGCCAGTCTGATCATCAGCATCTATTTGTATTTTCCTTAATACTCAAACTCTGAAAACTAAACTTAAATTCTAAAAGCCCGGCAGCCCCAGCTTGCCCATCCCCATTTTGCCCAGTTTCTTGCCGAGGAAACCCATGTTACCGGACAGGCTCTTCATCATCTTTCGCGCCTGCCCGTACTGCTTGAGCAGGTTGTTCACATCATTTACGGAGGTCCCGCTGCCGCGCGCAATACGCCGCCGGCGGCTTCCGTTGATAATCATATGATTATCGCGCTCTTTGGGGGTCATCGAATCGATGATCGCCACGATGCGGTTCAGTTCATTCTCATCCGGCTGCATGCCCTGCAGCTCTTTCATCATCCCCACCTTGGGCATCATCTTCAGAATGGATTCCAGCGAACCCAGCTTACGCAGGGATTTCAACTGGTCCCGGAAGTCTTCGAGCGTGAATTCGTTGTCGATCAGCTTGCGCTGGATCTCTTCCTGCTCCTTCATGTTGAAGGCTTCCTGCGCCTTCTCGACGAAGCTCACGATGTCGCCCATCCCGAGAATCCGGGAGGCAGCGCGATCGGGGTGGAAGGCCTCGAAGGCGTCGGACTTCTCGCCCACGCCAACGAACTTCAGCGGCTGGCCTGTGACGCTGCGGATGGAGAGCGCCGCGCCGCCGCGGGCATCGCCATCCATCTTGGTCAGGATGACGCCGGTGATGCCAAGCTGCTTGTGGAACTCGTCGGCGGATTTGACGGCGTCCTGGCCTGTCATGGCATCGGCCACGAAGAGAATCTCGACCGGGTTCAGGAGTTCTTTAAGCTGCTTCAGCTCGGTCATGAGCTGATCGTCGATGTGCAGGCGTCCGGCGGTATCGACGAGCAGGACGTCGCGGCCGTTGTTGACAGCTTCGCGGCGGGCGGAGCGGGCAAGATCGACGGGAATTTTTTCTTCCGGAGTTCCGGCGTAGATCGGAACTTTGATGTCCCGCGCGATGATGGCGAGCTGTTCGCGCGCGGCCGGGCGGTAGACGTCGACCGAGACCACTTGCGGCCGGTGGCCGTTTTTCGTAAGCCAGCGGGCGAGTTTGCCGGTGGAGGTGGTCTTACCGGAACCCTGCAGGCCGACGAGCAGGAAAACGCTCGGCGGCTCGTTGGCGAACCGGAGCTTCGCTTCGTGGCTGCCGAGGACCTTGATCAGTTCCTCGTTGATGATGCCGATGACCTGCTGGGACGGCGAAAGGGAGTTGAGGACTTCCTGACCCATCGCGCGCACTTTGACGCTTTCGATGAGCTGTTTGACGACTTTAAAATTGACGTCGGCTTCGAGCAGCGCTACGCGAACTTCGCGCAGGGCTGTATCCATGTTATCGGCTGTAAGGCGTCCTTCACCGCGCAGGTTCTTGAAGACACGCTGCAGTTTGTCGGACAGATTATCGAACATTGTTTAAGCGAGCAGGCTGATTTCTGGAGTCCGTTTCGCCGCGATTGGGCGACTCTTCATTGTACTAAAGGGGGTGGGGCTGGTGCAAAGGCTTGTGGGATCAACGAGATGGTGGAGAACAAGGGATCAGGTATAGACTGGACTGGAGCTCGGATAGATCTTACAGAGGAAAATGCGAATGAATGTAATACGAAAGAGTTTGTTTTCGGCCGCGGTAATCGTGTCAGCGTCAGCGCTGGTACTTGCGCAGGCCCCCCCGGCGGCACGCGGACCGGCCGGTCCACCCCGCCCGGTGTTCTCAGTGACCACGGACGCCTGGCCCGACGGCGGCGAAGTGCCGATGAAGCATGCCGGACGCGGTGGGAATAAGTCACCGGCGTGGGAATTTCACTGGTCGCTGGTGAACGCGCCGACCGCGGCGCCCGACACGCTGCAGAGCTACGCCGTGATTTTCCACGACGTGGAGAATTCCACCAACAAGACGACCGCCGACACGCTGCACTGGTCGGCCTTCAACATTCCCGGCACGGCGAAGGGTTTGCCCGAGGGTCTCGGTGCGGGCGAACTGCCGGATGGCACGAAGAACGGTCCGGGCATCAATGCGCGCGGCGGCAATCCGGGTTCGTACTTCGGACCGGGCGCGGGCCCCGGACCCATCCATCACTATCTGTTCGAATTCTATGCGCTCGATACGAAGGTGGACCTGCCGGCGACCACGACGCGCGAAGATCTGCTGAAGGCGATGGACGGCCACGTCATCGGCAAGGCGGCATATTACGGCCGCTTCCACGCTCCTCCCGCCAACTAATCACCTTCTTTATGAAAACGGTGACTGGTGGCGCGTTTCGGCCATTTCGTAACCGCAGTCAATTCCTACTCGCTCACGCTCGGGGTTATAACCCCCAGGCGTCAGCGCGGGGAAGATTCCCCTCCTTTTTCGGTTTCAGGTACCTTTCCGTCGGTTATCAAACGGTACAGAGTTAACGTTGGACGTATTGCCCGGGTTTTTTGTATGCCCTTAGACTGGACCCGTGGCACCTTCCGTCGACCTGACTGATTTACAAAATGCCGTTGGCCAGCTAATGGACCAGCATGGGCTGGTAGTCGCCGCGGGTCCCTTTACCGGGGCCGCTGCGGCACGCATCTTCTTCGGCAAGAACAAGTTCATTACCACCGCTATGACGTTAGGTGGCGCGTGGATGGCCGTGCAGGCGATTTCAGGACCGGCGCTGCAGTTAATGCGGGATCAGTTCGGCTACCTGTCGCAACTGATCGGGGGCTGATATGGCGCGTTTCCTCAAAATCGCGAACAAAATCGTGAACATGGACGGGATCGCCTATGCGGATTTCCTGGAATCCGGGCGCGCCATGTTGCTGATGGCGGGATTGACACAGGAGAAGCAGAATATTCCGCTCGATGTGGAAGATGCACGGCGGCTGCGGGTTTTGCTCGAAAGTGAAATTGCTGCGTCGAAGTAAGTAAAACGCTCAGCGTTCGTCGCCGGAATTCCTCGGATCGATGTGGCCGACGGTCTTCAGCAGGAAGTACAGGCGTTCCACTTCTTCTTCGTCTTCCGGGCGGAGCACGCGATAGCGGGGAGCTGCCAGTTGTTTCGCCTCATTCGACCCCAACAACTCACCCCAATACTGCCGATACGGCAGGCCATCGATCATTGCGTTTGTGGACATCTGGCGTAAGGTGCGCAGCAGATGCTTACAGCAATCCACTTCACCGGGATAGACCAGCACTATTGTGTCGTCGTCGTAAAGCGCCAGCTTCACGACGAGGGGTGAGATCCAGCCCGTACGGTCAACCCGGCGGACGTCCTGCCATGGAATGATCTTCTTCCCGACCTCCAGATGTGCATCGTAAACCTTGATGGCGGGCCGGAAAGCGAGTGCCAGCAGCACCGTCGCGGAAACCAGAAAGAGCCCGGCGGGTACAAAGGCGGGATTCCAGGACAGCCCCAGCCAGCCGGAAAATCCGGCGAGCAGCAGCGCGACAATACCGAAGGACACGTAATGGCGGGCGGGGACGTAGCGGCTCATACTGCGCTCCGACTCTAAGGGTACTCCCACCCAGGCGTCAGGTCAACGCCGCGTCAGACCTTGCCGCAAATAAGCGACGCCGCGCAGACTGTAATCGATCCCGCTGACGGCCGCGAGGACCACAACGCCGCCCATCAGGATCGTGGAAACCCTGAGAAACCAATCATTTCCGTAGGCGTGCGCGGCCATCACGCCCACTGCGGCCATGATCTGGCAAAACGTGCTCACTTTGCCCCAGATGCTTGGCTGCAGATCGCGGAATTGTGTGAAACGAAGCGCCACTGCGGAAAGCAGCAAAATCCAGAAGTCGCGCGCGAAGATCACGACGACAATCCACATCGGCACTGCACCGCCCAGGGCGAGCCCTACGTAAATGCAGGAGAGGAGGATCTTGTCGGCGATGGGGTCGAGATACTGTCCTGCCTTCGATTGGCCGCCGAAGCGGCGCGCCAGCCCGCCATCGAGAACATCCGTAAAGGCCGCGGCCCCGAACAGCCACCCGCCCCACATGTACTGCCCTCGCGACAGCTCGATCAGGATGAACGGCGTCATGATGATCCGCACCAAAGTCACTAGATTGGGAATCGTCAGCCACATGCCGGAACACATATGATACGGTGCATGGACCCGAATCAATCGCTTCGCAGGGAACTGGATCGTTTGCTCTCAGGGAAAGGTGCCCATGCGGATTTTGACGCGGCAGTGGCTGATTTCCCTGCAAAGCTCCGCGGGGTCAGGCCCGAGGGCTCTCCGCACAGTGCGTGGGAGTTGCTGGAGCATATCAGGATTGCGCAGTGGGACATGCTGGAATTCAGCCGCGATCCCAACCATAAATCGCCCCAGTGGCCGGACGGTTATTGGCCGAAGAGTGCAACGCCGGAAACTCCGGACGCCTGGGAGAAAAGCGTCAAGGCTGTGAAGCAGGATCTGGCTGGGATGCGAAAGCTGTTGTCAGACGAGAAATCCAATCTGTTTCTGCCGCTGGCGCACGGGAAAGGGCAGACGTTGCTTCGGGAGGCAATGCAGATGGCGGACCACAACGCCTATCACGTGGGGGAACTGGTGCTGGTGAGACAGCTTTTGGGATGCTGGAAATGAAGGGGGCGGCGATTGATGCCGGGTCTAATCCAAGTCTAATCCCACCGTCTTTCAGACGGGCAGCATGGGAATTCACGTGGCGCACGTTCTCAACGTGCCGTGTCGAGACTTTCTCGACACCGGTTTTCGCGAATGGTCGGGCGCCGGCAGAGTGCCGACGCGGCACGCAAAGTGTGTGCGCCATGCTTTTCTTTCAGGCGACTTTCAGTCGCAACCCATCCTGCCGGCTTTAGCCGGTAGTCGTTTAGCGCCAGTCCATATGTTCGTGACGCCAGCGCCAGTATTCGCGCTGCCGTTCGGCGTTCAGCCTGTTGTACTCGCGGTACTGATGTTCGCGCCGCTCTTCCATCAGCCAGTGACGATAGGCGCGATTCTCCGCTTCGTTCCGGGCGTGATAGTCGCGATGCTCACGGTCGTAGTAGCGATGGTCGTCATGATCGGCGCGCATCGCCGCGGGTACCAGGAGTTGTGTCCCCAATATTAGAAGTCCAACAAGTTTTTTCATAAAAATCTAACCTCCTGCAGATGCCAAGGCAGATTGTCTGCCATTTACTTTTAACGGGAGGAATCAACCTTTTGCTATGTACCGCAACTCACGTTGGCCTGGTGCTTGCCCACCGGAACCGCAGGGAGGGCAAAATGACGCCCGTAGCATGGACAATCTTGATTGTCGGAATTATCGCGGTTGTGGGAATATTTCTCCTGTTCACAGCGCGTACCAAAAAACTCAAATCACAATTCGGCCCTGAGTATGACCGTCAGGTCAAAGCGAGCGGCAACACTCTCAAGGCGGAGCAGGAACTGGAACACCGCGCGAAAAGAGTGCACAACTTTCAGATTCATCCCTTATCCGAACCCGAGTGCGAACAGTTCGCCAGAGAGTGGCGTGGCACGCAGGAAAAATTTGTCGATGATCCGAGAGCGGCGCTCGCGGATGCGGACCGGCTTGTCAATAAAGCAATGGAGACCAGAGGTTATCCGGTCGCCGGCGAGTTCGATCAAAAGGCCGCCGACCTCTCAGTGGAACATCCGCTAGTAGTCGAGCATTACCGCGCCGGTCACCAGATCGCGGAGAAAGATGCGCGGGACGGTGCATCCACAGAAGACCTTCGCATCGCGATGAAACACTACCGGGAACTTTTTGAAGACCTGCTCGGCAGGCACGTCGACGAAACCACAGGAGCGAGAAGATGACAACAGCTGAATTAGTAAACGAGACGAACACCGAAACCCGACGCGAACCCGACAACATGGAAAGCGCGCGGCAGACACCACTGTTTAACGAAGCGGAAGGCAATGACCTCCGGTCGCGCTGGCAACAGGTGCAGGGATCTTTTGTCGACGATCCCAAGGCCAGCGTCCACCAGGCGGACGAACTGGTGGCGAATTCCATTAAGCGGCTTGCCGAAATATTCGCAGCGGAACGCTCGAACCTGGAAGCCACCTGGTCCAAGGGAGATGAAGTGTCGACGGAAGATCTGCGTCAGGCGCTTCGCCGTTATCGGTCATTTTTCGACAGACTTCTGTCTGTTTAACGAGGATGGCTCTGATTATGAAAAGGATCTTCGCAACGTACCTTCTCGCGCTCGGGGCCGTAGCGATGCCTTCGTTTGCACAGTCGTCCACAGACACGACGACCGTAAGAACGACGGAAAGCGACGGGCACCATACAGCGACAGGTACGTCCACCACGACGACTCAGACGGATGCGGCCGGTAACCAGTCGACACAGAGCAATTCGACGACTACGCAGACCAAAAAGCATCACGGGAAGCGAATCAGGACGACAACTTCGAACAGTTCCAGTTCGTCAGCGCCGGCTCCGCAGTAATCGCGGCATTACGCCTTGACGTGAAGACTCTCGACAGCGGTCTTCATGTCACGCAGCATCTTATCGACGGCGTCGTGAGTGCGCTTGCTGCCCCACCAGGCAAACCCTGTCGGGATAGGGCGGGAAAGCGTCATACTGTCTAACTCGACATCGACGCCGCCGTTTACTTCACGCACAAACCAGAATGTGTGGGTGCGCCACAGTAATCCGTGGTCATCGCCTTCCGGAAGGTAACCCTGGCGCGAGTCTTTAGGATCGCGCCATTCTTTTATGCTCGACGCATGTGACACCGACTCCCACCGATGCGGGTCCAGCATTCTGTAGTGTGTGTCGTATATGCAGTCGTAAGCCACGCCCATCCACAAAGTGGATTCCCCAATAGTGATGTGCGACGTGAAATGCTCATCCGCGGGCGTGGTGTCGGGATTGAGTGTCGCGCTTCCCTTGGCTACGTCGGGCTTAAAGTATTTCGGATAATTCGGGTAGTCTTCCATGATGCGGCGCACATCGGCAATTGCGCCCCCCTGGATGTGAATGATGCCGGAAAAATGGTGGATGCTGCCGCCATCGATATCGGTATTTTCCCGCGCTTCGACGACTGGTTTACCGGCGCCAAAAGGGCCGTTGGCTTTACAACACGCGCCACCCCCATCGATCCACATTCTTCCTGATTGCTCGAATGACGCGGCTACATTTTTTTGAAATTGCGCCACGTACGTATCGAAAACCTGAACAGTCCGGGGTTCCAGATGGAGGACGGAAAGAATAGATGCGTGCAGCGGGGCACATAGCGCGACACAGACGAGGCAGGTCGCGGAGAGAAATAGCCTCATTATCTTTAACTATAGCGGGCGCCCGCTCGCGGCCGGGCGCAAACGCTCTGTTTTGCGCGGTATGTTGGGATTATGAAATTCAGTCACGGCTGGATGAGCGACACGCATCCTGACGCTTTGCGGGCGTTTCTGAAGATTCAAAGCGGAATTTCACCCGAACAAAAGCTCGCTCAGGTGGCGGAAATGTACGAGGCCATGAACGCGCTTCAGACCGCCGAGGTACGCCGTATGTATCCATCGGCGACGGACCGCGAAGTGTTCCTCCGCGTCACCGCCCGCAGGCTCGGTCCGGAACTGATGGCAAAGGTCTATGGCTGGCAACCCGATCGTTAAAGCCGTCGCCCTTGCCCTTTCCGTTCTTGATGAGCTTGGAATCAGGTACTATGCCGGCGGTTCGGTCGCGAGTTCTGTCCACGGTGTGCCTCGCTACACGCAGGACATCGACCTGGTTGCCGAGCTGAAAGTCGAACAAGCCGATCGGCTTGCCGCAAGGCTAAGTTCGGATTTTTATGCGGACGCGAATCAAATGAGGGAAGCGATCCGCGTCGGTCGCGCGTTCAACGTAATACATTTCACGACAGGTTTCAAAATCGATATCTTCCCGCTAAAGGAGGGACCGTTTCCGGCAGGCGAGCTGGCTCGATCCCGGAAGCGATTGTGGGAGGTCGACCCCGGTGGCGGCATTGAGCTCCCAGTGGCGAGTCCCGAAGATACGATTCTTGAAAAGCTGATTTGGTACCAACAGGGAAGCCAACTCTCCGACAGGCAGTGGAACGATGTTCTCGGAATCGCAACCACACGCTCACTTGATCTCGAATACCTGCGCGAATGGGCGCCGAAACTCGGTGTGGCCGACCTTCTGGATCGTTTATTTGCTGAATCCAGCCAGATTCACTTACCGTGAATCAGCGAAAGAAATTCGTCGCGCGTTTCTTTGTTCGTCCGGAACGCCCCGAGCATCGCGCTCGTGACCGTGCCTGAGTGCTGTTTCTCAACGCCGCGCATCATCATGCAGAAATGCTGCGCTTCGGCAATCACACCGACGCCGAGCGGGTCCAGCAACTCCTGAATGCATTGCGCGACCTCCTGGGTCATGCGCTCCTGAATCTGCAGCCGGCGTGCGAACACATCGATAATGCGCGGCAGCTTGCTGAGCCCGATGACCTTGTTGCGCGCGATATAAGCCACGTGCATCTTGCCGAAAAACGGCAGCATATGGTGTTCGCACATGCTGAAGAACTCGATGTCCTTCACGATCACCATCTCGTCGTATTTCACTTCGTAGATGGCGCCGTTGACGATCTTGCTGATATCGGCCGAGTAGCCGCTCGTCAGGAAGCGGAGCGCTTTTTCCACGCGATCCGGTGTACGCACCAGCCCTTCGCGCGCGGGGTTCTCGCCCAGCGCAGTCAGGATCTCGGTCACGTGAGGGGCGATGGGTTTACTCGCCGCTCCGGGAGACATAACTTTTACGACTGCACGTTTCTTGTTCATCTATTCTTCGATCGGCTTCTCGGCGCCCCATTCAACGCCGGTATGTACTATTTCACAGATGTTTCGGTCCGTCTCCCAGATGCGAACCTTTTCCAGTTTCGGCCCATTCGCAAACGTTGCCGGCCAGGCAGCACGCAGCCGGCGATCGAGTTCGATGCCAAGATTCTCGGTCGTCGGAACAACGTCCCGGAATGCGGCGATTTCCTGATTCAGGTTGCGATACCGGAAAGGCGCCAGGATCTCTCGTTCTGCGAGGGCATCCAGTGCGGCCAGGTCCACTGCTCGTCCTGTTACAGAATCCACGGGTCCGGCCACGGTGAGCTCAACCTCGTAATTATGTCCGTGTCCGTGCGGATTATTGCATTTTCCGTAAGTTTCGTTGTTTTCCGCCTCGCTCAGCGCCTTCGAATGCAGACGATGGGACGCCGAAAACTGGTACTTCCTGCTCACATACACCATTATTCGCCCCGGTACTCGACGGAAAGTTCACTGGTCTCATGAACCCTCACCGAATAGAGGCGCGCGCGTCCGGTAAGCAGCGGTGCCACGCGATTCCAGATATCGATCGCAATATTTTCGACCGTCGGCACGATGCGGTCGAAAGGCTCAACTTCCCGGTTCAGCAAACGGTGATCGTAAACGTCCAAAACCCTCTCTTCCAGTATTTCTTTGAGACGTTTAAGATCGAGAATCATTCCCGTGACAGGGTCCGGCTCGCCTTCGATCGCTACTTCCACCACGTAGTTATGGCCGTGTCCGAGCGGGTTGGAGGCGGCTCCGTACACGCGTTCGTTTTCCGCATCGGTCAGCTGCTGCGACCGGCAAATATGGGAAGCCGAAAACTCCACTTTTTTCGATATCACCATGCGGTCTGGTTCAATAGAATTATAGGAAACAGGCAATGAAGGCAGATCGCATTATCGAAGGCGGGATCGTAGTCATGTTGTGCGCGTTTGTCGGCGTGCTCTACATGTCGTTGCATGACAACGTAGTACAGGCTGGCGACAAGGCTCCGGCGTTCAGCGTCACGGCCGATAACGGGCACACGGTGACTGCCCGTGACTTCGGCGGCAAGCTGCTCATTTTGAACTTCTGGGCAAGCTGGTGCGAGCCCTGCGTGGCTGAAGTTCCCTCGCTCAATCAGCTCGCGAAAGAACTGGGTCCGGATGGCGTTGTAGTTCTCGGCGTCAGCGAAGACAAAGATCCGCAGGCGTACAAAGACTTCCTGAACAGGTTCCGGGTTTCGTTCCTGACTGCCAGAGAGCCTTCGCAGGACGTCAAACTGAAGTACGGCACTCATCTGATCCCGGAAACCTACCTGATCAACCGGAACGGCAAGGTAGTCGAGAAAGTTGTTTCGGAGACCGATTGGGCCTCCCCGCGAATGATCGAGCATGTCAAGTCTCTCCTCTGACGCGGTCGCAATCGCAGTCGATAATATCGCGCTG
>ODAK010001606.1_pt1 | contig 24401 bp, 19 predicted proteins | sample 1539591 | NCBI WGS metagenome assembly ODAK01 (sample SAMEA3539303, study PRJEB22396) | soil metagenome | biome: tundra; feature: field; material: soil | place: USA | collected 2010-05 | depth 0.15 m | reverse complement strand
CGATCACCCCGTATGGCGTCATCGATCAGAAGCGATCCCGGGCCCATACGGGGTGTTCGACACACCGATCACCCCTTATGGAGCCACCGATCAAGGGGGAACCGTGGCCTCTCACCCGGTGATCGACGCTCCGATCGCACGGGATGGGCGCGGGGGCATGTGAGGATCGATTTGCGCGGCGCGAGAATTGACCTCCATGACGAAGAACACCATGTGGCGGACGGTGCCGAATACGCCCAGGACCTCGACGCTGAAGAAGTCGCACGCGTACAGCGTGTCCCAGTGGCTGTTGAGAAAGTGCTTCCAGGTGCGCTTGCGGAGGCTCGCCCACAAACGACGAAGGCCCGGCTCCTTCGGAACCAGGCCTCCTTCGTGTTTGCTGGATCGACGTATCGTCATCCAGCAAGAGTTGCGCGGGCTCGCAACCGGACTTATCCGTTCGATGCCGCGATTGCGGTTGGATGGACGTAACTGTCGGCCCGCAACCAATGTCCGGGCGTGGCCTTCCCCGACTGGTGGGATTGGGAGATTGAGCTGACGCCGCACGTCGGGAAGCGGATGGAAGATCGCGGGTTTACGGAAGTCGACCTGCACCACCGCGCCCGGTGCGGTGACCGTCGCGACGTTGAACGCGATGCTCGTCCGGCATGGTCTTGCTGCGCTCGACGACGAAAAATGGGCGCCGCTCGCGGCGTAAGATCGGACTATCGTTCGACGAGCCCAGCGCTGCCCTCCCGACGGGACTGCCTCCCCCGAGGACCGCATCAGCACCCACCGCCATCGGCAGAGGGATTCGACCTCAACGCGGCGCTTCGGCGCCTTTTTTCTTCCAAGGTGTCGTTCCGGGGGATGCCCATTCGTTCCTTGAGGAGAAGGAGAACGACCATGTCCGATCGCAAATGGCTCCCAGGGAAGTTCGTGTGGTTCGAGCTCGTGACGAACGACGCCAAGAAGGCCCAGGCGTTCTATGGCGAGGTGCTCGGGTGGACCGTGCGGGGATTCCCCATGGGGCCCGGCACCTACGAGATGATCTACGCGGGCGACACGATGATCGGCGGCTACGCGTCGCCGACGACCAAGGGCGCGCCGTCGCTCTGGCTCTCCTACGTTTCGGTCGAGGACGTCGACGCGACCGCCAGGATCGTGGTCGCGTGCGGCGGAGAAGTGATCGAGCCGGCGCGCGACGTTCCCGGCGCCGGCCGCATGGCGCGGATCGCCGATCCGCAAGGCGCCGCGATGTGCCTCTTCACGCGCGCCGACGGAGACCCACCCGACGAGCTGGCGCCCGCCGGCCGGTGGGTGTGGAACGAGCTGCACACCCGCGACACGAAGCGCGCGCTCGCGTTCTATAAGGACACGCTCGGTTTCTCGGACGCCGCCATGGACGGGGGGCCGAGCGGCACCTACCACGTGCTCTCCCGCGGCGGCGTCGGCCGCGCCGGCCTGACGGGCGCGCTCCCCGAGGACGTCGGACCCTACTGGTTACCGTACGTTCACGTCGACGACGTCGACGCGGCGATCGCCCGAGCTCGCAAGCTCGGCGGCACAGCGCCCTTCGGCCCGGAGGACGTGCCCGGCATCGGGCGGCTGGGCGCCCTCACCTATCCAGGCGGTGCGCCGATCGCGGTGATGAAGCCGCTGCCGAAGATGGCCACCCGCTGATTCGTCAGCATCCGTCAGCATCCGTCAGCGCCTCCCTACGTTGCGCTCGCGCCGAGCTCACGCTCGACGGCGGCCACGATCATCGGCGCATCCGGAGGCACGTCCGGCGCGTCTCTGCGACTAATCCCCCTCCCGGTCTCCGAGAGGGCTCGAGCACCGACCGACTACTCGACTGCGTTCTCTTCGATGACGTGCCGGTACCACAGCGCGCTGTCCTTCGGGACGCGCCGCTGCGTCGCGTAGTCGACCCAGGTGATGCCGAAGCGCTGCGTGTAGCCCCGGTCCCACTCGAAGTTGTCGAGCAGCGACCAGAGGAAGTACCCCGCGAGGGGCACCCCGACCTCGATCGCGCGGTGGGCCGCGACGAGGTGGTCGCGAACGAAGCCGATCCGGCGATCATCGGCCACGCGGCCGTGAGCGTCGGGGCCGTCTCTGTAGCTCGCGCCGTTCTCCGTCACGTACATCTTCGGGACCCCGTATTCGGCGCGAAGGCGCACGAGCGTCTCGAAGAGACCGTCGGGATAGACCTCCCACCCCATGTCGGTCCACTCCGACTCGGGCGCCAGGTGCACCGATCGCGGCAGGTTCTTCTCTTCGGGGATCCGATCGCTCCGGACGACGCTGCGGTTATAATAGTTCACGCCGAGAAAGTCGGTGGGCGCGGCGATCGCCTCGAGGTCGCTGGCGTCGGTGAGCGGGACCTTCGAGAGGTCGAGGTGCCCCCGCTCGACGTAGTCCGCGACGATGTCTCTCGGGTAGGCCTTTCGATAGAGGGGGTCGAGGAACCATCGGTTGAAGTGGCCGTCGAAGTGCCGGGCGGCGTCGGCGTCTTCGGGGCTCGGCGATGCCGGGACGGACGGCCCGAGGTTGAGGGTGATCCCGACCCGCGCGGCGCGGCTATTGGCTCGCACGACCGGGACCGCGAGCCCGTGCGACAGGAGGAGGTGGTGGCTCGCGGCGATCGCGGCGCCCCAGTCTGTGAGGCCGGGCGCGTGCCGGCCCGTCTGGTAGCCGAGCATGCTGGCGCACCAGGGCTCGTTGTGGGTGATCCAGTGCTTGACCCGATCGCCGAGGCAGCGGCTCACCGCGTCGGCGTAGTCGACGAAGGCCGCCACGGTGGAGCGGTTGGCCCAGCCGCCTTCGTCTTCGAGGACCTGCGGCAGGTCCCAGTGGAACAGCGTCGCGAACGGCTCGATCCCCTCCGAGAGAAGCTCGTCGACGAGGCGCGAGTAGAAGTCGAGCCCGCGCCGCTCGAGGGCCCCTCGCCCCAGCGGAAAGATGCGCGGCCACGCGATGGAGAAGCGATAGGCCGCGAGGCCGAGGCGCTTCATCAGGGCCACGTCGCCTCTCCACCGATGGTAGTGATCGCAGGCGACGTCGCCGTTGCTTGCGTCTTCGATCTTCGAAGGGGTCTTCGCGAAGCGGTCCCAGATCGACTCGCCGCGCCCGTCTTCGTGCGTCGCGCCTTCGATCTGATACGCCGACGTGGCGGCGCCCCACACGAAGCCCTCGGGGAATTCTCGGCGACTCATTCGAAGCCCTTCGCGCGCCTCCGGAGGAGATAGTGGCCACCCGCCGGCGGAACGGCGCAAGAAAAGCCGCGACCCGTCGAGCTTCGTGAGCCATTCGAATGCTCGAAAGCGACAACGGGAGTCCATGCGCGCGGCCACGGCTCGGTTCGTCATCGTTGGGGCTCTCGTCTTTCGCACCGGCCTCGCCCAGGCTCAGGACGCGGCCGCCCCGGCGCCGGCAGCCGGCTCCACGCCTTTGCCCGCCCCGGCCCCGGCCATCGCGCCCGCGCCGGCGTCGGGCCCCGACACGCTTCCACCGCCGATGGCGGGCACGGCCACGGACCTCGAGCCGGCGAACCTGACGGGCACTCCGAACCCGAGCGCGCTCGGCGCCAGCCCCGGTGACGAGTTTCGCTTCAGCACCCACGGCTATTTCCGTGCCCCGCTTCGCGTCGGCGTCGGCCAGCGGCCGGCGTGCGGCGCGGCCCAGAAGCCCGGCACCGCGATCATGGGGGTGCCGTGCGCGGGCCCCGGCCAGAGCAAGACGAACCTCCACAGCCCGTTCCTGCCCGACGACCAGTACCTCGATTGGCGCTACACGCGGCAGTGGGAGCAAGACTGGACCGAGGTCTTCCTCAACTACGGCAACTCGCACGTGGTCGGGACGGTCGGCTTCCAGGCCTACAACCTCACCGACGCGGGCTTCAACGACACCAACGCGCAGCTCGGCATCGCCCAGGGCTACGTGACCGTGACGCCCGACCTCGGGCTCCCGACGGTGCGCCTCAAGTGGAAGGTGGGGTCGTTCTGGGAGAAGTACGGCCAGGCCGGCAAGTACGACGCCGGCCACTACGACACGTATCTCTTTGGCCGCACCCACCAGATCGGCGAGTCGCTCGCCGCCGAAGCCGACGTGGGCGACTTCACGTTCAAGGTGACGCACGGCATCGGCGCCAAGCTCGAGCAAGTGGCCGCCGGGGCGGCTCCGACGGTCGGTTCGCCGGGGTTCACGCTGCTCGACCACGTGCACGCCGGGGTCGCGTACAAGAAGGTCGTCGACGCGAATCTTCACTATCTCGTCTCGTGGGCCCAGGACGCGCGGGCAACGCCCACCACGCCCGATGGCAAGATTGCCGTCGCCGGCGGCGAGGTGCGCCTGACGGGCGGCGTCGCGGGGGAGTTCTACGCCGGGTATTCGCACGTTTCGGCGCAGAACGCGGGCGCGGTGGGCCCGGCGATCGAGGTCATTCACGCGCTCGGCGGCGGCGGCCACCAGACGGGGAATGGTCTCATCGACAATTACCTCGGCACTTGCCCTGGCTGCGCTCCCGCCGACGTCGGGACCGGCAGCATCGACACCGTCGAACTCGCCTACGACTTCAGCTTTGGCCTCCTCTATCGAAGGCTGAAGGATCCCAGGGCGAGCTTCTGGGGCGACGGCATGGACGTGACCTTGGGCCTCTTCGGAATGTATTCGGCGGTGACGAGCAAGGATTCGACCCACGACGGGGTCAAGAAGCTCAAATACGGCGCCGATCTCGTGTTCAACGCGCTCTCGTGGCTCGGGATCGGAGCGCGGGCCGACGTCGTGCAGCCCACGTCGAAGGACTCGTCCGAGGCGTTCTGGGTCGTCTCGCCGAAGATCCTCGTTCGCACGCATTTTCTCACCCACGAGGAGATCACGGCGCAGTACTCGCACTACGGTTACAAGAGCGGCGTCACGCCCCAGCCGCCCAACGACACGTACCCGCCCGACGAAGACGTCTTCGGGCTCAAGGCCACGATGTGGTGGTAGCGGCAGGCTTCGAAAATGAGCCGCCCCGGCGCCCGGCGGGCACTAAGGGGCAAGAGGTGCTCCTTTGGAAAGTCCGATGCGTCGGGTGGGGTTTTCGGTTTGCGCGGTCGGCGTCTGCGCGCTCACCGCTTGTCTGAGCAGCACGCCGGCGAGCAACGATGGCGGCGGGGTGTCGGGCGACGACGCGAGCCCGGGCACGACCAGCTCGTCGGGCGGATCGGGGAGTTCGAGCGGGACCACGCCGACGGGCGATGACGGGGGCTCGCCGTCCACGCAGATCGAGGCCGCCGCAGGCACGATGCTCGTCCCGATCGCGCCCGACGCCAACGGATACATCGGGGCGAGCACCAATTCGCTCGGCATCCAGGGCGCCTGGTACGCCTACGGCGACGACTGGGGCACCAACGGCGCGCCGCCGGGCAACTGCGAGACCATGGGAATGCACGCCACCACCGCGTGCTCGTCGATCACGTCCCCGCTGCCCGCGATGATGGCCGACGGCGGGTACACCTCGTCGTTCCCCCAGATGACGCCGGGCACGATGTGCCTGTCGGGAACGGCCGCCAAGGTCGTCGGCGGCGACTACTCGAACATGTTCGGGATCGGCATCGGCCTCGATTTCAACAATCAGGGCGGCGTGAAGATGCCGTACAGCGCGACGGCGAACAACATCATCGGCTTCACCTTCCACATCTCGGGCATTCCCACGGGCGCGAGCGTCCGCGTCGAGCTGCCGATCCCGGCCACCGCGGCGTCGGGCGACGCGTGGTCGATCACGGCGCCGGCCGACAACGACTACGTCATGGATCTCACGACCATGACGAGCGACAAGCACCCGCTCACGGTTTCGTTCCCGGTCCCGGCCACGGGGACGCAGCCGCCGTTCGACGCGACGATGATCCAGTCGATCCAGTTCCACATCCCGACGAACGTCACGCTGGCGGTGACCATCCCGATGCTCTGCGTCAGCAACCTTCAGGCGATCGTCAAGTTGCCTTAGAGGGGGGGCGTCGCGTTGTCGACGAGCTGCAAGAACTGCGCGGTGAACCACTGCCCGGCCCTCGGCGCGCCGGGCAGGCTATCGGCCGACCCCGCGCCGCAGCTGGCGTCGTAGCCGGGCGTCGACGGATCGGAGGCGCCGTCGGAGTCGCCCGGCGGCTTGATCCACCAGTACGCATCGACGCCCGGAGCGGGCGCGGCCTGGGGCCGTTCCCCGAGGCCAGACCCGGCGATGTTGCACCAGCTGCCCGACCGGGTCCGGGTCCCCGACCGGCCGTTGCGGCTCGTGTCGATGAGGAACCCCTTGCCGGTGATCCCCACTTCGGCGAGCGACGCCCCGAGCTCCGCCACGTACGTGAGCTCGTCGGGGCACGGATCCGAGGGCTCGAGGCGCGCCAGATCGCCGCCGTGAAGCGCGTCGTAGTTCGAGACGTTCGTCGCGAACCCGCGGATGCGATCGTTACCGCCGGCTTCGGCGAGCACGTCGCGGTAGATCGCCGCGATCTTCGCCCGGTTCCGCTTCCACCCCAGCCAGCCGGCGTGGGCCGCGTCGAGGTAGAGCCACACGTTCGGCATCGACAGCCCCTGCAACGCGCGGGCGATCGAGCGCTGGTAGACCGCGGCGGCGGACGCGCACCTCGCGACGCCGAGGTTCGTGGCCAGATTCGCCAGCGAGTCGGGCTCGACCACGAGGGCGATTCGCTGCGAAGGGCGCGCCCGGAACTGCGCGGCGAGCGGCTCGATGACCTCGCGCTGGTAGCGCGCTTCGCCGCCGTTCTCGACCGACAGCTCGCCGCTCGAGGCCTGCGCGGAGCAGTCGCGCTCGGGGAGGTCGTAGAGCACGAAGACAGTCACGACGCTGACGCCGCCGTGCTGCTGCTGCGCGAGGGCGTCGTCGAGGGTGCGCGCGACCGACGCGACCTTCGCGACGGAGTCGATCCAGATGGCCGTCGGAGAAGCCTCGACCTTGCGAAGCTGCGCCGCGCGAGCCGGCTGAGCGCCGATCGTCGCGTCGACCTTGGCGACGTAAGCCGGGTCGATGTAGAAGGCGGCGCCCGCAAACGGATTGCCCGTAGCCGGCGGCGCAGGCAGCGGTGGCGGAGGCGGCGGGGTGACCGCGACCCGCGGTGCCTCCCCCGCGCGCGCGCGCTCTCGCGCCCCCGAGCAAGCGGGCGCAGCCAGCACGCAGCCGAGCACCGCCGCCACGAGCGATTCACGTCGCACTCTGGCCAAACGCGTCAGCCAGCAAGTCTCCGACCCGTCTTTCTTCTGCGCCCTCTGCGCCTCTGCGGCCATCTCTCTCTCTCTCGGGAGCGCGTTCACACCTACGCGCCGCAGACTCCTAGTGGCAACTCGAGCGGGTCGACGGCTCATGAACCTGGCGAGGAGCCGCGCTTCGAGGATCATGCCACGCGGCGTGCATTCGTTGAGCTGCCAGAGCCAGCCGGAGGCACCAAGGACGTCATGCGTGGGATGCCAGCCTGGGTCGTCGTTGCCACCGCCGTCGCGGCCGGTGGGTGCGGCCCGGTGGGCGCTTCGGGGGGTGGCGGCGAGGCCCTCGACGCCGGCCTTCCCCACGGCGCGGCGAAGGACGCGAGCGGCAGCGGACCCGGGACCGGGGTTTCCCATCCGCAGTCGACGGACGGGGGCTCGCCGGCCACGACCCCGCTGCCCAGCGATGCGTCGAGCCCGGGCGGCTACACCGTCAACGGGCCGACGATCTACGACGCCTCGCACAAGGCTCACCTCTTTCACGGCGTCGACCGCCCCTCGCTCGAGTGGAGCCCCTCGGGCGAGCAGCTCTCGCAGGCCGACTACGCGACGATGGCCTCGTGGCACGCCAACGTGGTGCGTATCGCTCTCAACCAGGACTTCTGGCTCTCCGACTCGCCGGCCCACGACCCCGGGTACGCCGCGCTCGTCGACACGCAGGTGCAGTGGGCCGAGGCGGCGGGGCTTGACATCATACTCGATCTGCACTGGTCGGACAAGGGCGACTACTCGCAGACGCCGGCCCAGCAGCGCATGGCCGACGCCCACTCGGCGACGTTCTGGACCGAGGTCGCCGCCCGCTACAAGGGAGACGGGCGCGTCCTCTACGAACTTTACAACGAGCCGCACGACGTCCCCTGGGACGTGTGGTTGAACGGCGGTCCGAGCGGCGACGGCTTCACCGTCACCGGAATGCAGGCCCTTTACGACGCCGTCCGCGGGGCGGGCGCCGAGAACCTCGTCATCATCGGGGGGCTCCAGTTCGCGTACGACCTCTCGGGCGTCGCGGCGTACCGCGTGCAGGGTCACAACATCGTCTGGGCGACGCACCCGTACAACCAGACCGGCAAGCAACCGGGAAACTGGGACACCGGCTTCGGTTCGCTCGCGGCCACCGACCCGGTCATGGCGACCGAGTTCGGCGACTCGAAGAGCTGCGCGGCGGACTACGACACGACGCTCATCGCTTATGCAGACGCCCATCACGTCTCGTGGTCGGCGTGGGCCTGGTACGTCTCGAGCTGCACGTTCCCGTCGATCATCACGGACTGGTCGGGCACGCCGAACGCCGCGGGGGACGCCGTGAAATCGGCCCTCGCGGCCTATTGAAAGGATCGAGGAGGCAAACGGTGCAAACGGTGATCTGGAAATCGAAGCGACTCTCCACGTTCTTCGCCGCGCTCGCGGCGGCCTCCGCGGCCGCATGTGCAGGCGCCCCGGCCGCGCAGGCGCCCCAGGCGAGCACCGGCACCGGCGAGACCGCCCCTCAGACCGCCAGCACGGGGGCGCCGCCGCCCGGCCCGACCACGGTCTCGGACAAGGACTGCCCGGCCGAGTTCACCGTCGACGACGCCGAGGACAACAATAACCAGATTCTCCTCCAGAAGGGGCGCAAGGGCTACTGGTACACGTTCGTCGACAAGGCGGGGACCACGCTGTCGCCCCCGGCGGGGACCAAGTTCATCATGTCGGCCGGCGGCCCCAAGGACTCGCAACACGCCGCCCACATGATCGGCAAGGTGTCGGGAGCGGGGGATCCCCTGTTCGCCGGCATGGGCTTCAGCTTCACCGACCCCAAGGGGCCGTACAACGCCACCGAATACACGGGAGTCTCGTTCTACGCGAAGGTCGGCCCCGGCTCGACCAAGAACGTTCGCCTCAAGGTGCCCGACGCCGACACCGACCCCGTGGGAAAGAAGTGCACCGAGTGCTTCAATGATTTCGGGGCGGACCTGACGCTGACCGATCAGTGGCAGAAGTACACGGTCCCGTTCGCGACGATGAAGCAGATGGAGGGCTGGGGGTCGCCGAATCCGTCGACCATCGACAAGTCGACCCTCTACGGGCTGCAGTGGCAGGTAACCGCGCAGGGCGCCGCCTTCGACGTGTGGGTCGACAACGTGCAACTCACCGGATGCCCCTAGCCGACGAGGTTGACGCGCTCGGTGCGCGCAACGGACTGGGCGCACCCGACGAGCCCGGCGAGCTCGACCCGCGCGGCGCACCTGGTCCGGGCGCCGCGCGCTGGGTGCCCACGGCCTACCTGGCCGAGGGCATTCCCTTCGCGATGGTCATCTGGGTCGCCGGGACGATGTTCAAGGACCTGGGCCGGTCCGACGCGGAGATCACGGTCGGCACCGCCAGCGTGGGCATCGTCTGGTCGCTCAAGCCCTTCTGGGCGCCGCTGCTCGACATGTCGCGGACGAAGAAGTTCTGGGTCGTCGCGACCCAGATCGCCATGGCCGCGCTGCTCGGCGCGGCGGCGCTGGTCCTCCGGTTGCCGAGCTACTTCCCGTTCGTGCTCGCGATCCTCTGGGCGGTGGCCTTCGCCGGCGCCACGCAGGACATCTGCGTCGACGGCACCTACATCACCGCGCTCGACGGCCGCGGGCAGGCCGCGTGGATCGGCGTCCAGGGGATGTGCTGGAACGCCGGCCGGATCTTCGCGACCGCCGCCGTCGTGGGGGTCGCCGGTGCGCTGAAGGACCGCGGGCTCGAGGCGAAGAGCGCGTGGGCGCTGGCGCTGGCGATGAGCGCGGCGGCCATGGCCGGGCTCGGCGCCTACCACGCCCTCGCGTTGCCCGGGGGCAAGCCGGCGCGGCGGCCGGCGGGCGCGGCCGAGATCGTGGCGACGTTCGCCGACGCCATCCGGGCGTTCTTCGCCAAGAAGGCGATATGGGGAATGCTCACGTTCGTCTTTCTGTACCGCGCCGGCGAAGGGTTCTTGCTCCTCGAGGCGCCGCTCTTCATGCAGGCGCCCCTGAAGGCCGGCGGGCTCGGCCTGTCGCTCGCGCAGAAGTCGATGGTCGACGGGACGGTGAGCACGGTCGTGAGCATCGCCGGCGGCCTGCTCGGCGGCGCGTTCGTCTCGAAGTTCGGGCTCCGCAAGACGCTCCTCTTTCTCGCGGTCTGCCTCAACGTGCCTCACCTCTGCTACGTGGCGCTCAGCCAGGGGGTGACCGCGACCCACGCCCCGTCGACCGCCGCGATCTACGCCTTCGTGAGCCTCGAGAAGCTCGGCTATAGCTTCGGCTTCGTGGGCAACATGCTCTACATGATGCAAGAGCTCGCGCCCGGGCCCTACAAGATGACGCACTACGCGTTCGCCACGGCGCTCATGAACCTCGTCCTCGTGCCGACGCAGATGGTGAGCGGGCCGCTCGCCGACCACCTCGGCTACAAGCGGTTCTTCCTCTTCGTTCTCGTCGCGTCGATCCCGAGCCTCGTCGCAGCGGCGCGAGCGCCGTTCGGAGCCAATCCCCCCGCCGGCGCGGTTGGCACCCGCGGTCCCGTCGACCCCGCTCTCAGCGAGCGATGACGTCGGCGACGCAGGTGTGCTGGGGGCCGCACACGAGCGGCGCGCAGCACTGCGTGCTGTCGGTGCCGGAGCACTGACCGCACGTGTGGCTGTTGCACGCGAGGCAGTCGCAGGCGCTGGTGCAGGTCTAGGGCGCGGAGCACGCGCGGGTCGACGACGGCGACAGGATGGCCTCGTAGTAGTGGATCGTCAGGTTCGCGGACACATTGATGCCCTCGGCGAAGATGGCCCCGAGGAGGGTCGTCGGCGCCGACGCGCCGAGGGTGATCGTCGCGTGCGGCGCGTAGAGGTTCCCGGCCAGGAAGGCGCCACCTTCGAGGAGCACCGTCGAGCCGCCGACGTAGGTGCGCGCCCGCGCCGGGTTCGTCATGTCGCCCACGAGGAACGCGCCGCCGACGGTCACGTTCCCGCCCACGAAGAGATCGAGCTCGCTCCCCGGGGGCACGTGGACGACGAAGTCGCCCGTCGAGATGTCGCCTTTCACGAAGATCGCGACGTGCCCGTCGATGGTGAGCTCGATGCGCGCCTGGTTCGCCACGATGCGGGTGAGAAAGAACCGCCCGCACTTCAGCGTCATGGCGAAGTCGGTCTGGATGTTATAAAGCAAGTTCTCGGGGTCGGGCACGTTGAGAGCCACGTCGTCGTTGTTGACCGTGGGCTCGTACGTGGCGACGACCCCCGCGATGTCGACCAGGTGGTCCGCCTCGCAATCGCACGCGGGCTGGACCGTGAAGGGGGTGTCGTCCGTCAGGCCGTGGGTGAACGGCATCCCGGGCAAGATCGGCTGGCCCTTCGGCACGTGCAGGGTGCCCTTGATGGTGACGCTGCCCTGGGTCTGGAGGCCGCCGGCCAGCCACGCGTCGGCCTGAACGTAGAGCGCGTCGGCCATGATCGACGGGTCGGCCGTGGGGCGCACTTCGCCCTGCGCGTGCAGCTCGCCGGCGACGAAGACCGACGACGTCGTGACCGTCGTCATGTTGCTGGCCCAGAGCGAGCCGTTGACGTGCATCGGCCCGCTCGGGTGCAGGCTGCCGTTGACGCCGACGCTCCCGCCCGCCGTGGCGGTCGACGCGTCGTAGGCCCCCTGCGACCCGTCGAACGCGTCGGTGAAGAGCGCGTGGTCGCTGACGTAATTGTCGCAGATGCAGAGCGCGTAGCGAAACGCGCGCTGCGCGAGGTCGTCGGGGCAGGTCGCCATGGGCCCCCCGTCGGCGGTGCTGTCGACGAGCACGGGCGGTCCGGTCCCGTCGCAGAACTCCTGCTGCGTCCCAAGCGAAGGCGGCACGTTGGTGGGCGACGAGGCGTCGGGGACGGCTCCGCCGGCGGCGCCGTCGGACCCAAGCATTCCGCCGACCCCGGACGCTAGCGACAAGAAGACGGGCACCTCCGTCGTTCCACACGAGCCCGCACACACGGCCAGCGCGAGCGCCGCAAACCCCGCGGATACGAGGCTCCGAAGGGTCGGCCGCTCGATCATCTCGCCGACCCTCTAGGTACCACGGCGGACCTCCCGCGGCTCTTCGAGACTCGTCTGAGCCACTTGCCGCGCGTCGGGGTACCTTCAACGACGAGGTGCTTAAGATCGTGCGCGCCCCCGACCAAGCCACTCGCTCGAACGCGGGACCGAGCGACGCCGCCCTGGTCCTGGCGGCCCGGGCGGGCGAGGCGTGGGCCCAGGAGGCCCTCTTCCGTCGCCATGCGCCCATGGTCAACGGCCTGGCGTTCCGGCTGATGGGGCGCGACGCCGACGTCGACGACCTCGTTCAAGACGCGTTCGTCATCGCCTTCGGCCGCCTCCATTCGCTCGACGACCCCCAGGCCTTCGGCGGCTGGCTCGGGTCGATCGTCGTACGTACAGCCGGAAAGGTCATTCGACGCCGGGTGCTCCTCGAGCGCCTCGGCCTCCGGCGACGGCGGGACCCCATCGACATCGATACCCTGGCGACCCGCGTGGCGGGCCCCGACGTGGGCGCCGAGCTCCAGAGGATCTACGAGCGGCTCGAGAAACTCCCCGCCGAGCAGCGCATCGCGTTCCTCTTGCGCCGGGTCGAAGGGATGGAGCTCGAAGAGGTCGCGCGCGCGACCGGGGTGTCTCTGGCCACGGCCAAGAGACGGATCGCGGCGGCGCAACAGGCCGTCGAACGCTGGGTGGATCGGGAAAGACAATGAGCCGGACGGACTACAAGAACCTCGTACCCCTGGTGACCGAATCCCGGCTCGCGCGCCAATACGCGGCGATCCGAGCGAGGGTGCCCGCGACGCCCCAGCGGCGGCGCGCGTGGACCACGGGAGCCGGCTGGGCGGTCGCGACGATGGCGACGGCAGCGCTCGCGGTGGTGGTCGTCCGGGGCGACCGCCTGCGGAGCGACGGCCTGGTCGACGAGGCGATGATCGAGTCGGGCGCGGGCTCGACCACCTCGGTCACCCTCGCCGACGGGTCGCGCGTCGACCTCGGCACGGCGACGCGGGCCCGGCTGACGAGCGCCAAGGCCAGGGCGATCCGCATCGATCTCCTGCGGGGCTCGGTCGACATCGAAGCGACCCACGTCGAGGGGCGCACCTTCGTCGTGGGCGCCGGTCCGTACGAGGTGCGCGTCGTCGGGACCCACTTCGCCGTGCGGCGCGAGCCCGGCATGGAGGTGACGGTGCAGGTCGAGCGAGGCGCCGTCGAAGTGGCCGCGGGGAGCAGCGGCGAGACGCGCCGGCTCGCCGCAGGCGAGCAGTGGTCCGCCTCGGAGAGCGCGACGTTGCCGGCGTCGGCCGCGCTCCTGTCGCCTGCGCCGCCTGCCGTGCCCGTGGCTCCGGCCGTGGCCGTGGCCGCCGCGCCCGCGCCGAGCGTCGCCGCCGGCCTGGCTCCGCCGCCGTCCGTTGCCCCCGGCTCGGCCCTCCGGCGCGACGAGACCGCGCGCGACCTGTTCGACGAGGCGCAGCGCGCCCGCGCCGACGGGCGCCCGGCCGACGCGGCGCGCGCGTTCGACCGCCTGCGCCATACGTTCCCGCGCGACCCGAGGGCCGCTCTGTCGGCGTTCGAGCTCGGGCGGCTGCGCCTCGACGCCCTCGGCGATCCCCGCGGCGCCGAAGAGGCCCTGCGCGACGCGATCGCGCTCGGCCCGTCGTCTCCGTTCCGCGAAGACGCCGAAGCCCGCCGGGTCGAGGCCCTCCGCCGCGCCGGCGATCAGGGCGGGTGCGTCTCGGCCCGGGCCGCCTATCTGGCCCGCTGGCCGAATGGGACGTATCGTCGCGCCGTGGAGGTCGGCTGCGGCGATTGACGAAGGGAGCCGGGATCGCGTCCGTCGCGATCGCCGCCATGACAGGGGTCTGCGCCGGCGCGAATCCAGCGAGCGCGGACGACGGCTCCGTGTGCCCGCCGGGCGACGCCCAGTGGCTGCGCATCCTCTTCGTCGGCGAGGGGTTCTCCTCGCCCCTTCGCGCACGGATCCTCGAGCAGCTCGGGGCCGACCTGCGCCGTCACGAGCTCATCGTCTGCGATCCGGCCGTCAGCGATCGGGGCCACGGGGCGGGTCCGCCGCTCGCCGAGATCGGCCTGGCCCTCACGCCGGACGTCGTCCTCTCGGTCAACGTACGCGACGCCGTGACCGACAAGAACCTGGCTCGTGACCTCCCGCTCCGGACCGTGCCTCGCGACGCCCTGGCGCTCTCGATCACGCTCGCGATCGAGGAGCTCTTGCACGCGAGCTGGATCGAGGCGGCCCTCGCGCCGCCCGCGTCCGCGAACGCGTCCGCTGCACCCGCGCCGGCCACGCCGTCGAGGCCGGTGCCGCCCGCCGTTCGCGCCATGAACGCCGAGGCGATCGCCCGAATGCCGCAGGTCGCGGCCTCCGAGCCCGCTCCGCGAGCGCTGACGGCGCAGGTCGCGCTGGTCGGAGCCGTCGAGCGGTCGACGGGCGGCAGCGCGGCAACCGGCCAGACCGATCTCGGCGGCGATCTGCGCCTGTCGTACGGCGGTCGTCTGGCCATCACCGGGCGCGTGGGCGTCCGCGCGGCGCCCGACGTCACGAGCGCGCACGGCACCGTGCAAGGCCACGAGCTCCTCGCGGGCGTCGGTGTGGCCTACGCGATCGTTCCGCGCGAGGCCCGGTGGGGCGGCGAGATCGGCGCCCGCGCCGACGCGCTCGACGTGCAGTTCACGGGCATCGCCTCAGGAGGGGCGCTGGCCGCGAGCGGCTCGGCGCTCGGGGCCCTCGTGACCGGCGCGCTCGGCGCCTGGGGACGCCTCGGCGGTCCCTGGCGCGTCGTCGCCGAGGCCGCCCTGGGCGCGCCGGTTCACGCGGTCACCGCGCGCGACGTGAACGCCCCGGCCACCGGGGTCGCAGGCGTCTCGATCGGCGGCGCGCTCGGGATCGCCGCGACGCTGTTCTGAGCACGCTCACTCGCGCCCGGGGCCGAGGCCATAGACGGCCGTGCGGCTCAGCGTGCCTTCGAGGCGCAGGCGCGCCCCTCCTGGGCGATGCGCCCGTCCCACGCGAGCGGACGGGCCGCGGGCGTGAGCGCCGTGTACCGATAGACCGTATCCGGCGAGCACCCGCCGGCGGCGAGCACCCTTGCACAATCCCACTCACGGGGGGAAGGTTCTGGGCGTGAAGCCCTGGATGGACCCCAGCGAGGAGCCGTTCGGCACAGACCCGCCCTGGGAGGAAGACGTCTATCTGCCTCCTCGCCGCCGGAAGCTCGGCGCGTGGGTCGTAACGTGCATGCTGTCGCTATCGCTCGGGCTCGTCGGGTGGGCGGCGGAGAAGCGGTACCACGTGGTCGCGATGGTGAAAGACCGCTGGGCCGGTCGAACGCACGTCGAAGCGGCCACCGAAGCGCTCGTCGATCCCCGCGTCGAGGCGTTCCTCGCCGACGGCGAGCGCGCGCTGTCCGAGGGCGGCCTCGACGCGGCGCAGGGAGATTTCGACAAGGCCAGCGTGCTCGGCGAGCGAGACCCGCGTGTGCTCGGCGACGAAGCGCGGGTGGCGATCGCCAAGGCCGATGTACCCTGGTTGAAGCTACGGCTGCTCGCGCCGGCCGCCGCAGAAGACGGCCGCGTCACGAAGGCGCAACTCGACGAGCTCGTCGCCGCCGCTCGGCGGGCGGCGGACGACGCGCTGTCGGTGGCGCCGCACGATCCGGTCGCCTTGCGATCGAAGCTCGACTCGCTCCGCCTCGCCGGCGACGCCGACGGCGCGCGCGCTTACGTGACTTCCGTGGCCCCACAGGCCTCGCAACCGGACGCCGCCTATTCGCTCGCGGCGCTCGATCTCCTGCAGGGGTCTTCGTCGTCGCCATCTTTGCCGGTCGCGACGATCGTCGATCGACTGCGCCTGGCGGCAAACGCCGAAGGGAACGCCGGCAGGGCCCGCGCCGCGCTGGTCTACGCGCTCGCCCGATCGGGCGACGTCGCGGGAGCGAAGGCCGAGCTCGCGAAGCTCGACGCGCTCGCGCGCCCGTACCCGGTGTCGCCCGATCTGCATGCGTGGATGGGCCTCGAAGCCGCGGGCGCCGCGCCGGCTCCGCCGCGGGTCGAGTCACCCGTCCTCGCTCCGGCACCGTCCGCTCCGGCACCGTCCGCTCCCGCACCGTCCCCTGTGGCCGCGACCGTCGCGCCGCCGGCGCGCGCGCAGCAGGCCACCGCCGCCGCTCCGTCCGGGATCGAGAGCACGGTCCAGGCAGCCCAGGAGGCGGTCCGTCGCGGCGACTACGACCGCGCCGAGCGGATTTATCAGGCTATCGTCGCGATGCACCCGCGAGACTCGCAAGCGATGACCTCGCTCGGCGACGTGCTGCGCGTTCACAACGATCCGTGGGGCGCGATCGAGACCTACCAGCGCGCGATCGAGGCCAACCCGTCGTACCTGCCGGCCCTGCTCGGCCTCGCCGACACGCAGTGGGGCCGCGGCGACCATGAAGGCGGAGGCAAGTCGTACAAGCGAATCGTCGATCGCTTTCCCCAGGGCATGTACCCCGGCTACGTCGCGCAACGCGCGGCGCCGTAGGGCGCGAACAGGGCTCGCGCTCTTTACCGAGGACGGACCCCTCTCGCGGCGAGGATCTCCCGCGCCGGCGGCGTTCGCGTTAGGTCCTCGGCGCTCGGCCCCTCACTGAAGGAGCCCGTTGTGGCCGTACTCGAACTGGTCGGGCTTGTTGCAGAGACCACAGCCGCCGCCAACGAACATGGCCTTGGCCGTCTGGTCGCCGTTGAGCATGTACTGCCACCACGCGATCGTCATGCCGACCACGCGCTCCGGCTGCTCCATGAGCACCAGGTGCCCGGTCGAGCCGCCACCAGTTTCCAGGACCTGGTGATAGTAGATCCAGGCTCCGGGCTGCGTCGCGGCGTCGGTGGCCTGCGCCAGCGAGGCCGGCGTCGTGGTACCGCCGATGTCCCTGTCGGCGGAGATGTACACGAACGGTTCGTTGTTCGAGGTCCCACCGCTGAAGAATATGAGCGCCTTGATGCGCGGATCGCTCGACGCCGCGGCGGTGGCGGTAGCGCCCTGCGAGTGCCCCATGGCGCCAATCTTGTCTAGATTGAGCTTGTGGTACAATACATTGGTCGGATCATCGTTTACATATTTTGCATAATCCAGCGCGCGCAGCTGGACGGTGTTCGTGGGGGCGGTTGCCGTCCAGGTCGAGTTGGACGCGAAGATGACGAATCCATTGGACGCGACGGTGGTGAGGAGCGGAGCGTACCCGGCGGTTTCCCCGCAGGTGCCGTTGGCCCACGTGATGACGGGGTAGGTTTCACCTTCCTTCATGCAAGCCGGCCGGAAGATCGTGTAGAGCGAATGGTCCAGACCCCTGAGATTCAAGACCTGGGCGTTGACCGATGCGGGCTCCATGAACGTGTCGACGCCGATCGGGGTACAGATGGGTTCCGAACCGTTGACGGGATTCACGAACGCCGTGCCCGCGCCCACGTTCCACTCCATCTTTCCACCGTAAGGGCCGCCCGGGATCATCATCGGCCCGTAAGCGCCGCCGTCGGTCAGCGGAATCGGTATTAAGGTCAAGTTGGCGCACGGCGTTTCCATCTTGGCGGCGGTGTCCATGTCGGCGATCGAACAATTCTGCGTTATTGATGCGATACACGCTTCGAACGAAATCGGCTTGCCCGCGTCGCCTACTGACGCAACGCCGCCACTGCTTCCCGGCGCGACCTCTTTGCCCGCGTCGCCTACTGGCGTAACGCTGTTCTTGCTGCCACTGCTTCCGCAGGCGGTGAGCGCCGGCACCAGGGTAGCGATCAGCGCGAAAGCGTTGGGGGTCTTCATGGCGTGGTCCTCGAGGTCGGGCAAAGGGTGTGACGGAGGGAGCTTAGCCGGAAGCGCCCGAATGAAAAGATTTAGCGCAGGCGCGAGGGCACTATCAAGCTTCGATCGAGCCAATGTTTGTCCAATACGGGCCACACCCCAGGCCACACCCCAGGCCACACCCCGTAGCGATGGGGAGCCCGGCCCCCTCGCATCCGCTCTTCCCCCGCGCGCCCCGCGTGACGCATCCAACCGCATCGCATTTTTCCCCCCCCTCGCCGGCAAGCAGCCGCCCGTGGTGCTCGCCACCCGCCCCGCGAGCAAGTGCCCCGTTACTTCTTCCCCGCAGCGTCCTTGCAGCAGCGAAAGCCGGTCTCGTAGAACCGGAACTCGGCGCCGTGGGCGTTGTTGGTCGAGTGGCAGGTCGGCTTGTTGCCGCCGTAGCAGCCCGCCCAGTAGCAGCCGATGAGAATATACGGATACGCATTCGCGTGCTCGCGCGTGCGGAGCACCCACTCTTCGACGTTGCCCGTCATGTCGCGGGCGCCCGCCTGCGACTTGCACTGGCGCTTCGAGCCGCTGGGCGTCGCCTGGTAGATCTCCTTGGCGTGGGCCTTCGCCTCCGGCGAGGGCCACTTGGCGAGCAGCGCCTCGTCGACCTTTTGCCATGGCTTGTCGTCGTTGCACCGGCTGTCGACGTGCTCGTTGCCGTACGGGTAAGTTCGCCGCTCTTCGCCCTGACAGGCGCTGACCCACTCGTCTTCCGTGCAGAGGCGCTTGTGGTGATCGGTGCACCACCCGTTGGCGTCGTTCGCCGATTGCATCACGAAGGGGTGCGCGCCCCTGCGATTCGGGGCTTCGTAGCGATCGATGCAGAAGTTGCCGGAGCGGACCATGGTCGACGGGCAGCCGCCACGCGGCGGCTTGCGCTTTCCGCCGTCGGGAGCGTCGGCGAGCGAGGCCCCCGCGGCGACCGCGCCATCGTCTTCGATTTCGATTGCGTCGTTCGCGGGATCCGCGTCGTCGTCGTCGTCTCCTTCGGCGACGCGCGGGTCGACCGGGTCGGACCCCTCGCCCGCGGCGGGCGCGGTCGATGCGGGGTCGACCGGGCCGTCAGGAACGGTCGGCGTTTCGCGAGCTCCGCCGAAGGCCACCAGCGAACCGGCGACGGCGAAGAGCGCGGAAAAGTGGAGGGCGGATCGCACGGCGCGGAGCCGTTACCGCTAATAGCCTTTGCGCGCCACCGCCAGATCGTTCACTTCGATCTCGAGCCGCGCCTGCGTGACCAGGCACACCGCGCTCTCTTTCTTCACGGCGAGCACGCGAAGCTCGGCGACGACTTCGTCCGGGTACTTCTCTTCTTCGCGCCGCGCTCCGGGCGTGGCCTCCATCGGCGGCATCGGCCGCTCGTCGTCGGCCGATACGCGGTACCCGGCACCGGGCGTCACCAGGCTGCGACGCCACGCGTCGCCCCGCCGCACGATGAAGAGCCGGTTGCCCGCCTTGAGGCCGGCCTTCTCGCCCTTGTCGATGAAGATGACCTGGTTCTGCCCGAAGAGGATGTTGGGGTGCAGGCTCGCGAGCACGTGCGCCTGCAGGTCGGTGTCGTTGCGCACGGGCGCGACCACGGCGAACTTGCGGTCGATCGGGCCGACCGACGCGCCGCGCTCGATGACGTCGAGCGACTCGATCACTCGAGCGCGCGCGGTGTGCTCTTGCGCGTCGTACTGATCGACCCGCACCGTGCCGAGGATCTGCACGATCTCGCCGGCGACGGCCGTCTTTCGGGGGCGGAAGACCGACAGCTCCTGGCCGAGCTGAACATCGTGGCCGGGCTGCATCGTCAGATAGACCTCGTCGAGGTCGGACAGGAACATCTTGTCTTGCGACGAGCCGGTCAACGTTCCCCACTTGGCGTCGGACTCGTCGTGCACCCAGCCCTGATCGCGGAGGAACACCGTACCGCTCGGCACCTGCCGCCGCCGATCGATGAGAGACATCTTGTTGGCGTCGATGGGCGACTTGCCGCCGGCGGTGGCGTCGCCGCCGCCGTCTTTGAGGTGGACCTCGTCGCCCGGATAGATCCAGTGCGGGTTCTTGATCTGCGGGTTGTACGACCAGAGGCGGGGCCACTCGTAGGGGTTCTGGAAGTAGTAGTCGCAGAGGCCCCAGAGCGTGTCGCCGCGCTTCACGAGGTGGGCGTCGGGCGCCTCGGCGCCGGAGTACGTGGGACGGCCGACGAAGACGGGGCCGTTGGCGTCGCCCCGCGCGGCGCCACCGCCACCGCCACCGCCCGCGCCCCGCGCGCTCGAGCCTAGATCGAACGAGTCTTCGGAGTCGCCCGTGATCGGGTGCGCGCTCGACTCGGTCGCGTTCCCGCCGCCGATCGTGCCGTTCGGCGCCTGCGGGCTGCCGTATCCGAAGGCGCCCCCGCCCGGCGTCGTCGAGTTCGTGGTGGGCGCGGCTTGCGCGCCGCCGTTACCGCCGTTGTCGCCCGACGCCGCTGCGCCCGTCCCCTCGACGGGGGCAGGCTCGGGGCCGGCTTGCGCCCGAGCGGCGCGCGCTCCCGCGACGCTCGACACGAGAAGCGCGACCGTTGCGGCCGCTCGATGGGATGTGCGGGTCATCGATGGTCCTCGGAAGCGGGTCCGCGCGGAGTCGTGGCGGAAATGGTGACGACGGGAACGCGTCGCGCGGCCTCGCTCTGCGGATAGATCTGCGTCAGGCGGTCGAAGGACTCCTTGGCCTTCGACGGCTCGCCGAGCTTCTGGCGCGACATGCCGAGCTTCAAGAGCGCGTCGGGGGCCTTGCTGCCTGCAGGGAAGCGCGCCACCACGCCTTCGAACTGGTCGGCGGCGCGCGTGTAGTCGCCTTTGGCGAAGTAACACTCGCCGCGCCAGTAGATCGCGTTGTTCGCGTAAGGGTGGTCGGGCCAGCGCACGAGGAACGCGGCGAACGCACCGAGAGCGCGGTCGTATTGCTTCGCGTTCACCAGCGCCATCGCCGCGTCGTAGGCAGGAGCCGCCGCCGGATCGAGCGACCCGGCGGGACGCGCCGCGTCGTCGGGGGATGTTTGCTCGACCTGGTCTTCGCGCCACGTACCGCGCACCGACCGCGCAGAGCCGAAGACGCGGAGGTTCGGGCGCGGCGTCGGGTCTTCGGTGTCGCCCGAGTCGTCGGCCATCTCCGCGCCGGGACCGACCGTCCCGCCTGCCGCGCCGCCGCCGAGCGTCACCGCATCTTGATCGGCCGGTACGGGCTGAACCGTGGGCTGACTCGTAGGTGAGCGCGTAGGTGAGAGTGGGGGAACCGAGGCCGACATGGGTCCCCTCTCCGACGACGCCACTCCGACCGGCAGGGTCGATTCGTCGTCGCGATCGCGTCGATCCTGGATACGATCGAGCTCGGTCCGCATATCGGCGAGCTGCCGCTCTTCGGCCGTACCGGCGCAGCCTCCCGCAAACGCCAGGACGAGACCCACGCCCAGGCTCACGCCCATGCCCACGCCCTTGCCCCTCGCGAGCGGGGCCACGAAGACCTGTACAGTAGGGGGGCTCGATCGGGACGCCACGGGGACGGGACAAAGCGTACGGTTCTGACGTGTAGAGGGCCAATTTCTCGCCCGCATATCTTTACCGTCCGCCCAATCTGCGGGAAGATCCGCTTCCCGAGACAGGTTCGAAATTTTGGCCTACCCCGCCCGTAAGCTCGATCTCCGGAAGACGCTCTTCCTCCTGCCGAACATGATCACGCTCTCCAGCGTGTTCTGCGGGTTCGACTCGATCCGGATCAGCGCCGGGGCGGCCGGCCCGTTCGCAGACGACGACTTCTATCGGGCGTCGCTGCTCCTCGTCTTCGCGCTGTTCTTCGACACGCTCGACGGACGGGTCGCGCGCCTCACGAAGACCCAGAGCGCCTTCGGGCTCCAGATCGACTCGCTCGCCGACGTCATCTCGTTCGGCGTGGCGCCGGCCATCCTGGTCTTCAAGTGGTCGCTCTACCAGCGGCCCCTCGAGGGGCTGGTCGCGTCGTTCGTCTTCACGGCGGCGGGGGCGGTGCGCCTCGCGCGCTTCAACGTGCTGTCCATGGGCGAGAAGGGCGCGCCCTCCAAGCCAGGCAAGTACATCGTCGGCCTGCCGGTCCCGGGCGCGGCCGGGATCCTCATCTCGCTCGTGCTCGCCAACCACGCCATGGGCGACGGGCTCCGCCTGACCGGCCCGAAGTACGTCTGGGCGATGATCGCGCTCACGATCTTCCTGAGCTTCCTCATGGTGTCGACGATCCGGTTCCGGAGCTTCAAGGACCTCAAGCTCAACGCGCGCACCTTCGCGCTCGTGGCGTTCGCGGTCGGCTCCAGCGCGCTCGTCAGCCTGCAGACGCGGCCGGCCTTCGTCCTCGTGTGGCTGCTCTCGTGCTACGTCGTCATCGGCCTCCTCGAGACCGCGCTCAGCCTCTCCAGGCGCGCCGCACGGCGCAGCGAAGGCCCGCGCCGCAGCCTGCCGCCAACGGCCTAGTCTTGCCCTAGTCTTGCCCTAGTCTTGCCCTAGTCTTGCCCTAGTCTTGCCCGTGATCGGAGAGGTCGAGGTCCTCCGCGAACAGGCGCGGATCGCCGCGGCGCGGGGCGACTTCACGACCGCGGCCTCCACGCTGCTCTCTGCTGCCTCGAAGACTCATGCGGCCGACCGTGACTACGACGCGGTCCTCCGGCCCCTCGCCGACGCGCTGACCCGGGCGAAGGAGCCTCGCCGGGCGCTCACGGTGGTCGAGATGCTCGCGTCGAACAACCCGACCGAGTGGAAGCTCGCGACGAACCTCTTGCCCGTCGTGCCGCCCGCCGACCGAGCTCGGGCGCTCGCCGCTCAGGGCCACGCCGCCGAGGCGGCGCGCGAGGCGGAGGCCGGAGGATGGATCGCGTCGGCGGCGTTCTTCCGCGAACGGGACGGCGACTGGCCGGGGGCCCGCGCGCTCTGGGCGCGCCTTGCGTCGCGCGGCTCCCGGGGCCTGCGCGGCGGCGCGGCGATGAGCGGCCCGCCCGCGAGCGCGGCAGCCAGCGAGCTCGAGAGCGGCGAGAGCATGTACGTCCGCGCGCTCGTCTACTTCAACCTTGCGCGGTGCGCCCGGCACTGCGACGACGTGGCGCAGCTGCGCGAGGCGACGGTGGACTGCGTGCGCCTCCTCGAAGAGGCGGCCGATCACTTCGAGTCGATCGGGCAGCGCGAAAGGGCGTTCGACTGCTTCCAGGTGCTCGCGCAGGTCGGGCGCGAGGGGGGCGCGTTCGAAGACGTGCTCGAGGGGTACGTGAACTCGATCCGTATCTTGCGCGAAGATCGCCTGAAGTACTTCGCGCTGCAGCTCTACGACGAGGCGATCGGGGCGGCGGCCGAGCACGGCGAGCCGGGGGCCGCGGCCACGCTCGCGCGAGAAGCCGCGGACTACGCGCGCTCCCTGGGCCTCGACCCCGTGTCGCGCCGGTACTCGCTACGGCAGGCCGATCTCTGGCGAATGTCGGCGCGGCGCAACCTCGAGCGCGGCGCTCCGACCGAGATCGCCGAGAACGCGCTCCTCGCGTCGGTGCTCGCGTTCGGCGAGGTCGGGCAGGCGGCGCGCGTCGGCGAGACGTACGCCGAGCTGGCCATGCTCGACCTCGAGCCCGGCCGGCGCGAGCACTACGCGCGCACGGCCAAGCGCTACGCCGCTTCGAGAGACGAGCCGCTCGACATGCGCGACGTGCCGGCCCGCGCGCGCGACGCGGGCTCGTCCGCGTCGGCGTTCGTACCTGCGTCCGCGAGCCGGACGGCGCCGTTCAACGAAGTCTGGCGGCTCGACGTGCTCGAGTGGGAGCGCGGGGGCAGCGCGGCCGAGGCGTGCGGCGAGATCATGCTCGACACGCGGCTGCCGGAGTTCATGCGAAGGCGCGCGATGCTCGCGCGCTTGACCGCGCTCGAAGCCGAAGACCACGCCGGCGATCGCAGCCCGGACGCCGAGGCCTTGCGGGTCCGCCTGGCGCACGAGCTCGGGCAGGTGCAGCTCTACGCCGTCCTCTCGCCGCTCGAGCACCTCTTCGCGCAGGCCCCGCTGCAGACGGAGCGACGCGTGAAGGTGGCGGTGCTCCAGGCGATCGCGACGCTCTTCTTCAAGAGGAGCTTCGTCGTCGTGCGCGCCGGCCTCGCCGACGCCGATCCCACCGTCGTGGGGCAAGCGGTGGAGGCCGTGGGCGCGTTCCTCTTCGAGCACGCCTTCGATCCCCTCGCCCGCCTGGTGCGCGAGTCGTCGAACCCCGCCGCGCGCGGCGCCGCGCTGGGCGCCATGGCGCAGATGGACACCGCCGACGCGGCGGAGCTGCTCCTCGGCGTCCTCGAGCACGGCTC
>ODAK010001605.1_pt1 | contig 24425 bp, 24 predicted proteins | sample 1539591 | NCBI WGS metagenome assembly ODAK01 (sample SAMEA3539303, study PRJEB22396) | soil metagenome | biome: tundra; feature: field; material: soil | place: USA | collected 2010-05 | depth 0.15 m | reverse complement strand
CGCGACCTCCACACCCGGATCAAGGAGATGCTCTGATGCAGATCGGCTTCGTCGGACTCGGCAAGATGGGCGGCAACATGGTCGCGCGGATCCGCCGCGACTCCGACCACGACGTGGTCGCCTTCGACTTCGACGCACGGGCGGTCGCCCGCGCGAGCAAGACCGGTGCACGCGGCGCGGCGAGCCTGCGCGAGTTGGTCAAGGCGCTCGAGCCTCCGCGGACCGTCTGGATCATGGTCCCCGCCGGAGACCCGACGCAGAAGACCGTCGAGGCGCTGGCGAAGCTGCTCGACCCCGATGACGCGATCGTCGACGGCGGCAACTCGAAGTGGACCGACGACAAGGAGCGCGCGCAACTGTTGCGCAAACGGAAGATCCACTACGTCGACGTCGGCACCAGCGGCGGCGTCTGGGGCCTCGAGGTCGGCTACTGCATGATGGTCGGCGGGCCCGCGAGAGCAGTCAGGCGCCTCGCGCCGATCCTCGACGTGCTCGCCCCGCCGACGGCGCCCGACGCCGTCGCCTCGATCGGCCCGCGCGGCTGGGAGCACTTCGGTCCAAGCGGCGCCGGGCACTACGTGAAGATGGTCCACAACGCGATCGAATACGGCCTGATGCAGGCCTACGCCGAGGGTTTCGAGCTGTTCCGGGAGTCGGAGTTCGAGCTCGACAACGCGAAGATCGCCCACCTCTGGAACCAGGGGTCGGTGATTCGCTCGTGGCTGTGCGAACTCGCCGCGCGGGCCTTCGAAGCGGACGGCAACGATCTCGGCGGGCTCGAGGGCTGGGTCGAGGACTCCGGCGAGGGTCGCTGGACGCTCGCGGATGCGATCGATCACGGCGTGCCGACGCCCGCGCTGAGCGCCGCGCTCAACAGCCGTTTCTACTCGCGCTCGCAGGGCGACTACAGCGCCCGCGTGCTCGCCGCGCTGCGCAATCAGTTCGGCGGCCACGCCGTCAAGAAGAGCGGCTCGTGACGGTCGCCGACCTCGGGCCGAACCCGCTCGCGCAGGGGCTCGAGCGCCTGCCGGTTGCGCCGACCAACCTCGTGATCTTCGGCGCCACCGGCGATCTCGCCAGGCGCAAGCTGCTGCCGGCCGTGTACAACCTCGCCCACGAGGGAGCGCTCCCCGGTCGCTTCAACCTGATCGGTGTCTCGCGCGGCGAGTTCTCCCACGAGGAATACCGCGAGATCGCCGCCGAGTCGATCCGCACGTTCTCACGCACGCCACCGGACGAGAGCGTGCTCGCCGGCCTGCTCGACGAGCTGCGCTACGTGTCGGGCGCCTTCAACGAGGCGGCGACCTACGAGGCGCTCGCGGCGGCGCTGGCGGCGCTCGACGCCGCCGCCGGCGAGCCGATGGCGCGCGCCTTCTACCTCTCGACCGCGCCCGAGTTCTTCGCGGTGATCGTCGACGCGCTCGGCGTCGCGGGGCTCGCGCGGTCCGAGGAGGTCGATGTGCGCGCCGTGATCGAGAAGCCGTTCGGCACGTCGCTTGCCGAGGCCCGCGAGCTCAACAGCCAGGTCCTGTCGGTGTTCTCGGAGAGCCAGATCTTCCGCATCGACCACTACCTGGGCAAGGAGACGGTCCAGAACATGCTCGCGTTTCGCTTCGCGAACGGCATGTTCGAGCCGCTGTGGAATCGCAACTACATCGCCCACGTCCAGATCACGGCCGCCGAGGACATCGGCATCGGCAGCCGCGCCGGCTACTACGACCACGCCGGCGCGCTGCGCGATCTGGTCCAGAATCACATGCTGCAACTGCTGACGCTGCTGTGCATGGAGCCGCCGGTGACCTTCGCCGCCGACGCCGTGCGCGACGAGAAGGTCAAGGTGCTCCACGCGATCCGCACGCCGGCGACCGACGAGCTGGCCGAGATGAGCGTTCGCGCCCAGTACGCCGCCGGCGACAGCGGCGGCGAGTCCGTCGTCGGCTATCTCGAGGAGGAGGGCGTGCCGTCCGACTCGCACACCGAGACCTACGCCGCGCTGCGCCTCGAGGTCGACAACTGGCGCTGGGCGGGCGTGCCGTTCTACCTGCGCACCGGCAAGCGCCTGGCGCGCAAGGTCACCGAGATCGCGGTGACGTTGCGGCCGGTGCCCCACCTCGCCTTCGAGCAGGACGGCTCAATCGGCGTGCGGCCCAACCAACTGGTGCTGACGATGCAGCCCAACGAGGGCGTCTCGTTGTCGCTCGGCGCCAAGATCCCCGGGACGCGGATGCGCATCCGCCCGGTCAACATGGAGTTCCTCTACGGAACGGCGTTCCTGTCGCAGTCGCCCGAGGCCTACGAGCGCCTGATCCTCGACGCGATGCGAGGCGAGGCGACGCTGTTCACGCGCAACGACGAGGTCGAGGCGCAGTGGCGGATCTGCGATCCGATCGTCTCGCAGTGGGCCGCGGACGCCGTTGCACTGCCGCAGTACCCCGCCGGGACCCAGGGGCCGGTGGAGGCTGACGCGCTGCTGCTCGACGGCCACCAGTGGCGGGCCATCTGAATGCTCGGCGGCGGGAGCCACTGAGGCAGAATCGATGCCCGCCGTCAACGACACCGTCTGGGCCGCTCAGGACACCACGCCGGCCGCGATCGAGGCGGCGCTGCGCGAGCTGCTGCTCGAGCGCCACAACGAGAGCGACGGCTACGTACCGGCGCGGGTGCTCAACCTGATCTGCATCGTCGAGCGTCAGTGGAGCGGCGAAATCGCGAACCGCCTGCGGCGCGTCGGCCGCTACCACCCCTCACGCACGATCGTCTGCGCCGTCAGCGAGGGCCGGCGGACGATCGACGCCGTCGCCTCGATCGCCGCGGACGCGGAGCCGGTGGCGGGCCAGCACGTGCTCACGCACGAGACGGTGATCCTCGACCTCGGCCCCGGGCACCTCGAACACCTCGAGACGATCGTCGACCCGCTGGTCGTGACCGACCTGACAACGGTGGTCTGGGCGCCACACGGGCACTGGCAGGCGGTCGAGGCGCTGAGCGGCCTGTCGCAGTGCGTCCTGCTCGACTCGCTCGAGGACCCCGACGTCGCCGGCGCGCTGCGGCGAGCCCAGGCGCTGCTCGCCCAGCGCTACGTGGTCGACCTCGCCTGGCTGCGTTCGACGCCGTGGCGCGAGCGGATCGCGACGGTCTTCGACCAGCCTGCGCAGCGGCACCGGCTGGGAGAGATCGCGGCGATACGAATTCGCAGCGTCGCCGAGTCCGGTGCCGCCGCACTGCTGCTGTGCGGGTGGCTGACCTCGCGGCTGGGCTGGCCGCAGGGGCAGCTGACCCGCGACGGGCATGGCCGCGCGATCGGCGCGATGGGCGAGGTCCAGGTGGAGCTCGAGTCGGTCCATCAGGAGGTGCCCGGACTCGGCGGAATCACGATCGGATTTCGCGACGCGAGCGAGCTGTCGCTCGACCGCGGCCCCGGCGGCCTGGCGGCGATCAGCCGCGACGCCCAGGGCGGCGAGCGCCGCTGGAAGCTGCTCGGCGCCTCGCGGGGAGAGGGCGGGATTCTCGGCGAGGGCATCCGGCAGTCGCTGCTGCGCGACCCGACCTATCGCGAAGCGCTCAACGCCGCGGCCGGGATGCTCACGTGAGCGCCCCGAACGTGATCCGCGCCGCCGACGGTGACGCCGTCGCCGAGCGCGCGGCGCGGCTGATCGCCGAGCTGCTCGATGCGACGCTGACCGCCCGCGGGACCGTCCATCTGGCGCTGGCCGGCGGCACGACACCCGCAGGGGCCTACGCGCAATTGGAGCCGAAGCGCTGGGAGGGCGTCGAGCTGTGGTTCGGCGATGAGCGTTGCGTCGGGCCCGACGATCCGGCGGCGAACTACCGCATGGTCGCGGAGACGCTGCTCGGGCACGCCCCCGGCGCGCTCGTGCACCGCATCGAGGGAGAGCTTGGCGCGGAGCGTGCCGCGGCCGCCTATGACGCGCTGCTGCGCCAGCGCGTGAGCACCGACGGCGGCTCGGTCCCGGTGCTCGACATCGCGCTGCTCGGCATCGGTGAGGACGGGCACACCGCGTCCCTGTTTCCGCACAACCCCGCGCTCGAGGCGCGCGAGGTGGCCGCCGTCGCGGTTCACGACGCGCCCAAGCCGCCGCCGGACCGCGTGTCGCTGAGCCTCGAGGTGCTGCGCAGCGCCCGCAGCGTGATCCTGCTGGCCAGCGGGCCCGCGAAGGCCGCGGCGCTCGCCCGGGCGCTCGCCGGTCCCGACCCTGCGGTGCCGGCGAGCCTGCTGGTGCGCGACCGCCTGTCGGTGATCGCCGACACCGCCGCGCTGGCGGCCGTGTAGTGGAGGGCGCACCGGTGGAAGGCCCGTCGTGACCGGCGAGCTGGTGATCGTCCGCCACGCCGACACCGACTGGACGCTCAGCGGACAGCACACCGGCCGCACGGACGTGGCGCTCAATGACGCCGGGCGCGCCAAGGCGCTCGGCCTGCGCCCGCTGCTGACCGGACGGTCATTCGCGGCGGTCTGGAGCAGCCCGCTGTCGCGAGCCCGCGAGACGGCGGCGCTCGTCGGCTTCGCGCCGCAGGAGCGGCGCGAGCTGGTCGAATGGGACTACGGGGATTACGAGGGCCTGACCACGGCGCAGATCCGCGAACAGCGGCCCGACTGGGACCTCTGGCGTGACGGATGTCCCGACGGCGAGGACGCCGCCGATGTCGGCGCCCGCGCCGACGCGGTGCTCGCGATGCTCCCGCCGCACGGCGATGTCCTGGTGTTCTCGCACGGCCACATGCTGCGCGTGCTGACGGCTCGCTGGCTCGGCCTTACGGCGCCCGACGGGGCCCTCTTCGCGCTGGCCCCGGGGGGCGTCGGCGTGCTCGGTCACGAGCAGGCGCGCCGGGTGCTGGCGGCCTGGGACCAGCAGGCGGTCGTAGCGCCCTGACGCGTCCACTAGGATGTGGCAGCGGCATGGCGGTGCTCGATCAACGTGGGCTCGAAGCGGCGCGTGCGCAGACACTCGCGCTGGTGGCGGGCGTGTCGGACGCCGACCTCGAGCGCGTCCATTCGCCGCTGCTCAGCCCGCTCGTCTGGGATCTCGGACACATCGCGAGCTTCGAGGACCTGTGGCTCGCACACAACCACGGCGGGCTGCCGCTGCTGCGCGTTGACCTTGCCGAGGTCTATGACGCCTTCGAGACCCCGCGCGCGAAGCGCGGCGCGTTGCCCTACCTGCGCCGCGCTGAAGCCGAGCGCTACATGGAGGCGGTTCGCGAGCGCGTGCGCGGGCTCGACCTGCGTGGCGACGAGCCGGTCGCCGAGCTCGTCGCACGCCACGAGCGCCAGCATGCCGAGACGATGCTCCAGACGCTGGCGCTCGCCGCGCTGCCCGACTGGCGCGCGCCCCTCGTCGCCACGGGCGCGCCCGAGCCGCGCCCCGCGTCCGCCGCCGGGCCGGGCAGCGGTCTGGAGCTGATCGAGCTGCCGGCGACCATCTTCCCGCTCGGCGCCGGCGCCGACGGCTTCGCCTACGACAACGAACGACCTCAACATCAAGTTGAGGTTGAGACCTTTGCCATCGGCCGGCTTCCGGTCACCAACCGCGACTGGCTGGCGTTCGTCGAGGACGACGGCTACGGGCGCGCCGAGTGGTGGTCGCCCGAGGGCTGGGAATGGCGCCGCCGGGAGCACGTCGAACGGCCCTTGCAATGGCTCGCGGGCGGCTACGAACGGCGCCTGACCGGGGTTGGCGAGCTCGTCCTCGACAGCCCGGTCGTGCACGTGTCCCACTACGAGGCCGACGCGTTTGCGCGCTCGCACGGCCTGCGCCTGCCAACCGAGGCGGAGTGGGAGCTCGCCGCCACCTTCGATCACGCGAGCGCCGTGAAGCGCAGCTGGCCGTGGGGCGAGCACGCACCGAGCGCGGCCGAGGCGAACCTGATCGAGTCCGCGAACTTCGCCCCGCTGGAGGCCGCAGCGCTGGAGGCCGGGGCCGCGCCGTGCGGCGCGCTCGGGATGATCGGCGACGTCTGGGAGTGGACCTCGAGCGAGTTCCGTGGCTACCCCGGCTTCAATGCCGATCCCTACCGCGAGTACTCCGAGGTCTTCTTCGGGCCGAGCCACCGCGTGCTGCGCGGCGGCTCGTTCGCGACCAGCGCGCTCGTTGCCACGCCGGCCTTCCGCAACTGGGATTTCCCCTACCGCCGCCAGATCTTCGCCGGGCTGCGCGTGGCCGCGAGCCGATGAGCCGCTCGACGCCCCCGGCGCTCGGCGCGACCTCCCTTGACCACGCGCTCGAGGGAGACACCGGCCGCACGCTGGCCGAGGATGTGCTCGACGGTCTGACGAGACCGCTCAAGGAGCTGCCGCCCAAGCACTTCTACGACTCGCGCGGCGCAGCGCTGTTCGATCAGATCTGCGAGCTGCCGGAGTACTACCCGACCCGCACCGAGCGGGCGATCCTCGAGCGCGTCGCCGACGAGCTGATCGCGTCAACCGGTGCGAGCGAGCTCGTCGAGCTGGGTTCGGGGAGCGCGGCGAAGACGCGCCTGCTGCTCGATGCGATGGCGGCCGCCGGCACGCTGCAGCGGTTCGTTGCCGTCGACGTGACCGAGCGCGTCGTGCGCGAGAGCGCGGCGGAGTTGACCCGCGAGTATCCGGGGCTTGCGGTCCACGGGCTGATCGGTGACTTCGAGCGCCACCTCGACCGGCTGCCGCCGGCCACCGGGCCCCGGCTGCTCGCGTTCCTCGGCGGCACGATCGGCAACTTCGCCCCGGCGAGCCGCGCGCGCTTCCTGCACACGATCGCCGGCCTGCTCTCCGACGAGGACCATCTGCTGCTGGGGACCGACCTGGTCAAGGATCGCGCCACGCTCGAGGCGGCCTACGACGACTCGGCCGGGATCACCGCGGAGTTCAACCGGAACATCCTCCACGTCATCAATCGCGAGCTCGGCGCGAACTTCGACCCCGCCGGTTTTCAGCACGTCGCACGCTTCGACGCTCAGAACGAGTGGATCGAGATGCGACTGCGCGCCCGCGAGGTCCAGGAGGTCGTGCTCCCGGCGATCGCCCTGAAGGTCCGTTTCGCAGCGGGTGAGGAGCTGCGCACCGAGATCAGCGCGAAGTTCACCCGCGAGCGCGTGGCGGCCGAGCTCTCCGCGGCCGGGCTTGTGCTGACCGGCTGGCACACCGACGAGAACGACTGGTTCGCGCTCTCGCTGGCGCGCCGCGCGAGCGTCTGATCCGCGTTCTCAGAGCCGTTCCACCAGCATCGCCTGACCCATCCCGCCGGCCACGCAGGCCGCGTCGATCCCGAGGCGCCCGCCGGTCGCCTCGAGCCCGTTGATCAGCGTCGTCATGATCCGCGCACCGGTCATCCCGAACGGGTGACCGAGCGCGATCGCGCCACCGAACGGGTTGAGTTGCTCGTCGGCGATGGCGAGCTGGCGCATGCACGCCACGACCTGCGCCGCGAAGGCCTCGTTGATCTCGACGATGTCGATGTCCTCGATCGTCAGCCCGGTGCGCTCGAGCAGGGCCCGGATCGCGGGGACCGGGCCGATGCCCATGTACTCCGGCTCGACTGCCGCGATCGTCGAGGCGAGGATTCGCGCGCGCGGCCGCAGGCCGAGCCGCTCCGCGCGCGCCGCACTCATCACGAGCACCGCCGCCGCGCCGTCGTTGAGCGGGCACGAGTTGCCGGCGGTGACGGTCCCGTCGGGCTTGAACACCGGTTTGAGGGTCGCGAGCACCTCCATCGTCGTCCCGGGCCGCGGACAGTCGTCATGCGCGACGACGGCCTCGGCGACCTCGATCGTGGCGCCGCCGCCGTCGTCCTCGGCGTGGGCCGGCACCGTCACCGAGACGATCTCCGCGGCGACGTGGCCCGACGCGGCGGCGCTGACCGCGCGGTCCTGCGAGATCACGGCCCAGCGATCCTGGTCCTCGCGTGAGACCTTGTGGCGCTCGGCGACGTTCTCGGCCGTCACTCCCATCGGGATGTAGACGTTGCACAGCGATCCCCGCGAGCCGTCGAGCCGCGGGTTGAGACTCGCCTGGTCCGGCGCCGCGCCGAGCCCGGCCCGCGATACCGATTCCACGCCGGCGGCGATGTACTGCTCCCCCTCCCCGGCTGCGATCGCGTGAAACGCCATCCGCAGCGTCTGCAGCGAGGAGGCGCAGAAACGGTTGACGGTGCAGCCGGGAACGCGGTCGTCGATGCCGGCGAGCAGCAGGGCGTTGCGGCCGACGTTGTAGCCCTGCTCACCGGTTCCCGACGCGGCGCCCATCATCACGTCGGTCGTCTCCGCGAAGTCGACGGCGGGGTTGCGCTCGATCAGCGCACGCAGTGGCGCAGCCGCCAGCTCATCGGCGCGCATCGCTCGCAGCGAGCCCTTGAGCGCGCGCCCGATCGGCGTGCGCACCGCATCGACGATCACCGCTTCGATCATCGCTTCTCTCTCCTTATCCGCCGCTCCCCCGGGGTGCGGCGCGATGATAGGTCCAACACCGGCGGAACATCAGAGCCTCACAAACCCAGCTCGCCCACCCCCATCTCGTCGAAGCCGACGTGGTGGGCGAGTTCGTGGCGCACGACGCGGACGACCTGCTCGCGCAGCAGCGCCGCGTCGTCGCCGAAGTCGCGTCGCAGCGTGTCGCGAAAGATCACGATTCGATCCGGGTGGTCCTCGCGGTGCGCGCCGTCGCCCTGGTAGAGACCGTACGCGTGGGCGCGCCGCCCGCCGTCGGAGATCACGACAGCGACGTGCGCCAAGGCGTTCTGGAGCAGGTCCGGCAGCTCGTCGAGGGCGTCGCGAACCAATTCCTCGAAATCCTCGTCGCGCAGCGGGTCGAGCTCGAGGAACTCCCCCTCGTCAGGCTCGGCGGCGAGATTGTCGCCGGCCAGCCGCTCGGCGCGGCGGACGACCATCTCGAACTCCGCCTCGCCGTCCTGCCAGCCGGCCAGCCACCCGGTGACGAGCGCGAGCACGGCGGCCAGGGCCAGGATCCCGAGTGCGATCACGGCGATCAGCTCGATCGCGCGCACGACCGGCGAGCTGCTCGTCGGCGCGAGCACGAAGGCGACCGACAGGCCGATCGCCAGCGCCAGCCCCGCGGCCCGCAGGATCACCTTCAGCGGTGGGTTCGACCCCGCCATGGCGCTCACAGCAGGGCTCGTGCGATCACGAGCCGCTGGATCTCGTTGGTTCCCTCATAGATCTGGGTGATCTTGGCATCGCGCATCATCCGCTCGACCGGGTAGTCGCGCACGTAGCCGTAGCCGCCGAGAACCTGCACCGCCTCGACGGTCACCGCCATCGCGGTGTCGGATGCGAAGACCTTCGCCATCGATGCGTACTTTGCGGCCCCCGGCTCGCCGCGGTCGGCCATCGCGCAGGCGCGGTAGAGGAGCTCCCGGGCCGCGGCGGTCCGCAACTCCATGTCGGCGAGCTTGAACTGGATCGCCTGGAACTCGCTGATCGGCTTGCCGAACTGGCGGCGCTCGCGGGCGTAGCCGACCGCGTAATCCGTCGCGCCCTGGGCGATCCCGACGGCCTGTGCGGCGGCGCCCAGTCGCGTGCGCTCGAGCGTCGCGAGCGCCACCGAGAGTCCCTTGCCGACGGTGCCGACCACGTTCTCGGCCGACACGCGGACCTCGTCGAAGACCGGCTGCCCGGTCGGCGAGCCGCGGATTCCAAGCTTGTGTTCGAGCCCGCCGGTGCTCAGCCCGGGGCGATCGGCCTCGACCACGAACGCGGTGATCCGCCGCGTCTGGAGGTCGCTGACCGCGAACACGACGTAGAAGTCGGCGATGCCGCAGTTGGAGATCCACGACTTCGACCCGCTGATCACCCACTCCTCGCCATCCTGGCGGGCACTGGTCGTCATGCTCGCCGGGTCCGAGCCGGCGCCGGGCTCCGACAGCGCGAACGCCGGCGACCATTCACCGCTCGCGCAGCGCGGCAGGAAGCGCTGCTTCTGCTCGTCGCTGCCGAACAGCCGGATCGGCAGCGTGCCGAGGTCCTGGACCATCAGGATCAGCGCGCTCGCCGCGCAGGCCTTGGCGACCTCCTCGATCGCGACGTTCAGCATCAGCGTCCCGGTTCCGGTGCCGCCGTATTCAGCCTCGAACGGCAGCGCGAGGAGGTCGTGCTCGGCGAACAGCTGACGCAGGTCCCAGGGGTAGGCGGCCTGCTCGTCGATCTCGGCGGCTCGCGGGGCGACACGCTCGACGACGATCTGGCGAATCGCGTCGCGAAACTCGACGACCTCGGCCGGCAGAGCGTAGGTGTCGCTCAGCGTTGCCACCGACTCATCGTACCCGCCGCCCGATTGGCTCGATCGTGCGCGTGGCGTATGCTCAGCGCCCGCCGATGAACGCCTTCGAGAACGCCGAAATCGAGATCACCGCGCCGCGCGCAGCCGACCTGCTGGCCGACGGCGCGACCGTGATCGACGTTCGCGAGACCTACGAGCGCGACGCCGGCTACATCGAGGGAACCCGCCACATCGAGCTCGAGCGACTCGCGTCGAGCGCCGGGGAGATCGACCGCACGCAACCGGTCGTGTTCCTCTGCCGGCTCGGGATGCGCTCGGCGATGGCGGCGAGCGCCTTCCGCTCCGCCGGCTACGACGCATACACGCTGACCGGGGGGATTCAGGCCTGGGTGGACGCCGGTCTCCCGATCGCCCCGGACGGCGGCTACGTCGCCGATCACTGATCAGGCGCGCGGATGGCGCCCCTGCGCCGCGGCGGCGGCGGCGGCGATCTCGCAGACCTCGTCGGGCTCGTCGACCAGCGTGAGCAGCGCGAGGTCGGCCGCCGAGATGTTCGTGCGCGCGAGCACCGAGTCGCGAACCCACTCGACGAGGCCCTGCCAGTACTGACGGCCGTAGAGGATCACCGGGAAATGGCGGATCTTCCTGGTCTGGATCAGCGTCAGCGCCTCGAACAGCTCATCGAGCGTTCCGAGGCCGCCGGGCAGCACGACGAACGCGCAGGCATAGCGGACGAACATCAGCTTGCGCACGAAGAAGTAGTGGAACTGCAGGCCGAGGTCGACGTAGGAGTTCAGCGGCTGCTCCCGAGGCAGTTCGATGTTCAAGCCGATCGAGCGACCGCCGCCCTCCTGCGCGCCGCGGTTGGCGGCCTCCATCACGCCGTGCCCGCCGCCGGTGATCACCGCGAAGCCCTCGGCAGCCAGCCCGCGGGCAACGATCCGCGCGCGGTCGTAGGCCGGATCCCCGACTGCGGTGCGCGACGAACCGAACACCGACACCGCCGTCCCGATGTTGGCGAGCGCCAGGAACCCGTACGCCATCTCCTCGGCCATGCGGGCGATCCGCTCCGCGTCCGAGCGCACCGCGACGACGGTCTCGAGCTCGGCGGCGAGCAGTTCCTCGTCGGTGCTGGTCGGCTGACGCGGCGGGACTGCCACTACGCGCCGGCCACTAGAACAGCAGGTTGGTCATGTAGGTCGTTTCCTGCTGCCCGAGGGTCGTGGTGGTCGGATTCACGTGCAGGAAGCCAAGGATCTCGGACGAGTAGGGCATCCAGGCGAGGTAGATATAGACGCCGAGCACCACGGCGGCGATCCGCAGGCCGCGCGAGCGGGCGAGGGCGGCGAACGGCAACAGCCAGCCGATGTACCACGGCAGCGTCCAGCTCAGCGTGGCGACCAGCACCAGGCTGACCCAGCCGCACGCCGTGAGCCAGCGGCGCGTCCGCCAGGTCCAGATCGCCCAGCCGACGATCACGGCGAACAGCAGCAGCGAGAGCACGTAGCGCATTTGGGCAGTCTCGCCACCGAAGCCCAGCGCCAGGCCGGTGAGGTTGGGAATCCCGGCCGGGATCACGAGCCTGGCCTGCTGGCCGATGTTGGGGAGGTTGACGCCGAAGGCGACGACGGTCATCGCCGCCGCGCCTGCGAAGCCGATCAGCAGGCCCAGCGCCAGTCGCATGCGCCGCGCCGTGCCGGCCAGCACGATCGGGATCAGCACCGCCGAGGACGCCTTGATCGCGACCGCCACGACGAGTGCGATACCCGCGCCGACCTCCATCCATGGCGCCGGCTCGCCGGCGACGAGCGGCCTGGGCATGCCGTCGAGCCGGGCCCAGGCCCGGCGCAGGCCCACGAGCACCCCGGTCTCGTGCTGCGGAGCCGGGCGCGCGCGCTTGCCGACCCGCATCGCGTTGGCCCGCAACAGCAGCCAGAAGCCGAGCACGAGGAAGAACAACATCAGGAAGTCGTTGTGGTCGCCGCCCATCCCCCAGACGAGCACGATCGGGTTGATTCCGACGATCACGGCCGCCGCGAGCGGGTTGCGTCCCAGCAGGCCGGCGCAGCGATAGACCAGGAACACGACGCCGAGGCTCGCAAGCATCAGTGCCACCTTCATCGCCCAGAACGAGCCCGCCACGCCGAGCGGCACGAGCGCGATCGTGAAGACGGTGAACAGCGGGCCGTATGGGCTCAGCAGGCCGTGCCAGTTGCTGAGCAGGAAGGTCGGGTCGCCGTGCGGCTCGAGCACCGGAATCGTCGTATACGGGTTCAGATGGTAGACGGCCTCCATGCGCCCGTAGTTGAGGTAGTTGAAGACGTCGGTCAGGTTCAGCGGCGGTGACAGCAGGAAGATCACGTGCAACGTGACGATCGCGCCGAGGACCCACACCGGGCGCAGCCGCGCCGCCGAGTAGGCGACGATGAGGTAGGCGACCAGCATCGTCGCGATCGCCGCGGTGAACAGCACCCGCTCGGTGTGTGCGCTGGCGCTGAACCAACTCGTCAGCACGCCCGTCGGCCCGGCCATCCACTGCGGGTACGCGCCCGGTTTCGCCACCTGGGGCGACAGGAGTATCCCCGGACGCGCCGAGGCGAGCGAGACCAGCAGCAGGCTGGTCAGCAGCATCACGGTCAGCGCCGCGGACGACGCACCGGCGGCGAGCGTCGAGCGGAACAGGTCCGAGCCGCTCGGATCGCGCCAGTGATGACCGTGAACGACGTGCTGCCGATAGCCGCGAACGGCGCCTGGCGGCACGCGGAGGGGCGCCGCCGGGGGATTCCCGACGGCGAAGCGTCCGCGGCGTTGTGTCGCGTCGGTCGACATCTCTGATGGGAGCACGATCCGCCGCTGCGCGCCGGACTCGGCGCAGGATAGCGACAGCACGCTCACGCGCCGTCGGTTGTCTCGCCACAACGATCGGAGCCCGCCGGCTGGCGGGCTCCGATCACTTCAGGAAACTGTGAGCAGCTCAGCCGTCGCGCTAGAGCGGGACGACGTTGACCGCCTTCGGTCCCTTGTCACCAGCCTCGGCGTCGAACGACACCTTGGCACCCTCCTGCAGCGAGCGATAGCCCTCTCCGACGATCCCGGTGTGATGTACGAAGAGATCCTTGTCGCCGTCATCGGGCGTGATGAAACCGAACCCCTTGTCGTCGCTGAACCACTTCACGGTGCCCGTAGGCATTGCGTTCCTCCACTGTCTGTGTATGTGCTTGCTGCGACGCGGAGGACGCTTGAAAAGCTTCGACCTGCGAGCGCTCGCACTACGTTAGCCGACACTTGCCGGCGTCTTTCCCGCGTGACGGTAGCACGTCGCAGCGCTCGCGCAATGAAACGTCGCACGACGCGCTAGGCTCCAGCTATGAGCGAGAAGGTCCACAAGACAGACGAACAGTGGCAGGCGGAGCTCACCCCGGAGCAGTATGAGGTGCTGCGACGCAAGGGAACCGAACGCCCGTTCGCGGGCGAGCTCACCCACAACAAGGACACCGGCGCATACCGCTGCGCCGGCTGCGGGACCGAGCTGTTCCGCTCCGACGCGAAGTTCGACTCCGGCACCGGCTGGCCGAGCTTCTGGGAGCCGACGGCTGCCGATGCGGTCAGCACCGAGGAGGACCGTGGTTTCCTGATGCGCCGGACCGAGGTGCTCTGCTCGACCTGCGAGGGACACCTCGGGCACGTGTTCGAGGATGGTCCGGATCCGACCGGCCTGCGCTACTGCATCAACTCGGCCGCGTTGACGTTCGAGCCTGACGCGTAGGCGGAGAACCGTGAGTGCGGTCGCTGCGGAGGCGCCCCGCTACCGCAGCCTGATCCCCCAACGCGCCGTCGATCAGACGCTCAGCGCGGACGAGGCGCTGAGCGGCTGGCGCGAGCAGGGCGGTGACCAGCTGCGTGTCGCGCTGAACATGATCGCCAGCGTCGACGGGCGGATCGCCGTCAACGGGCGCTCGGCGGCGCTCGGCGGACCCGCCGACCGGGCGCTGTTCCACGCGCTGCGAGCGCTTGCCGACGCGGTGATGGTGGCGGCGGGGACCGTTCGATCGGAACGGTATGGACCGATCATCCGCGACCACGGCCGGCGCGGGCTGCGTGTCGGCCAGGGGCTCTCCGAGCAGCCGCTGGCGGTGATCGTCAGCCGTGGGCTCGAGCTCGATCCCACGCTGCCGCTGCTGGCCGACCCCGACACCCGTGTCGTGGTCCTCACGCCCTCCGCAGGCGACCTCCCCGCATGCGCCGCCAGCGTCGACTACATCCGGACCGCGACGCTTCGCGCCGGGCTCACCGAGCTGCGGGCGAGATGGGGAGTGCGCCTGGTCCTCTGCGAAGGCGGGCCCGCCCTGAACGCGGCGCTCGCCGCCGAGTCGCTGATCGACGAGCTGTTCCTGGCGATCTCGCCGCTGCTCGTCGGCGACACCCCGGGCGGCGGGGCGTTGCTGACGGGGGACGCTCCACGCGAGCCGCTGGCCCTCGAACTGCGGATGCTGCTCGAACACCACAGCCAGCTCTACGCGCACTACGAAGCGCGGTCCTGACCGACGTCACGCGTGAGCACCTCGAGCAACTCGGCCGCAAGCGCACCGCCGTCCGCGGCGACGCGCGGCGTGGCGCTGACCGTGACGACCATCTCCGCTCCGTCGAGCTCCTCGAGCGTGACGCTCGGGTGCCGGCGGATCGGGACGGTCAGGGCATCCTCGATCCGCCGCTGCAGCTCGATCGGCGCGGTGCCGGAGCGCAGCCGGACGGTCAGCCGCACCGCCTCGGGCTCGCGCAGCGGACTGACCGACACCGAGAGCACGAGGCTGTTGGGGACCAGCACGGGATCGTCGCCGGCGTTGAATGTCGTGTAGAGCAGGCCGAGCGATGACACGACGCCCTCGATCCTGCCGCCGATGCCTCCGCCCTGCAGCCGCACCCGGTCGCCAACACGAAACGGCCGTGCGCTGAGCAGGACGATCCCCGCGATCAGGTTGCCGAGCGTCTGCTGCGCCGCGAGGCCGAAGACGACCGCCGAGAACGAGGCGCCGATCGCGATCGCGGCAAACGAGACGTCTGCGATCCGCAGCGCGAGCACGACCGCCGCGAGCACGGCGAGCAGCCGGATCACGAATCCGGCCGTGCCGGCCGTGGCCGTGTCCATGCGCTTGAACAGGATCGGCTCGAGCCCGCGAACGAGGTCGCGCGCCAGCGCCCAGCCGATGATCACGAGCGCCAGCACGACGAACACCTGGAGTGCCACGGTTCCCGGCGGGCACGAGTTGCCGCACGATGCGGGGAGCCCGAACAGGTCGGACTTGTAGTCCCACACCAGGATCACGCCGGAGAACAGCGGCGCGAACACCAGCAGCTGCAGCCGAGCGCGCCGCACCGCACGCGGCGAGAGCCCGAACGACAGGTCGACTCCGCGCCAGCGGTCGACGCGCCGCTCGCGCGTCCTGCGTGTCGGTGGCTGCTCGTCGCTGGTCTGTGACAAAGCCGTGAACCCGGCAGGCAGAGTGGAACGGGCTGCTACCGTGGGGAAAACGACCATAGCAACGTATAGCGAGGCGGGCACCGAGGATCCGCCGACGGAAAGGAACCACGCAACATGTCATATCTCGATCTGCACCTCCACCTGCTCCCGGGGGTTGACGATGGTGCTCGCGACGACGCCGCTGCGATCGCATACGCGCGACGACTCGCCGCCGAAGGTGTCCGTGACGTCACGGTCACCCCACACATCAACCGCTACTGGCCGCTCGAGATCGCGACGATCCCGGAGCGCGTCGACGCGCTCGCGTCGCTGCTCGATGAGCACGGTATCGGCGTGCGAGTCCACCCTGGGGGCGAGCTCGACGCGCGTCACGCACGGGCGCTGAGCGATGCGGAGCTCGAGCTGATCGCCCAGGGACCCGCCGGCAGCCGCTGGCTGCTGCTCGAAGCCCCGTTCCGGGGTCTCGATCCCGAATTCGCTGATGACTTCGCGGCACTCGCGCAGCGCGGCTTCGGCGCGGTGATCGCCCATCCCGAACGCGCGCAGGGCGCGGCAACGCAGGCGGGCATCGAGGCGCTCCGGCGCCTGCTGGAGGCGGGCGCCGTCGCCCAGGTCAACGTCTGCTCGCTGCTCGGCAACAACGGGCTGGCAGTCCAGGAGTTGGCGGTGCACCTGCTGCGCAACGGCCTCGCCTACCTGATCGCCTCCGACGGGCATCCCGGCACGCGCGACCACACGCTCGCGCTCGGCTTCGTGCTGGCACAGCGCGCCGGCGCCTCATCGGTCCAGGCGTGGCGGCTGACGCAGGCCAACCCCCGCTTCCTGCTGACCCACGGCATCCCCCGGGCATCCTCGCCCGCGACGGCGGCCGCGCTCGAGCTCGCGCTCGACTAGATTCCGGGTGTGCCGGAATCCCGCCTGCTGATCGCGCTCGCCGTCGTCGCCGGCCTCGCGCTGTTCGTCATCGCCGGAATCTACTTCGCCGAGCCGGCGAAATCGCTGCCGTCGTTCTTCCCGGGCCACGCGGCCGGCGCCACGACCCACCACGTCAAGCACGGCATCGCGGCGGTCGTCGTCGGGCTCGCGCTGATGGTGTTCGCCTGGTTCGCCACCGGTCCGCGCAAGGCTGCGGCCGCGAGACCCGGTCGCTAGCAGGCCGGCCGGCAACGGCGCATCGTCTGGCGCCCGCGCCGGGAGACAGCCTACGCCCCGGGCTCACCAGGCGAGCCCAGGGCGCCAGCTGAGAGGGGCCCTCGTGCGCGACCCGCGGGTCATCTTCGTCGAGAGCTCGCTGCGAGCTGGTCAGACTCGCACACGCATCTCAGCAGCGACGCGGTCTGCAGACGTGAAGATCCTGATAGCACCGCGGCCTCGTTCACCGGCTGGTCACAGAAAGCCGCGTTTTGCAGCGGAATCTTTTCTGGGATGAGAACAACAAAGAGTGAGGAGAGCAAGGACGTGGTGACGCAAGTCGATCTTCACTGTCACTCGACGGCCTCGGCCGTCTCACGCCTGGGCGTCCAGCGCGCGCTCGGGCTGCCCGAATGCGCGACCCCGCCGCACGAGGTCTACGAGCTCGCAAAGCGACGCGGCATGGACTTTGTGACGATCACCGACCACGACACGATCGACGGAGCGCTGGCGATCGCCGATCTGCCCGACACCTTCATCTCGGAAGAGCTGACGGCAGGCTTTCACGGCGAGCCGCAGGCCGTGCACATCCTGTGCTTCGGGATCGATCCGGACAACCACGAGTGGCTTCAGACCCACGCCGGGGACGTCGAGGCGTGCGCCGAATACCTCGACGCGTGCGGCATCGTCAGCGCGCTGGCGCATCCGTTCTACTCCGTCGGGGCGCCACTGAGAAGCCGGCACCGGCGGCGGTTGGCCGAGCTGTTCCCGATCTGGGAGACGCGCAACGGCTCGCGCGCGCGAGAGCTGAACATGCCGGCCGCGATCTACGTCGAGACTCAGGGCGGCATCGCGATCGGCGGCAGCGACGACCACGCAGGCATCGACATCGGCCGAACCTTCACCCGCACTCCGGCCGCGGCGAGCCCGGCGGAGTTTCTCGAGCACGTGCGGGCCGGCCGCGCCGCCCCCGGGGGCGAGCAGGGCAGCGCCGAGAAATGGGCGCATGCCGCGATGGCACTGGCGGTCCGCGCGCTCGGCCGCGATGGCGAGCGGGCGGCGCTCGACCCGTTCCGAGTGCTCGAGATAGCGGAACGGGTGCTGGCTGAGGGCGACCGACGCGAGGGCTCCGCGGCCGGCAATCTCGCCCCTGCCGACGCGCGGGCACTGCTGCGAGCGTGGCTGGCTTCGGTGGATCTCGATGACCTCGCGGAAGCCGACCTCGTCGCCTACATGCAGGACGAGCGCTTCAACCACGCCGATCTGTACCGCCGCGCGACGCGTGCGCACGAGCGCCAGCTGCGCGAGGCGGTCGCAACCGCCGTCGACGCCGTCGGGCGCGGCGAGATCGCGGAGATCGGCGCCGTGCTGTTCACGGCCTGCGTTCCCGCGATCCCCTATGCGCCGTCGGCCGCGTTCATCGCGCGCGAGCGCGCGAAGCTCTCGAGCGACGAGGGCGAGCGGCCGCGAATCGCGATCGTCGCCGACGGCATCGGCGCGATGCACGGCGTCACGCGCACGATCGAGGAGATTCGCGAGCGCGGCGTCGACGGCTTCGACATCGAGGTGATCGGGACCGACCGCAACGTCGACCGGCGGCTCGCGGCGGTCGCCGACGTCGAGCTCCCCCACTATCCGGGGATGACGCTCGGCGTGCCGAGCCTGCCCGCGGCGGTCGAGGCGATCGCCGACGGGCACTACGACCTGATCCACGTCTGCTCGCCGGGTCCGAGCGGCGTCGCGGCGGCGCTGCTCGCCCGTGCGATGGAGCTCCCGCTCGTGGGCAGCTACCACACCGAGCTCGCGGCGTATGCCGGACTTCGCAGCGGCGACCCGATGCTCGAGCTGACGGCGCAGCTGGTCGTCGGCGCGTTCTACTCGCAGTGCAGGCTCGTGCTCTCCCCGAGCGTCGCCGCCGATGATGCGCTGGCCGAGCTCGGGATCGCCGCGGCACGAATCGCCCGCTGGGATCGCGGCGTCGACACGAGCCGTTTCGATCCCGCCCTGCGAGACGAGCGGTTGCTGCCGGGCGAGCTGACCGTGCTCTACGCCGGCCGCGTCAGCAAGGAGAAGAACATCGACCTGCTCGCCGACGCCTTCGCGCTCGCTCACGAGCAGGATCCGCGCCTGCACCTGGTGCTCGCCGGCGGCGGCCCTGAGCAGTCGCGCCTGGCGGCGCGACTCGGCGACCGGGCGAGCTTCCTCGGCTGGCTCGAGGGCACGGCGCTCGCCGCCGCCTATGCGAGCGCCGACGCGTTCTGCTTTCCCAGCGAGACCGATACGTTCGGGCAGGTCGTGCTCGAAGCGCAGGCGAGCGCCCTCCCGGTGCTCGCCGTCGACGCCGGTGGTCCGCGCGAGCTGATCACCGACGGCGTGAACGGGCTCCTGCGACCGGCCCGCGCCGAGGCGCTCGCCGGCGCGCTGCTGGCGCTGGCCGACTCGCCGGCGCTGCGCCGGCGGCTCGGGCGCGCTGCCCGTCGCAGCGTCGAAGAGCGGACCTGGGAGCGGGCACTCGACCGCCTCGCCGCCGGCTATCGCGGCGCATTGACGGCGACACCACACCAGACGCGCGATGCCGCCTGAGCGCACGCTCGCCGTCGCGCTGCACGACATCGAGCCGGCGACCTTCGAGCGGGCCGCGCTGTTGCGCGACTGGCTCGACGATCTCGGTGTCGGCCGCGTGACATTGCTGGTGATCCCGGCCCGCGATCTCCACCCGTTGTCTGACCGTCGACCTGAGGTTGGGGCTTGGCTGCTCGAGTGCGCAAGCAAGGGCGACGCGATCGCCCAGCACGGTTTCCGCCACCTGCAATCGCCGCCGGCCCGCTGGCCGCCGCACCCGCGCTCGGCGATCGCCCGCGAGTCACCCGAGTTCGTCGGACTCGATCCGCTCCAGACGGTGCGCGCGCTCGATGCCGGCCGGCGCATCCTCAAGCTCGCCGGCATCGAGCCGCGCGGCTTCGTCGCTCCGGCCTACGCCTACACGCCCCAGCTGCGCGACTCGCTGCGCACGCGGTTCCAGTGGTGGGCCGGCACCTGGGGACTCCACCCGACACGCATCGGCGCGCCGCACCGCGTCTCGGCGCCGCCGATCGGGCTTGCCGCGTGCGGCCCGCTGCGACGGGCGATTTCGCCGGCATTGCTGCGCGTCGCAAGCCGACTGGCCGGCAGTACGCTGCGAATCGACCTGCATCCGCTCGATCTCGCGTCGGCGAGCCACATGCTCGCCCTCGAGGACGTGATTCGCCGGGCGACGCCCAGCCGTACGTGCGTCACCTACGACGATCTCGCGTCGGCAGCCTGATACCAACGGCGACAACGGGCCATTGTGCGAGCAATTCGCCGACCGTCTTTGCACCTGCGTACCCGCACGCGTGATACAACGGGCGACGTATGCAACGCGATCGTGTCCGCCGGACGGCGCTCGCCGTCGCGGTTCTGAGCGCAGTCGGGGCGATAGCGGCCTCGGCCGGCGCCGCACCGACGGCGATACGTGCGCTCGCCACCGGCGGCGCTCAGGCGTTTGGCGACACCGGCGCGTCAGCGACCGGTGACAGCGGCACCACCGGCGCGACCGGCACGACCGGCGACACCGGGATCACGACCACCACCGGCGCAACCGGCGTGACCGGCGACACCGGGATCACCGGCACGACCGGCGACAGCGGCACGACGGGCACCACCGGCGCGACCGGCACGACCGGCGACAGCGGCACGACGAGCACCACCGGCGCGACCGGCACGACCGGCACCACCGGCGCGACCAGCACGACCGGCGACAGCGGCACGACCGGCACGACGTCCACGACGTCCACGACGTCCACGACGCAGTCGACCACCCAGACCGGCGCGAGCGGCGTGACGGGCCCGACCGCCGCCACGGGGACCACGGGCCCCGGCCCGACGTCGCTGGTGGCACCAGTCATCGTCGGCTCGCAGCCACAGCCACAGACCGGGATCAGCGCCACGACTTCCCCACCGGCAGGCCACAAAGGTGGCCATCCCGTAACGCAGCGCCGCCGGCATCACCGCAGCTCCGCGGGCACAAGCGGCCCGACCGCGCCGCCGCCGAACCTGTTCGCCGGATCGAACCCGCTCGCCGGCGTGCTGCCCGGGTCGTGGTATGACCCGTTCATCGTCAACGGCGCCGCCGAGGTGCCGCAGTTCTACGTCCAGAGCTTCCACATCCCGCCGTTCCTGCTTCCGATCTACCAGGCGGCCGGCGCCGCATACGGGATCCCGTGGCAGACGCTGGCAGCGATCAACGAGGTCGAGACCGACTACGGCACGAACCTGAACGTGTCCTCGGCCGGTGCGATCGGCTGGATGCAGTTCCTGCCGAGCACCTGGCGGCGTTACGGCGTGGATGCCAGCGCCTCGGGCGTCCAGGACCCCTACAACGCGACCGACGCGATCTTCGCGGCCGCCCGCTATCTCGCGGCAGCGGGCGGCACGCACAACCTGCCCGGCGCCATCTTCGCCTACAACCACTCCCATGCCTACGTTCAGTCGGTGCTGCTGCGAGCCCAGCTGCTCAGTGGCGAGCCGAGCGCGCTGGTCAACTCGGTCACCGAGCTGGCGGAGGGCGATTTCCCGATTCAGCTGAGCTATCACGCCAGCTACCGGCCGGCCTCAGCGTCGCTCGGCCGCAGTGCCGCCGTCAGCACGCCCGCCGGGATCGGCGCGAGCGCCACCGCGCCGTCGCCCAGCGCCATCGGCGCGGCCACCGCCTCGCCGGCGCGGCAGACACCGGCCGCTGACATCTTCGCCGCCTCGAACGCCGCCGTGGTCGCCGCCCAGGACGGCACGGTCATCGCGATCGGCCACAACCACACGCTCGGGCGCTTCGTGATCCTGCGAAACGCGTTCGGCGACCACTTCGCGTACGGCAACCTCGCGTCGGTGTCGGCCTGGTACCCGCGGCCCAAGCGCAACCGTGTGAGCGCCCAGATCCTCTCGACGGCCGCACCCGCCGCCCTCGCGTCGGGGCCCCGGCCCGGCGGCACAGCGGCGAGCGCCGGCGCGCAGTCCTCGGGGAAGACCGCGGCGCCCGCAGGACTCTTCGCCGAGCAGCACAAGGCGGCGGCGGCAGCAGCGGCCGCCGCGAGCGCGTCATCGCTCCCCACCGTAACCCTCACCGTCAACCTCCGCTCGAACCCCGTTTCGGCGACGCTCTTCACACCGCTGGCGGCGCTCGACCGCGCGACGCCGACGAAGGCGCCTCGGGTGCCACACGGCGTCCTGTCGCACTACTTCACGGGAGCGTTCGGGCTGCGTCCGAGCCAGCTCGAGCTCGCTCGGCTGACGGTCGGCTCGCACGTGCTCGCCGGAACGATCCTCGGCCGGCTGGCAACGACCAGCGGAACGCGCCAGCCCCATCTCGTCTTCGAGCTGCGCCCGGCCGGCTCCGGCCAGTCGCTGATCGACCCGCGACCCTTCCTTGACGCGTGGTCCCAGCTCGCAACGCTCGACCTGCATCGGCAGAGCGCCAGCGCACCGGTCTACGGGCCCAACCTGCACAGCGCCAGCGCCGGTGCGCTGCTGCTGACCAGCCAGGTCGACATCGAGCGAATCGTCCTCCAGGACACGCGCGTGCGCCTGCCCGGCTGCGAGCGCGCGGCGATCACCGCCGGCAACGTCGACCGGCGCGTGCTCGCGTCACTCGAGCTGCTCGTGATCCACGGGCTCGACCCGACCGTCAGCGGCGCCTGGTGCTCGACCGCGGCGCACGGCCACGGCACCCCGGCGATCCTCAAGACCCCCAACGCGATCGCGCTGAGCGCCCTGAACGGCAGTCCCGCCGTGGGGTCGGCGGCAAGCGCTGCGATCGCGGCGCTCGGATCGCTGCACGGCAGCTCGCGCCCGGCGATCGGCGAGCGGACGATCCCCGGGCAGCTCGTGATCTCGTTCGCGCCGGCGCACCAGCCGCAGGCGCTCGCCGCCTCGGCGTCGTTCACCGCCGGCTTCGCCCTGTCAACGACACGCTGGTCGCAGCTCGACGCGCGCCTCACCCAGATCCGCGAGCCGCGCGTGCCGACGGCAATCTCGAAGGCCGCGCTGCGGGTCCCCACGCACCGCGCGGTTGTCCGCATCGCCAAGCACCCCCCCACACGCTAGCGGTATCGCCGGCGCTCGCCGATCCCCCGCCGGACCTTCGGCGGGACGGTCGTCAGCGGCGCCGCAAGCCGATCCCCTCGAGGATGTGGGCGACCGTCTCGCACGCGTCGACCGCCGCCTCCAGCGATTCGAAGATGTCGCGCCAGCGAATCACGACCATCGGGTCGGTCCCGCTGGCGAACAGCGAGGCGACCGCGTCGCGGCGGAGCCGGTCACCCTCGTTCTCCAGCCGGTGGATCTCGACCAGATGCGGCGCCAGCTCGCCGCCGGTCCGCAGACGGCCAAGCGCCTGTGCGACCTGCTCGGATGCGCCGACGAGCACGTCGGCGAGCTCGACCGCCTGCTCCATCGTGGCCTCGACCGCGTACAGGCCCAGCGTGTCGGCGACCTGTTCGGCGTGGTCGACGATGTCGTCGAGCGCCGTGGCCAGCCGGTGACCGTCGCCGGCATCGAACGGCACCCGGCCACGGTGGCCGCCGGCCAGTCGATGGATCACATCGTGGGTGATGCGATCGCCCTCGTGCTCGCACTGACGCACCTCCTGCGCGAGCGTCGCGCGCTCAGGGTAGTCGGCCAGCAGGTCACGCAGCAGCAGCGTCGTTCGCAGCACGTTGCGCCCCGATTCCTCGATCAGCTCCAGCAGGCCTTCGTCGACGGATCTGCGCAGCAACGCCATATCAGCGAACACTACGCGTGCGGCGCCGCCGCAGTCGAGGCTTCACGACTTCTTCACGAGTGCATCACAGCATTTTCACCCGCACGGCGTACCGGCGCGCGACTGTGCGTTATCGATGCCCGACCCCGGCGATCCAGCTGACACGATCCGCGTCGACGATCTCGAGATCACCCCCGACGAGGGGCTGGTCCGCGCCAGAGACCACGTGCTCACCCTGTCGGTCCGAGAGTTCCAGCTGCTCCTCGCGATGGTTCGGCACGCCGGCGGGATCGTCAGCCGCGAAGAGCTCTGCCGGGCGGTCTGGGGCCGCGAGCTGCGCCCCGGCGATCGCTCGGTCGACGTCTATGTGAGCAAGCTGCGGGCCAAACTCGAGCGGGCGGTACCCGACCGGCGCTACATCCACACCCACCCGAGCTTCGGCTATCGCTTTCAATCCGAGGCCCGGCTTCCCCACGACCGTGACAGCGGTGAGCCGCGCGGCGCTCAGACTGACGAACGCCCGGGCGGTCGGCAACGCACCGCCGGGCGAGTCGTGCAATAGCCCGCGTCGAGGATCGCCCCAGCGAGTGGCCGGCGGACTCTGGACCGCTAGCAGTCGGCGCCTGGCGAGAATCGCGATAACGCGGTCGATCTCGGCGAGCGCACGACGTTCCTCGTAAACCGGGCGCCTCCGCGAGTTCGCAGCGCCGTTTGGTGCGCCCTGGGCGGCTCGTCGTCTGGCGCAGCAGGGATTCAGGCTCGCCGGAGACGACGGGTTCGCGGTCAGTCAAAGGGGCGCGGCCGGCGATCGCCGG
>ODAK010001604.1_pt1 | contig 24443 bp, 19 predicted proteins | sample 1539591 | NCBI WGS metagenome assembly ODAK01 (sample SAMEA3539303, study PRJEB22396) | soil metagenome | biome: tundra; feature: field; material: soil | place: USA | collected 2010-05 | depth 0.15 m | reverse complement strand
ATCCGTGGAAGTCGCCGAAGGCTTCTTTTGACCATGCATACAGGCCGCCCTCCTGAGGAAAGCGCGAGGAAAGCTCATTGATGACGAACGCGCCGGGAATGAAAAAGAACAGCGCGGCGAGCACCCAGAGGCTGATCGATGAAGTGCCGTTGTGCCCTGCAGCCGCTATCCAGCGCGGGCCGAGCACCGTGGCGATGTTAAAGAGCAGAACATCCCAGAAGCCCATGGTTTTGCGCAACTGCGATTTTTGGTCGAGCGGTGCAGGCGCAGGAATCGTCATAGCGAATCCCGTTCGGGGTAAATGAGCTCTCGGTGCATGGCGAAATCATAATCGCCCGAATCCGGTGACAACAAAATGCGTGCGCGCTTTTGTGTAGACCCGGCTTGTAGTTTTTACGCGCTCTTCAGCGGAAAGCGCTCGCGCACTTCATACCGCGAGCCGGTGGGGCTGAGGAAGGCTTCGTAGAGCAGAAATTCCGAAGCGACGAATCTGGTGAAGCGCGGGTGTTGGCTGATTTTGGCCTTGAGCTCGCGGAGTTTGGCGGCGCGGCCATCGCCTTTGCTGCGCGCCAGCGTGATGTGCGGGTGGAAAGGGCGGATCTCGGCTGCGAATCCGCAAGGACCTGTTGCCGCGACCACACCCTCGTAGATGGCGATCATCTCGGCCGCTGGTTTGACGCCGGCAAAGAACACCCCGGCGCGATCGAAGATTCCGAGTTCATCAATGACCACCGGTGTGCGGGGCAGATGGAGACGGCGCAATGTGGGGACCAGGCAACTGCATTGTTCGGGAGGGGTGTTGCCGAGGAACTGCAGAGTGATGTGCCAGGTTTCAGGTGCGGCCCAGCGGAGAGTGTCTGCGCCGGCCTTGAGGCGTCGGGTGAGCGCCGAGAGCTCATCGATGACTGCCCCGGCTAGCGGAATCCCGATAAATAGGCGCATAACAAAGTGGCTCGCGCAGCCCGATCCTGCCTCGATTTAATTCACCGTATGTGTTGGCCGGCAAGGCGTTCGTGGCTCAAGCCAAAGCTAAATGTATTTGGCGAATGCTTCAATTTGCTTTGCAGAGAATTCGCGCTTCTCGACAGGGGAGGACAGCACCGTCGACGTCGATGTCCCGCCCAGCGCGGAGAGGCGGTCGATCAGGGCCTCGAGGTGGCGGATGGAGACGACGTCGGCCTCGATCACGAACGATTCAGAACCGGTGATGCGGTGGCAGCGGCTGATCTCGGTGAGGTCTTTGATGACGGTAACGGTGCGACTGATCTGGAGTTCGCCGCCTGGAATGGTGAGGCGTACGAGGACGCGAATGGGCACGCCGAGTTTGGCCTTGTCGAGCGAGGCGTGGTAGCCGGTGATGACGCCGGCTTCTTCGAGGCGATGGACGCGCTCGGCAACGGCGGGAGTCGAGAGGCCGATTTTTCGGCCGAGCTCGGCGAACGACTGCCGCGCATTCTGCTGCAGGGCCTCGAGAATCTTCCAGGCAATGGCGTCGAGATCGACAACGTTGGGAACGGTCTTATGGGTCATACACCGACAATCCTTAAGTATCTCTCTAATTATGCTTAATTTTGTTAGCCGCGGAAGCACATTTTTCGACTAATCGCCATTTTCAGTGCTCTTGCAGAAAGCCTATCTTAGCGCCTAGCCGGTGATGTTCCCCCGTTTTTACGTTTCCGGCTTTGGAGGTACTTAAAATGAGCGCTCCCGCGCAGACTGTTCCCAGTCAATCTTTGTCACAACCTATCGATAGCCAGAAAGATTTTCTGCCCCTCAAAGGCACGGATCATATCGAGTTTTATGTCGGGAATGCCCGGCAGGCTGCTTATTTCTATCGAACTGCTTTTGGAATGTCGCTGGTCGCGTATGCCGGTCCCGAGACCGGGCAGCGAGATCGCGCTTCGTACGTGGTGCAGCAAGGAAAGATTCGGTTTGTGCTGACGACTCCGCTGCGGAGCGGGAATGCGATCTCTGACCACGTCAGTCAGCATGGAGACGCGGTCAAGGTGATTGCGTTGTGGGTGGACGACGCACGCAGCGCGTGGCGGGAGACAACAAGCCGAGGGGCCATCAGTGTTGCCGAGCCATTTGTGCTTGCCGATGAGCATGGGCGGGTGGTGATGTCGAGCATTCGCACCTACGGCGACACGATTCACACATTTGTCGAGCGCCAGGCTTATGACGGGCCGTTCCTGCCCGGATATCGGGCGGTTGAGAGCGACCCTGTGGCGCGGCCGACGGGGCTGTTGCACGTCGATCACATGGTGGGCAATGTCGGTTGGCATGCCATGGATGAGTGGGTGAACTTCTACGCCAACGTGATGGGATTTTCGCTGTATCAGCACTTCGATGACAAGGATATTTCGACGGAGTATTCAGCGCTGATGTCGAAGGTGATGGCCAACGGCAACGGGTTTGTGAAGTTCCCGATCAACGAGCCGGCGGAGGGCAAACGCAGATCGCAGATCGAGGAGTACCTGGATTTCTACCCGGGCCCGGGGGTGCAGCACATCGCGCTTGCTACCAACGACATACTGGACACGGTCACAAAGCTGCATGAGCAGGGCATCGACTTTCTGCATGTGCCGCATACCTACTACACAGAGCTCCAGGGGCGCGTGGGCAAGATCGATGAGCCTGTAGACAAGCTGGAAGAACTGGGGATCCTGGTGGACCGCGACGACGAGGGATACATGCTGCAGATCTTTACGCGTCCGGTGGAGGATCGGCCGACTTTGTTCTTTGAGATTATTCAGCGCAAGGGGAGTCGCAGCTTTGGCAAAGGAAATTTCAAGGCGCTGTTTGAGGCTATCGAACGCGAACAACAGGCACGCGGCAATCTGTAGGAGGAACCGATGAAAACGGAAATGCTTTCAGCGGCCGAGCCGGTGCTGGTTGCCGCTGCGCGCTACCTGATCGAGCAGGACTATGGCGCTTACACCGACGAACAACACGGGGTATGGGCCGAGCTCGTAGGGCGTGTGCTGCCTGAGTTGGAAAAACACGCGGCGCAGGAATATCTCGAAGGATTCCAAATCATCGGCCTGCAGAGGGACCGCCTGCCGAAGCTGGCCGCGATCAGCGCCCGGCTGGCTCCGCGCACGGGTTGGAATTCGACGCCGGTGAGCGGATTTTTGCCGGCGCCGGCGTTTTTTGAGATGCTCGCGGCGCGGCGTTTTCCAACGACGACGTGGCTGCGCAGCCGCGACTCACTTGAGTACACGCCGGAGCCGGATATTTTTCACGATGTCTTTGGGCATGTGCCGATGCACGCACATAAAGTTTTTGCCGAGTTCCTTGAGTACTACGGGCGTGTCTGCGCATCGATTGAGGACGGAGCGGTGCTCGAAAAACTGGGGCGCCTTTTCTGGTATACGGTGGAGTTCGGCGTTATCCGCCAAGGGAGCGACATAAAGGTGTATGGGAGCGGGCTGATCAGTTCGCATGGCGAATGCAAGAACGTGATTGATGGGCATTGCGCGATTCACGACTTCTCGCTGGATCAAGTGCTGCGAACGCCGGTCAAGGTGGATGAGCTGCACAAGCTGCTCTTTGTGGTGCGGAGTTTTGACGAGATTTACGACGCGATGCACGAGGCAGAACGTCGCGCAAAGCGCGGCACGCTGTGAAAGGGAAAGGCATGTCGGCTGAGATTAAATATCAATCAGGCTTCGGAAACGAATTCGCCACGGAGGCCGTTGCAGGAGCACTGCCGATTGGGCAGAATGCACCGCAGAAGCATCCACTCGGTCTCTACACCGAGCAGTTCAGCGGGACGCCGTTTACCGCGCCGCGAGCGACGAATCGGCGTACATGGACATATCGCATTCGGCCCTCAGTCACGCATCGCCCTTACGAGGAAATCGCAGCGGGGCTAATGCGCAGCGGGCCGTTTCTCGAAGTGCCGACGAGTCCAAATCAATTGCGCTGGGATCCGCTACCGCTGCCTGAGAAAGAGACGGATTTCGTTGACGGCATTGTGACGCTGGGCGGGAATGGTGATCCGGCGATGCAGACGGGAATCGCGATTCACTTGTATGCGGCGAATGCATCGATGGAGGATCGTTTTTTCTATAGCGCCGATGGGGAGTTTCTGATTGTTCCGCAACTGGGAGCACTGCGGTTTCACACGGAGTTGGGGATTCTTGAGACCGCACCGGGCGAGATCTGCGTTATTCCGCGAGGCGTGAAGTTTCGCGTCGTGCTCGCAGAGAAGCAGGCGCGCGGATACATCTGCGAAAATTATGGGCTGCCCTTTCGCCTGCCGGAACTGGGGGCTATCGGCGCGAATGGATTGGCGAATCCGCGCGACTTCAAAGCTCCCACTGCGGCTTACGAAGATAGCGACGGGGATTTTCGGATCACGGCGAAGTTTCTGGGGCGGTTGTGGTCTGCGGTCATCGATCACTCACCGCTCGATGTCGTGGGGTGGCACGGAAACTACGCGCCGTACAAATACGATCTTGCGCTGTTCAACTGCATCAACACGGTTTCGTTCGATCATCCCGACCCGTCGATTTACACGGTGCTGAGTTCGCCATCGAATGTGCCCGGCACCGCGAATTGCGACTTCGCAATTTTTCCGCCGCGCTGGATGGTCGCTGAGCATACATTCAGGCCGCCGTGGTTTCATCGCAACCTCATGAATGAGTTCATGGGGCTGGTGTTTGGAGCATACGACGCCAAGGCTGAAGGATTTGTGCCCGGCGGAGCCAGCCTGCATAACTGCATGGCGGGGCACGGGCCGGATGCGGAGACGTTTGAACGCGCGAGCAACGCGGAACTCACGCCATACTATCTCGCCAATACACTGGCTTTCATGTTTGAGACGCAGTTGGTCGTGCGACAGACTGAATTCGCGATGAATGCCCGGATTCTGCAGCACGAATATTTCGAATGCTGGCAGGGTCTGAAGAAGCATTTCGCGCCGAATGCGAAGCCAGACAGCAAGAAGAAATGACCGCGATCGAAACATTGCTTGCAGGATTGATCGATTATGCCGGTTTGTATCCACCGGCAAATCTCGATATGCAGGCTGCTGTGCGGAATTACCTGAGCTACACGCATGGCGAGCATCGCGAGGCGCTTGGGCGATTCATTGTAGATTTGGCGCGGCTCAATGAGCTTCGAGAAGTTGCCAGCGCAGACATGCGCGATATTCAACTAAGCGTGATTGGCACGGCTGCATCTGATTGGGATCAGTTGCCGACCCACATGAGAGATGGCTTCGCGATCGAATCGATTGAGATAAAGGCGCGCGATTCGTCGGAAATCGAGAAAGTGAGAAAGCAGATCCCCACGGATCTGATCACGTATTTCGAGGTGCCTGTGAACGCAGATGACTCGTCACTCGCCGCGATCTCGGATGCAGGTGCGCGCGCCAAAATACGCATGGGTGGATTGGCGGCTGAAGCGTTTCCTGAAGCACACGCGGTTGTCGCGATGATCAAGTCACTTGCTGCGAAGCACATTTCATTTAAGGCAACCGCGGGGTTGCATCATCCGCTTCGCTCAGTGCACCCTTATACCTACGAGGCGGGGAGCCCGGCGGGAATCATGCATGGATTTGTGAATCTTTGTTGCGCTGCATGCATTATCCACTTCGGCGGAGACGTCGCGGAAGCTGTAGAAGTGCTGCAGGAGGAAGATGCTCGCGCCTGGCGCGTACTTCCTGACTGCCTGCACTGGCGCTCTCTCTGCTGGAGAACGGATGAACTCCGCGAGGTTCGCGAAAAGTTTTCGATCAGCTTCGGTTCTTGTTCTTTTGTCGAGCCGATCCGGGACTTGGAGGCGATGACATGGCTTTGAAGAGTTGGGTCGCCTCGGCCAACGATCCGAATACGGATTTTCCTATACAGAATTTGCCCTATGGCGTTTTTGGTCATGAGGGTCAGACACATATCGGCATCGCCATCGGTGGCCAGATTCTCGATCTGCACGCATGTGCGAGCCAGAGGCTGCTTACGGCGCTGCCTGAAGCTGTTGTGACTGCCTGCAGCGCCGAATCGCTCAACGTGTTCATGTCGCTGGGACCGGAATCGTGGTCAGCGTTGCGGCGGTGTGTGACGGAATTGCTCGGCGACGGTGCAGTGGGCAGGCACTTACGCGGGCGGGTTGAGGCTAGCCTGGTGCCGATGAGCGAGGCTGCGATGCAGCTTCCCGCGCAGATCGGCGACTACACCGATTTCTATGCGTCGATCTATCACGCAACGCGGGTCGGGAAACTCTTTCGGCCGGACAATCCGCTGTTGCCAAATTACAAATATGTCCCGATTGGCTATCATGGGCGGGCTTCGTCAATCGTGGTCAGCGGATCGGATGTTCGACGCCCTTCAGGACAAACGAAGGCGGCGGATAAGGAGCCGGTCTTTGGGCCTGCTCGATCGCTGGATTATGAGCTTGAGGTTGGCGTTTTTGTGGGGCCCGGCAACAACCTTGGCGAGATCATTCCGATAGCGCAGGCTGAGGATCATATATTCGGTTTGTGTCTCGTGAATGACTGGTCGGCGCGCGATGTGCAGTCGTGGGAGTACCAGCCGCTGGGGCCATTTCTTGCGAAAAGCTTTGCGACTACGATTTCGCCGTGGATCGTTCCGCTGGAGGCCTTGCGTCCTTATCGTGTTGCTGCATTTGACCGTGCTGATGGAGACCCAGTGCCGCTCGGCTATCTGCGTTCGCCAGATTTAAATCGCGGTGGGATCGATTTGGCGCTTGAGGTGTACTTGACGTCGCAGCAGATGCGCGCATCGCGGCTGCCCGCCATGCGACTCAGTACGGGGAATTTGCGCGATCTCTACTGGACCATCGACCAACTCCTGACGCATCATGCCAGCAATGGATGTAATCTGCGCCCGGGAGACTTGCTCGCAACGGGCACGATATCGGGGCCGGATGAGGGATCGGAAGGGTGCCTGTTGGAGATGAAACACCGTGCGAAACCGATCACTCTGCCGAGCGGGGAGACGCGGACGTTTCTCGAAGACGGGGACGAGGTCTCTTTCCGCGCGCACACCTGTGTGGAAGGTCTGCCGCGCATCGGTTTTGGGGAATGCGCGGGCAGATTGGTCGAAGCGCGGCCAGCAAACACGGATTGACGGCGTAGCGAGAAGTTTAGAGCAGTTTCGGAATACACGTAGACTTTTAAGCGCGGTGAAAGGTGGCTTTTTCTTGAGGAAAAAGCCACTTGAGTGCGTGCTTTCGGTCTACACCAATTCCGAAACTGCTATAGGCGACGATTTGCCAAACAAGGCAAAGCAAGCTGTACAATTCCACCTGCTGTCGCTTTTGTCGGTACTCCCCAACGACGTACGAAATCGGCGACTCAAGGAGAGGTCATGAAAAGCTTACTCTGGATCGGCGCGGTTTTATCCATCGCTATTGTCAGTTATTCGATGGCTCCTGACATCTACAGATATATGCGCATGCGCGCGATGTAAAAGTCCCCGGTCGCTGGGGATTTGCGCTTCAAAAATGGAAGCTTTGCGATGCGGTCGGCGAGATTCCGCGACGCATTCGACCTCTTCGCCAGGCCCGAGCTATCCCCGCGCCTTATTCCGGCTTTTCAGTCCGGCATTTCACTTCTCGGTTGGAATTGCCGCTTGTCGCAGGATGGATTGCGCGCGGAGCACGAAAGGCGGGTCGATCATTTTGCCATCAAGGACGGCGACAGCCTGACCCGTTCGCTCTGCTTCTTGGGCGGCCGCAATTACACGGCGGGCGTATGTGACTTCGCTTTCGGTTGGAGTGAAGACTGCGTTTGCGGATTCAATCTGGCTGGGATGAATGCAACTGACGCCGGAGAAGCCAAGCGAGCGAGCGGCGGTTATCTGCGCGACGAAGCCTGCGTGGTCGTGGAGCTGCGGATAAGCTGCCTCGTAACAGTCGACGCCTGCCTCGCCGGCGGCTAAGCGAAGCGTGAGGCGGATCTGCTGGCGCACGAAATCCTGATCAGAGGAAATGCCAAGTGGCTCGAGAAGGTCGGCGAAGCCAAGCTGCAAGCCGCAGATGCGCGGGGATGCCATGGCGAGCTCATGCGCACTGCGAAGGCCGTGCGGTGATTCGATGGTGATCAGAAGCGATATCGGATTCTGGATGTGGCGTTCGCGCTCGAGAGTGGAGAGCAGGTTCGCGACCTCCTGAATTTCAGTGCTGGACTCAACCTTGGGCAGGGCGATCACAGGGAGTGAGGGCTGAGCGACGGCGTTCAGGTCTGCGATCAAGTCATCGGACCGAGCGGCATTTACGCGCACTAACAGAAGCTTGCGCGTCGCGGATGCAGAAGAACTGAGAAATTTGGCGATATGATTGCGGGCTTCGGATTTGCGGTCGGAAGGGACGGCGTCTTCAAGGTCGAAGCAGATGGCATCGGCATCGCTGCGGATGGCTTTGGGAAACAGGTCGGGCCGTATGGCGGGCACGAACAGCTTGCTGCGCATCCTGTTGCTCCTCATCCAGGAGATTTGTTCAAGAGTCACGGCGGACGATTCCTTTGCTTTCGAGATTCTTTACTTCAGCGGGAGAGAATCCAAGCCCGATTAAAACCGCGTCTGTGTCTTCGCCGAGGCGCGGCGCCGGCTTGCGGAAGACGCCGGGGGTTCGCGACAGCCGCGGTGAAATATTGTGCACGGGCACGGTGCCCATGTCTGCATCGGGTAACTCTACAACGATGTTGCGCTCGATAAAGTGGGAATCGCGCTCGATGTCTCGCATATCGTAGATCGGGCCCACCGTCACACCCGCAGACTGAAAGTGTGCGAGGCAGTCCGCCTGCGATAGCGCGCCGATATAGTCGGAGAGGATTGCGTTCAGGTCGTTGACGTGGCGCAGGCGCAGGCCGTTGTTGAGGAAGCGTTCATCGGTGATGAGATCGGGGCGGCCGATGGAACGGAAAAGCCTTTCAGTCATCGCTTGTGTGGATGCGGATAGACACACCCATTTTTCGTCGCTGGTCTTGTAGATGTTGCGAGGCGCGCTGTTGGTGGAACAGCTTCCGGTTCGCGGTTTTACTTTGCCGGTGAGGCGATAGTTTGCGGCTTGCGGGCCGAGGATGGAGAACAACGGATCGAGAATCGGAATGTCAATGACCTGCCCATGGCCGTCTCCGGCTTCGACATTGCGGAGCGCGCCGAGGATACCGATAGCACCGTAAAGCCCGGCGGTCATATCGGCGAGATAGATGGGAGGCAGGAGGGGCTCGCGGTCGGCGAAACCGTTCATTGCAGCAAAGCCGGAGATGCCTTCAATCAAGGTGCCAAAGCCTGGACGCTGCGAGTAGGGGCCGTCCTGTCCCCAACCGGAGATGCGTGCCACGATCAATTTTGGATTCGCCCGGAGCAACATCTCGGGTGAGAGGCCCATGCGCTCCAGAGTGCCCGGCCGAAAGCTCTCAACAAATACCGACGATTGCGTGACGAGCTTGAGTAGAATTTCTCGCGCCGCAGGATTATGCAGGTCCAGGCAAAGGCTGCTCTTGTTGCGGCTGTAGGTCTTCCACGCAGTGTCAACGCCATCCACGCGCCATTGCCGTAGCGAATCGCCTTCGGGAGATTCCACCTTGAGCACATCGGCACCTAGATCTGCGAGCGTCATCGTCAGAGTGTTGCCAGCGACCAGGCGAGAGAGGTCAAGTACCCGCACGTCTTTGAGTGGTCCCGGATTATCTTTGCTGAATTGCACCTGCTTGAACACTGGAGATTTCATACCTGTCCTGGGATTCGCAGTGGTGGACGCTTGCGCGATTGTAGCCTCTTGCTCAGTTCGAGTGACGAGTTTTGAAGTGACGATCGGCGCGTCCGCACTTCACCTCGAGTGCAGCGATGCGAAAAATTTCCACGCCATGTCGGTAAATTGCAGCGGGTCGTCGAGTAGATGTTTCTTGTTCCAATCGGAATCGAGACTGCCGGCCCACTCGTGGCCAAGATGTGCAACGAAGTCCGCCACCACTGGAACATGACCCTTGCAATCTTTCCATGAAAGCTCTACGCCCCAATCCGTTTTTTGGGCCGTTTGCACGCGACACCCATCGAGATATCCCCACGTGACCCAGTTTCCGTGGGGCGTGGTGGCAAAGAGCGGACTATTCACCTCAAATCCTGAAAACTGTTCATCTTCATCTCCGTGGATATAGAGAACGGCAACCGGGCGAGCGAGACCCGGCGGAGGATGCATCAGCGGTGTAGCAACAGCTGCAATCGCTGTGATTTTTTCGGGGTGGTGCGCGGCAAATAACTGCGCCATTCCCGATCCGCTCGAGAAGCCGGCGAAGAAGATGCGATGCCTGTCGGCCTTTTGTTGCTGAATGACCTGGTCAAGAACGGAGAGCAGATAGCCGTCGTCATCAACGGGCATCATGCCGGGCGCGGGAAGATGGGTGCGTGATCCTTCCATTTCCCAGAACGTGATGTTGGTGTGGGGATCCGCAGGACGATCAGGGCGAGTCGCGACCGCCTCGGGAAAGACAGCAATAAAGCCGTTGAGATCAGCCTCTTCTGTCCAGCCGAAATTGCGCGATGTGGCTAGCGCTGAAGTATGAATGCCCCCAAGCATGAACACGACGGCCGGATGGGGTGGCAGGTGTGCAGGCTTGTAGAGCAAATAAGGGCGGCTGTATCCACTGTGGACGAGTGGATGTTTCTCCATCCCTGCGACGAGCGGTTGCGCAGAGGTGAAAGCCGCGCCAAGCGACAAGCAGAAGAGGAAAACTAAATTGATCGACGGGCGAAAAGTCCGGCTTGATTTGGCGAGTCGCGCCTGGCGAGGGATCGTCCTCCTGTTATGCGGGCACGTTTGACGGTGCACAACGAAGCGCAGAGTCGGAGTTGAACGCATTCAGCAATCCTGCGGCTTAGACCGACGCCAGTTTTCGTGCGTCTTTGGTTTTGCGCTTCTTTGGCATCGCTCGTCTGCGCGGTGCTGCGGTAGGCGGGGCCAACGCGGCCACGGATGATCTGATTTTCAATTCCGTCTGTAGCAGGATATGCTTTGCCGGCCCGGTGTCGCCGGAAACACGATCGAGCAGAATGCGCGCCGCTGTGGTGCCGAGCTGATAGCCCGGCTGGTGCACGGATGTGAGTGCGGGACTTGTGGTTTCGGCGAAGTTCAAGTTGTCGAACCCTACAACAGAGACGTCTTCAGGACACCGCAGGCCCATCTCCCGGATGGCTACGAGCACACCGATGGCGATCATATCGTTGGTGGCGAAGATCGCGGTGGGGCGGGGCAACATGCGGAGCAAAACCAGACTTTTCGAATACCCACCCTGGCGGTCGAAGGTCGTTTCTTGGAGGAAGTCCTGCTGGACGTGAATTCCTGCGTCAGCCATGGCACGTTTGAACCCCGCAACGCGGTCCTGCGCATTGGTCAGATGCAGGGGGCCGGTGATTACAGCGATGTGCCTGTGGCCCATCCTGGTAAGCAGATTCGCGGCAGCATACGCGCCCTCTTCGTTAGCAACTGTGACACTATCACCCTTCCAGTCGCGAGGCAGACGATCGACACAGACCACGGCTGCTCCAGCCTTGCGGTAGGACTGCGCCAGCACTGTGAGGTCGCTGAAATTGGATGGAATGACAATCAGTCCTGCGGGAAGATAAGTGCGCAACGCGTTGAGGTGCGCCAGTTCCTTGGCGTGGTCGTTATCGGTGTTGCAAAGAATCAGGCGATATCCGTTTGCAAAAGCCACATCCTCAGCGCCGCGCACCACTGCTGGAAAGAACGGGTTTGTAAGATCGGGAATGATCATGCCGATCATGTTGGTTTTGTCGCGCCGCAGTCCGCGCGCCAACTGGCTGGGCTGATAGCCGGTGGCCTCGACAGCATCGAGAACGCGCTTTCTCACCGATTCGCGGACGCCCGCAGAATTGTTGAGAACATGGGAAACAGTGCCGAGTGAGACGCCCGCCATCTTGGCGATTTCCTGCATATTTGCCATGGCATCTCCTTACTTTTGTCCCATGGGGTTCTGGACAAAATGTAGCTCACTCCCGGGTTTAACCCAAATTATACTTTCAATTGAAACATTTCAAACAAATCTCAAATTTCTCTGGGCAGCAGTGATCCGTTCGCCGCGCTTCACGGAAACCGCTGCCAGCACAAGCTATTCATAGACTTGTAATTTTTTCTTGACAGCTCTCTACTGTCGGGATTAGCTTGCTCGTTGTCTTTATTTGAAAGCTTTCAAATTCCCCGAACACTTAACTCTTTGAGGCTCGCAATGAATCGACGCACCCTGGTTTCAGTGCTTTTTCTGTTCCTGCTTCTCCCCCTGAGCGGCTGGGCGCAGTTTGCGCAACGCGGCGGTATTGAGGGGACTGTTTTTGACCCGTCAGGCGCGGTGGTTCCCGGCGCACAAATCACCCTGCTCGACATCGCCCACAATCAGACCCAGCAGGTCAAGGCGGATGCAGCAGGTCACTTCGAATTCAATAACCTCACCGCCGGACAGTACCAGTTGACAACAGCCATTCAAGGATTCGAGACGGAAAAGTCTCAGCCGGTCGCGGTCAACATCGGTGGGGTGACGCGCTATGACTTCAAGCTGCGCCAAGGCTCTGTGCAGGAATCGGTGACAGTGTCGGAAGAAGCTGGAGGCCTCGAGACTGACAAGATCAGCATCGATACCAACTTCACAACACAACAATTTGAAGATCTGCCGTTGAATGGCCGCAATTTCACATCGATCGCCGCCTTGTCTCCTGGCGTATCGACCTATCCACAGGCAAACATCAATCCAGGAGGCACCTACTCTGTCGGTGCGATGTTTGCGATGGGCGGAACGCAATTCACTGCTGGCGGCTCGTTTCAGGGTTCGCGCGACAGCGGCTTCTACATCAACGGCGTAAACATCAACGACAACTACGAGAGCAGCATCAGCTACGAACCCTCTGCGGAAGCGCTGGGTGCGGGAACGGTCCAGGTGGCGGACTTCTCCGCTGCCATCGGCCACGATATTGCTGCGCTGACGATGCAGACCAAGGGCGGATCGAGCAAGTTTCACGGCGAAGCCTTTGAATTCCTCGAGAATACTGATTTCAACGCTATCAATCCCTGGGTGCACGCCAACGATGTGATCACGGGCACGGTCACGCAGAAGCCGATCTTGCACCGTAACCAATTCGGCGGCAATCTCGGCGGTCCGGTGTATATCCCCAAAGTGATGCCCTGGTTGAAGGATCGGATTTTCTTCTTTGGCAATTACGAAAACTTCATCGAACACGACGGCAACGAGCAGCGCAGCGGTTCTGTGCCGTCTGCCGCTGAACGCACCGGAGACTTCAGCGAACTGCTGGCGCCCAATCCAAACCCGGTTCAGTTGTATAACCCATTCACTACCACGTACAACGCAGACGGCACGAGCACGCGGCAGCCGATCCCTGGCAACCGTCTGGATCTGGCAACGCGGCCTGATGGTTCGCCGCTGATCGATCCCAATGCCGCGGCAATGATCAACGCACTGTACCCGCTGCCTAACGTTGCGAACACGCCCAGCAACGAAGTCAACTACATCACCTACCGGACACCGGGAATCTCAAACTATCACCTCGATACGCGCTTCGACGCGAAGATCACATCCAAGGATTCCCTCTTCGTTACATGGTCGAAGTCGAATGGTTCGTCAACCTATGCAGGTGGCATTCCTCCGACTGAACTTTATAACTTCCCCAACCAGGACCAGTCGTTTCTGGTAACGACGAACTACGTGCATATCTTTACGCCGCGGCTCACAAATGAATTTCTATTTGGTATTGGTGACGGCGCACTGGTGACCATGTCCGCTAGTCAATTTGCGTATACAAACAGCAGCGCGAATCCGCTGAACCAGTTGTTCCAGAACACTGGCACCGGCATCACAAAGGGGTTATTTGCGATCTTCGCAGGCAACTACATTACACCCGGCGCCGGGGAGGTGTTCCGCGCAGAGAACGAGTCCTACCAGGTTTCAGACAATCTTGACTGGGTATTTGGACGGCATACTCTGACTGCTGGCGTGAACTACTTCAGGAAAAGCGAGATCGACTGGGATATCTCTCGCCATGTGAACTTTGGAGGCTTCACTACCAGCGGTGGTGCCCAAGGCTACGTTGGTGGAGACCCGATGGCTGACTTCCTGACCGGTGTTCCCAACAACCTATGGGTCCGCTATTCGATCAACGGCGGCAACGCGACGTCTCCGAATTACAACATTGTGTTCCCGTCGTGGGGCATGTATGTGAACGACAAGTTCCGCGTTAGTCCGAAGCTCACACTGTCAGCGGGGCTGCGCTACGAGTTAAGCATTCCGGACTACACGCCCAACCCCGCCGTGGCCCCATGCTGTGCCATCTATACGCCAACAGCTGATGGCGGCGTGTTGGAATACCCCGGCATCGCCGCTGGCTTGCCGAGTCATTATCTCAAAGCACCCAAGTTGGACTTCGCACCGCGCGTAAGTCTTGCATACAGTTTCAATCCGCAACGAGTGGTTCGCGCCGGCTATGGAATTTTCTATGACACGGGCGCAAGTCAGATCTCGAACAACGTGGGCAACGCCATTTACGGCACGTCGTCGGCGGTCAACTACAACGTGAACAATGTCACGCTGGGCGATCCGCCCGACACGCCGGTGCTGAGCCTGTCTAATATTTTCCCCACTCCGCAAACGACGACGCTTGGATCGTTCCCGGTTTCGACAGGCAAGGGGCAGGGTTACGAAGGTGACGGGCAATACACGACCGTCACTTACTACGATCAGAGGTCGATGCCGCTGCCCTACTATCAACGCATGATGCTCGATCTGCAGCAGCAGGTCGGCGGCCACGACGTCTTCACTTTGTCTTACGCGGGAGCGCAAGGACGAAAGGGGCAGAACGAAACCAACATCAACCTGCCTGCTTATCAAACCGGATGGCCGGCAGGCGGCGGCGGAGGCGACCCTGCCTACAACGCGGCGCGTCCCAATGCAGTGGGCAGGTTTGGCGACATCTATGTGATGAGGCCAAGGCTGAACTCCTTTTACAATGCGCTGATCGCGCAGTACCGGCATGACTTCACCAAGGGTTACCAGATAACGAGCAACTATACCTGGGGTAAGACTGTATCGGACTATCCGTGGATCAACACCCTCGGCAACAACGGAACGTCCGGCGGCGGTGTTGGCGGACTTCAATACCCCAATCTGTACGATCGCGGCGAGACTAACCAATCGCATCGGCATCGCTTTGTGTTCAGCGGTATATTTAGCCCGACGTATGGGACGCACTGGAACGAATTTGCAAAGGTTCCGCTGGCGGGCTGGCGTCTTACCGGGATATTTACTCTGGAGTCAGGCGACGCTCTGACCGTGATAAATGGCGGCCCAGGCACCGCCTGTGATGTAAACGACCCTCTGACCGCCACACATTGCCTCGCCACTCCAATCCCGGGCACCAATCCCGTTCAGTACACGTATAGCGGCTCCAGCGCCCAAGACGGCGCCGGCTTTGGTGAACTGAATGTCACGGGCAGCCCCAACATCAACCACGGCGACAAGACGTTTTCGCGGCAGTTCAATACGGCGGCTTTTTCTGCGCCGCCAATGAACACTCGCGGAAACTCCGGACTTGGAACGGTGAGAGGCCCGGGCCAGAACAACGTCGATCTGTCGATCGCCAAGACGTTCCCGATCTACGAGAGGTTCCACCTCGAGTTCAGAGCGGACGCCTTTAACGCGCTGAACCATACACAGTGGACTGGCATCAACACGACCTACCCCAGTGGCAATGCGCAGTATCCCTTCGGCCAGGTGAATGCAGCAAGAGAGGGTCGTATCGGGCAGGTGGCCGCGAAGCTGGTCTTTTAAGCTGGACACGATTGCAGGAGTGCAGCCGGTGGCGCACTCCGGCAATCCACCGTCTAGAATTGCGCGACTTCACAATCAATGACTGTCTCGCTTGCACTTATTCCGACGCTCGTTATGCGAAAGGTCACGCCGCAGGGCTATTCTGTTGCGGTCGTCTTAACTATTAAGGAGTACTCATGTACCAGCCAGAAGTGTATGGAGTAGCCCTTTCTCTCATGATTCTCAGCATGTTGTGCTGGGGATCGTGGGCAAACACTTTGAAATTGTGTCCGGGATACAGGTTCCAACTTTTCTATTGGGACTATGTGATCGGGCTGATTGTCGGAGCGCTTGTATGGGGGTTCACATTCGGTAGCATGGGCGGGTCCGGCAAGCCTTTTCTCGAAGACATCGCGCGTATTGATTCCCATGATGCAATTCTGGCCATGATCGGTGGAGTGATATTCAACATCGCCAACCTACTGCTGGTTGCAGCGATCGATATTGCGGGTCTGGCTGTCGCCTTCCCTGTAGGCATAGGGCTCGCCCTTGTCGTAGGCGCGGTAAGCAGCTATGTGATTTCGCCCAATGGGAATCCTGGTCTGCTGTTTGGCGGAATCGCGCTGGTGGTTGCGGCGATCGTGCTCGATGCGATTGCGTATCGACTGCGCGAAGCAAGCCGCCCTGCAATGAGCAAGCGCGGGATTGTGATCAGCCTGATTGCCGGCGTTCTGATGGGATGCTTTTACCCCTTCGTCTCAAAAGCGATGACTGGCGAGAACGCACCGGGACCGTATGCGGCTGTGCTTTTCTTTGCATTCGGCGTGGCGTTGTGCTCCATCCCGGTGAATTACCTGCTCATGCGTATGCCGCTTGATGGGCGTGAGCCCGCGGCCATGGCAGGCTATTGGAAAGCGCCGGGAAGCTGGCATCTTTGGGGAGTTGTGGGCGGCGCGATCTGGTGCACTGGAGCGCTTGCAAACTTTGTTGCCTCGCGGGCGCACGTCGTCGGACCGGCGGTATCTTATTCGATTGGCCAGGGCGCGACGATGATTTCAGCTTGTTGGGGCGTATTCATCTGGCGCGAATTCAGCACTGCGCCGGCAAAATCGAAAGCAGCACTGGTGTGGATGTTTATTTTCTTTTTGTGTGGTCTGACAGCGATCGCCGTGGCACCACTCTTTTCTTAACTTGTCGTCTGTGGCAAATTTCAGGAGAAACTCATTGTCCGCGCAGAAACCAATCGTTGTTGTTGGCAGCATCAACACTGACCTGGTAGCGGTCGCTGAAAGAATCCCCGCTGTGGGCGAGACCGTAATTGGAAATGATTTTCAGATTCATCCCGGGGGCAAGGGAGCCAATCAGGCTGTTGCAGTTGCCCGTCTCGGCTATCCGGTCGAGATGATCGGTCGCCTGGGTAATGATGTGTTCGGTGCCCAGTTGAGGCAGCACCTAGAGAGCGCAGGAGTGGGCACCAAGGGTGTTGCGACCAGCGAAGGAAGCTCCGGCGTCGCCATCATCGTGGTATCGAGTAAGGGCGAGAACAGCATTGTCGTAACGCCGGGCGCGAATTCAAAAGTGACGCCTCAAGATCTGGACGCGAATATTGAGACTCTGCGACGCGCAGGCGTTGTCCTCGCGCAACTTGAGATTCCGCTCGAGACAGTTGAATACCTGGCGACGATTTGCGCGCGCGAAAACGTACCTCTGATCCTCGACCCAGCGCCTGCTCGGGATCTGCCCGCGAGCATCTTCAAACACGTCGCATGGTTTACGCCTAATCAGATTGAGGCTGCTTTTTTCACGGGTGCCGAGCACGGTCAGTCGAATGGTCACCTTTCCGAGCAGATGGCAGAAAAGATTCTGGGGCGCGGTTGCAGCGGTGTTGTGTTGAAGATGGGTTCGGCAGGCGTGTATCTAGCCACCCCTGCCGGTCTCGGTGAGTTTGTGCCGGCCTTCCACGTGAAGGCAGTTGATACGACCGCTGCCGGCGATGGATTCAATGGCGGTTTTGCAACCGGGTTGATGCTTGGCAAGTCTCCCGTGGAAAGCGCGATCTTTGCCGCGGCCGTTGCAGGAATATCCGTTACGCGCGTCGGAGCCCAGCCTTCGATGCCGACCATGGCCGAGGTAAGTGCGTTCATTGAGAGCGAATCAGCAAGGGCTGCCTACCGATGAATCGTGCACTGACGCAATATGTAGTGGGACTCTGCTTTGTGGTTGCAGCGAGTGGAGCATCGCGCCATTCGCCTCCGCCGGCTGCAAGGCAGGATTCCCCAGCTGCGAAGCACCGGGCAAATCTACCCTGGTATGTAACTGCCGGTGCAATGCATCGTGTCACGCTCAAGCCGAATACAAGGTTCTGGAAGTATGAACACCTGTCGTTGAAGGGCGAAGAGGCCGCATCGCAGTTGAGTTCGTGGAAGGCCGAAGGCATCGACTCCCTGGAAGTCTTCGCTCCCGAGGAGGGCGGAAACAGCTACAACGGTCTTGATGCAAAGAACAGATACGCGCTTGATCCGGGGCTCGGCAGCATCGATGATTTTCGCCGCCTCGTGCGCACGACACATGACAAGCGCATGTCCATTGTGACGTTCCAGAATTTAGGATATGCGGCACTCGATGCGCCGCAGTTTATGCAGGCGGAAGACGATGTGCATGCCGGGCGCACTACGCGCGAAAGCGAATTTTTCTATTGGAGCGATCATGCCGATGCGCCGCCGCCAGAGAAGGGTAACAGCTATTTCCTGATGCGGCCTTCATCACCGGGCTACGACGCCGCAAAGACGGAGTTTTGGCAGTGGAGTGCACGCGCCGGTCATTTTTACTGGACGCGCTGGAGGGGCAAAGATGCTAAAGGCGACACCACGCATTTGCCGCAGTACAGCTGGTCTTCGCCGGCATGGCCCGCTGAAGCGCAGCGTGTAGTTGATTTCTGGATGAAGACCGGCATCGACGGGATGGTAGTTGACGCGGTCAATTGGTACGCAGGATACGACTGGAAGAAAAATGCTGAGCTCATAGCCGCGGTTCGGCGGCACACCAACGACAAGCTGATGCTGCCTGAGGGTGGAGGTGCGTTCCATACGGATGATCCCACGGGCTGGATCCGTGATGGTGCATGGTCCGCGTTGTATGACTATGGTCTTGACATCTGGTGGGAAAAAGCGAGCAGGCCGATGTTCGAGAGCATCAACGCCGGAAACCCCGCACAGTTTGAACAATCACTGCAGAGCTACCATGACCGTGTTGTCGCTGCGGGAGGAATACTGATTCAGCCTGTTCTCGATTTTAAAGATCCCGAGAAGCAGCGCCTCGGCGAAGCGCTCCTGGCAACGTCCGGCGATCTTCCCTGCTACTGCAGTCCCGATCCGGAATTATATCGACCCGCAGAGGGCATTCCAGATCTGCTCAAGCTCAAGGCGCATCATGCCGCCCTTTATCAAAACAGCGTGCGACGCCGCATCGCAACCGACCATGACGAGACGTTGTATGCGACGCTGCGATACGCAGCAGACAATTCCGAGCGAATTCTGATCGTCTTCAATTTTTCTGCGCAACCGATGGATGCGCAAATCGATGTTGCAGCCATCAATGGAAGTCGGTTCCAGGATTTGGAATCAGGTGAGAAGGCTGCCCTCAATAAAGCAAGCCTGAATTTGAAACTGGCCGGATACGGCCATCGCATCTTCCGCGTAGAACCGTAAACAGATTTCTTAATACGACATAAGGAAGGAAGCAATGATAGCGATGACTCGAGGAATCAAATGGACAACAGGACTCTCACTTCTTGCAGCGACGATTGCATTGCCCGTTATTGCGCAAGACACACACTACGCTCCGGTCGGTGAGCAGATTCCTCCTCCACCATGTCTCTCGTTATTGAATCCGTATCAGACCGCGCTTGCTGGCGGTTTCAACGCGTGTCCCCCGGGCATGAGCCATCAAGCATGGCTCAAGGATGTAACGCACTGGCGCAACGAACGCACAATCCGTATTGGCTATGACGGATCTCGTTACGATAATCCAGCGCTTCGGTGGACCCAGTCCAGCTTTATGCAGCCTCAGATGATGGTGCATGATCGGTATTTCTATGATCCCGTCGCGGGCAAGTATACAGTCGATCGCTATCTCGACGATCTTGAAAAGCGATACGGCGGCATCGATGCGGTGCTTATCTGGGCGACGTATCCAAACATGGGAATGGATGACCGCAATCAACACGACATGATTCGGTCGATGCCGGGCGGCATCCCGGCGGTCAAGCAGATGGTTGCTGATTTTCATCGCAGGCACGTGCGCGTTTTGTTTCCGATGATGATGTGGGATGAGGGAACGCGAGACCCCGGCAAGCCGTGGCCGCAAGCCATCGCAGAGCTGATGAAGGAAATCGACGCAGATGGCATCAACGGGGATACGCAGGATGGCGTTCCAGTTGCGTTCACACAGGCGTCTGAGGCGATCGGCCATCCGCTCGTATTCGAGCCGGAGGGCGGTCCCGCAGATGAGGCGCTCGCATGGAATGTGATGACATGGGGGCACTACACGTTCTCATTTACTCCGCAGGTCGACAAATACAAGTGGCTTGAGCCGCGCCACATGGTCAACATTTCTGACCGCTGGAACCGCAGTAAGACAGACGATCTGCAGTTTGCGTTTTTCAACGGAGTAGGTTGGGAAAGCTGGGAGAATGTCTGGGGTATTTGGAATGGGATCACTCCGCGCGACGGTGAAGCAACGCGGCGCGTGGCAACGATCGAACGCGGCGTAGCTCCTTTCTTAGTCAGCAAGGATTGGGAACCGCTCTATCCGACGCATGCCTACGGAATATTTGCCAGCCGCTGGCCACTCAACGACCAGACCGTTTGGACGATTGTGAATCGCAATGAATACGATGCCTCCGGACCTCAACTTGCAGTACCTATCGCGGAGGGTATGCGCTATTTCGATCTCTATCATGGCGTCGAATTGAAGCCCGATGTTGACGCAGGCAGCGCTACGTTGTCCTTTCCAATCGAAGCTCACGGATTTGGAGCGGTGTTGGCGACCAAAGGTGAACCAAACGATGCGATGCGTCAACTTATGTCGCGGATGAAGGGCATGACCGCTGCTCCTCTCGCGAGCTTCTCAAATGAGTGGAAGCCGATTCCTCAACAAATCGTGGAGATTCCTGCAACTAAAGCAGCGGCCAACGCGCCCGAAGGGATGATCAAAATTCCGGGGGGCGATTTCTTATTCAGAGTGCAGGGTATCGAGATTGAAGGCAGCGACGATATCGGACTTGACGTTCAGTATTCATGGGAAAACTCGGCGCGTCGTTATCACGAACACAAGATGCAGATCAACACTTTCTACATCGACAAGTTTCCTGTGACGAATGCCGAATTCAAAAAATTCCTCAATGCGTCGCACTATTATCCCAAAGACGATCTAAATTTCCTGCGCGATTGGAAGGACGGCAATTTCCCAGACGGCTGGGCAAGCAAGCCTGTGACTTGGGTTTCAATCGAGGATGCGCGGGCCTATGCAAAATGGGCGGCCAAGCGGCTCCCTCATGAGTGGGAATGGCAGTACGCGGCACAGGGCAAAAACGGGAACCTCTACCCATGGGGTAACTCCCCGGCGGCTGCCGCAATTTCTGTGCTGACACCATCGCCGAACCCCGCCACGCCCACTGCGGAACAGACCGCTCTGGTTCCAGCCGCGTACCAGGGCCGTACGCCCCCCGGTCCGGACAACGTGGATGCGCACCCGGCTGGCGCCAGTCCTTTTGGCGTGATGGATATGGTCGGCAATGTATGGCAGTGGACAGACGAGTACGTCGACGAGCACACGCGTGCGGGCATTTTGAGAGGCGGCAGCTACTTCCAGCCGCAAGGAAGTATTTGGTACTTCCCCCAAGCCTATCGCAACGATGAGCATGGCAAGCTGCTGCTGATGGCGCCAAGTTATGACCGCTCCGGAACGCTTGGCTTCCGCTGCGTTGTCGATGGGCAATGACATCACTGCTGTGTAGTTGCTGGCATATGGAAGGACTCACTCATCATTCCGGACTGGAGTTACGGATCTTAGGTGGACCCGCGAGAAGCTAAAGCGCGCGTCCGCTCAAAAGTGAGTTAACTGATCTGAGTTTCTTTACCTGACCGTAGCTCAAGATGAAACGGGCGAGCAGCCAAAGCGACTGGCTGCCGCCCGTTCATCTTGATTGTTGATCCTCTAGATTTGGTGCGGGCAGGTCACGCAATCCCCGGACTCGACATAGCATGATGATGTCGAAACACCAGGACGCTGAGGGTTTTTGCTGTTGCACCGTGAAAGAGCAGGGCCAGTCATTGTGTAAGATTGGCGTTAGCAGCAAGTCATGGAGTGTTGTCATTTGCCACTCCGAAGGGGCCGAAGCACCTCAATTGTCAGTCAAATGATCGACCCGGCTGCTTACCGGGCCTGTAGCTCAACGGTTAGAGCAGGGGACTCATAATCCCTTGGTTGGGGGTTCGAATCCCTCCGGGCCCACCAATAACGTTTGCGAATTCAATGCTTTGCGGTTTTCGTCTGGCACCTTGTCCGAGCCATTTTGGTCAGTGTGACCAAAAATGTGACCAAACCTCGGAATTGGCGCACTGGGATGCTGGTTGCGTTGGTTGATCGCTTCCCTCAAAGCGGCGAGATCGTGATGCTGATAGGGCTCCATGGATTTCAAATCCACGTGGCCCATTGATCCGGCCACGGCGAAGAGGTTTCCCGTCGCCGCCAGTGTGTAACTGCCATAGGTGTGGCGAGCCGAATAGAGCACGAGCTTCTTGCTTAACCCGGCTCTCTCGCGAAGCGCCTGGAATCCCTTCGCGATGGTGGTGATGTGGCCGCACTTCGAACGGGGAGAGGGAAAAACCCAGCCCTCATGCTTTGCCGTGCAACGCGTAGTCAACATCGTAGCCATGCGTTCAGACATGGGCACGAAACGTCGTGACTTTGCCGTCTTGCCATATGGGTTCCAGATTTGCCGGTTTTCAAAATCCAGGTTTTCGATCCGCAGGCGAAAAATCTCCGAAGGTCTCATCCCGGTGTCCTGCGCAACGATCAAGACGTCGTGCACGTTCTCCCGCATTCGCGCATTGCGCTTGTTCTTGATCGGCTCGGCGAGCTTCTCAAGCAGAAGCGTTTCCGCAGCCACGCTTATTTTCGTGTCCCTGCCATATGCTTTGGCGAGTTTGAATTTCGGCTGCTCACGCACGACACGCCACTCAATGGCCTTAGAGAACATCCTCTTCAAGGTCCGCAAGGCTCGGTTGGTGTAGTGCGCACTGCATTCCTCAGTGACAGTCTCTTCTCCCTTCTTGACCTCGTGTAGGATCTTGGTTGCCTCAATGTCGTCGCCGGTTATGCGCGACATCCGCATGCCGGCGAGTCTGGTCGGAGCAAGCAGCATCCAGCCAGCCTGGTAGTACGATTTGGTGCCTGGCTCAAGCTTGGCGCTTTCGACCCACTGGAGGAACCGGGTCGCGAACTCCCGTAGCAGAGGAATAAGTTTTGGTCGAGTTTCGGCCGGTGAGCCCCGCTCAACGATTTCGGTGATAAGCGCAGATTCTTTGGTCCGCGCTTCCTGGAGTTTGCTGGTTTTGGTTGAGCCCCGATACCTCCTGCCATCCACATAGAAGGAGTATTGGTACACGGGGCTGTTGGGACGTCTATAGACGGTCATCGAGCTTCTCCGCGACGAATGCCCGCACGGCACTGGTGTGACGGTTATGAGCGATGTAGTCCTCAACATCCTTGTGAGTGTACCGGACGGCGGCCTTCGGACCGGTCCCGAGCTTGATGAAGTCCGGTCCCAGCCCGGCGCAGCGCCATTGACGAAGGGTTTGTTCTGGAACTCCCATGAGTAAAGAGAGCGCCGGTGTATTGAGCAGAGGGGCAATCATGACATCATCACCGATGCGCTCCGTCCAGCCCTCTCTCCATGGCCCGTATCAAGCTTGATTGCACTGAGCAACTCGCTCAGTCGCAGTTCCCGCTCGGTCACCACACATTCGCCAGTGATATTGCTCCGCCCGGCAAGATCGGCGATTGTCGCTAACGTCCGAGTTGTTGGCTGCAACGAGATCAGAGTCATATGGAAAATTCTGTGGGGTGGTGGGGTGGCCGGCACCATATGCCGGCCCGTGAAATAGCGTGATCGTAAGCCTCGAACTTGGCAAAAGAACCTGACCAAGGATCGCCTCGATAAATCAGGCACTAAGGCCAAGCGGGGCCGAGAGGGCATGTTCAGAGGCCGGAGGAGGAATGGGTCCGCTGTACCAGAGACGGAAAGCATCCGCATCGAGATACGAATCGGAGTCGCCGCAGGCATAGTTCCGAACTTCGCAATGGGTATAGCCGTGATCGACGGCAAGACCCAGGAGAATCTGAACAACGTCCTCGCCGTCGTCAGTGTCCTCGTCCTCAATGAAGCGCTGGCCAATGGGAACCCCTCCCCATGGATCATTCAAAATGGATTTATCCCACAGGGAGCCGGTCCAGTGGAGAATTCCTTCCTGCTCACGATACCCGGACAAGAAAACGTTGGGCCAGTAGCACGTCAGATCAATCGTGATCAGGCATTCCCGGATTCCCTCAGGATGTGGTGTTGATTTTGAGGGTTCAGCGATTGTCG
>ODAK010001603.1_pt1 | contig 24455 bp, 21 predicted proteins | sample 1539591 | NCBI WGS metagenome assembly ODAK01 (sample SAMEA3539303, study PRJEB22396) | soil metagenome | biome: tundra; feature: field; material: soil | place: USA | collected 2010-05 | depth 0.15 m | reverse complement strand
GGTCGAGCCGGTCCGACTCGTGACCGACACCGAGCCGCGGCCGGTGCACGGAGGCGCCCCAGGCTCACCAGGACTCATCGAACGGCTCCGCTTCGTGCCCGAGCGTCCGCTGGTGTCGGTCACGATCCTGAACGCGATCAAACGTGCGCGCTGGATCCTCTTGGCTCCGGGACCGCTGTGGCGAAGCACGCTGGCGACCAGCGCGGTACCGGACGTTGCGGCGGCGCTGGGCAGCACGCTGGCGCGGATCGTTTGGATCTGCAATCTGAAACCGGAGAACGGCGAAACCGCTCAAGATCAGCTGGCTGCACTCCGGCGCCATGGGGTCAGGGTGGACGCCGTCATGTACGACCCCTCGGCCACCCTGCACTTCGCGCCCGAGGGGCTGGCCGGTCAGGGGATTGACGCGCTGCCGCGACAGCTGGCAGGTTCGGACCCCGGTGTGCACGATCGCCAGCTGCTGCGTAAGGCTCTGACCGAATACCTTGGCTCAGCGGCTACCAGCAGGGTTGGCGCGTGGCGTCGAGATTGAGGTCCTTGCGCATTGACATGAATCCGTCCGCGTTGGCCCGAGCGCAGAAGCTCTGAGTGGAGAGGTAGTACTCGACTTCGAACACGGCCTTGTGCGCGTCTGCGAAAGGACGCAGCTGTGAGCACTCGATGTACTGAAAGCACTGCTCGTCGAGCGCGTAGTCGAAGTAGGGCTCCAGCTGACGGGCCTGATCGAGGTCGTTCTTGAGCGCGATCGACAACCCGAGCCCGTGCGCCGTCTGCGCGAGCCACTTGTCGTAGGTCAGCTGATCGGAGGCGGTGAGGTGAAAGCCGGTGTCGTTCGTGTAACCGTCCACATTGTCGGCCTCGACCCCGTCGAAGCCCTTGCGCCGGCACATCTGCAGGCGGGAGCGCATGATCGGCTCCAGCACCGACAGCCGACGGACATCGAGCCACCGTTCTCCGGGCCATCCGTTGGGCTTGCCCAGCACCGACCGCGGAAACCGTCGCGCGTCGGGACGGTAGTTCTCATACGTGCCGGCGTCCAGGTAGCAGATCACCCGGTGGGCGTGTCGATGCAGTGAGGCCACGACGGAGGCCGAGTTGTCGAACAGGTCGATGTCGAACATGCTGGCGGCGACGGACTGATCGACGGGCCCGGTCAGCTGCCATTGCCAGGTGGTATGCGGGGTCGGAACCCAGATTCGGCGGCTGTGGCCGGCGGTGCTGGCCGACGGACGCGCCCCGGCGCGGGCCGCGAGATCCGCCAGCGGGACCAGCACGCAGAACGCGGTGACCGTGATCAACGCCAGGCGCCCGAGTCGCATCCTTAGCAGCCTAATTGTGCTGTGGCGCGGAGAGTGACACTTCCAGCTCGGTGCCGCCGGCAGTCCGCCGGCGCGCGATCAGTTGACCGCCGAGATCCTCGGCGCGAGCGCGCATCGTCGGTAGCCCGAAACCGCCTTTGGACGGCGGGGTCAGCTCGTCGATGCCGCAACCGTCGTCGGAGACTCGCAGCACCCAGCGCGGTCCACGGCCGTCGAGCGTGATCTCGACGTGGCTTGCGGCTCCGTGCCACACGGCGTTGACAGTCGCCTCGCGGGCGATGCGGACGACCTGCTCACGGGCTCTGGGGCCGAGATCCAAGCGCACCCGGGACTCGTCCACTTCGGTCTGGACCGTGATCTCGACGCTGAATCGAGCCTCGAGCTCAGCCGCGACCTCCCGGAGGGCGGCCTCCGTGTTGGGCGCTTTGGATGCCGACAGGTCGAGGATCGTCCCGCGCGAAGCCGCCAGAGCGCGGCGAGCGGCGACCGTCAGTGGATGCTCGGGCCCGAGCTCGGATTCCAGCCGGTCTCCGTGAACGGCGATCACGGCGAGGTCCTGGGCGAGCCCGTCGTGAAGATCGCGGGCGATCCGGAGGCGCTCGGCGGTCAGGGCTGCGTGTGCATCGGCCCGGCGCACGTACACGTACTCGCGTGCAGTCGCGGCGAGCAGCAGGCCGTAGGCGGCCAATCTCAGGACCTCACGCACGGTAACCCAGTCAGCGGCGACGGTCGGAATCGCCAGATACTGAAATCTCGCAGCGGCCAGCAGGAACGAGGCGCCCGCCAGCAGCCCGGCCCGCACCGGCGAAGATCTCGACAGATGCGCGAAGGCGACGCCGGCGACGACGAACGTCGCGCAGGAGACCAGCGTGACCGCCAGTGTCAGCGGGTCGTAGGCCGCTGTCGCCACCGAAGACCATCGAACCGAGCCGTGCGGCACGCGGCCCACCATGATGTCAACGATCTCTGCACCCGTGACGGTGGCCAGCGGGGCGATTCCGATCAGGGCCACCTGCCGCAATGGTTTGCCGATCGTCGTTTGCTCCGAGGCGAAGGCCAGCACGGCGAAGGCGGTCGGAAGCAACAAGCTGGAGACGAGGCGGGCGTCGGTGCCGAACGCGATCGCGGTGGTTCCCGTCAGCGCGGGCAGCGCCGAGAAGGCCAGCCCTGAAATGGCGACAGTCGCCAGCACGCTCAGCAGCGCCAGCTCGCCGACCCGGCGACTGCGCCTGAACTCGATCAGGAGCAGACCGGCGGCGAGGATTTCGCACACCGCGACGGCGGTCTCGATGCCGGCACGCGCCTCGGGATCGATCAGGCGCCCAGGCCACCATAGACTGAGAGCAGCGAAGCTCACCGCCAGCAGCGCGACGATAAGAATCGACGCGCGGTCGGCGTTCCATCCGATTGTATGAACAGTTCTAGATCGACGCAAGGTTGCCGCCCCCGGCCCCTGCTTTAGCCCCACAAAGAATTAAAGCTTACCATCTCTCGTTCTATCTCGCGATAGCTCGGCCGACCTTATGAAACTTATGGTTTTCGAGGACGCTTCGTGGGATCCATGAGACCCTTTGCGCCGGCCGGCCGGTGGTCCCCTTGATCGCGGTGATTCGGTGAGCGGACGCGCGCGGTCGGGGGCGCTGGCGGTGGGACTGGCGTTGCTGGCAGCGGCGGCCGGCTTCTTCGTGGCCAGGTCCGGTGGTGGACGCGCGACGCCCGTGCCGCTGAGCCGGCATGCCGCCAACGGGCTCATCCAGGTTGCGTTTCCCGCGGATTGGCGCCGGTCGGCGGCTCGCGCGCCGGCGCTGCTGGGGCTGACCGACCAGCTGGCGGTCGCTCCCGGGGGCGGCGGGGGTAGGCGGCTCGTGATCGGTCGTGCCGCCGCCACCGGTGGTCAGCGTTTGCTTCCAGCGGCGCTGCTGAGCGCGCTGGCGCGCGCTCCGGTCCCCGGCGTCGTCGTGCTCGGGAAGCTGAAGTGGTACCGGTACCTGAGTCTCTCGCCACGAGGCGGCGCCCCCCGGGAATCGATCTATGCGCTGGCGACATCGCGGGGGACGGTTCTCGCCGCCTGCATCAGGCCAGGCGACCGGATGGGTCTGATCAGCGGCTGCGAGCGAGTTCTCAGCACGCTTCGGCTGATCTCGTCAACGGCGCTGACGCCGGGCCCGGACGTCGCCTACGCACGCGCGCTGAACGCCGTGATCGCCAAACTCAACACGATCCGGACGCGCGCCGGCGTGCAGCTGCGCGCCGGCGGCCGGAGCGCTGCGGCACGCGCGGCGGCAACCCTCGCGGCCGCTCATACAAGCGCGGCGGGGACCCTCGGCCGACTTGACGCGGGCTCGGCGCAGGCGGCCAACCGGGCGCTGGCCAACGCCCTGCGGATGACCGGAGCCGCTTACGCGGCCCTCGGGAGGGCCGCCTCAAGCCGGGCCCCCGCACGCTACCGCTCCGCTCGTGCCTCGCTCGTCGTCGCCATGCAAGCGCTGCGCGCGGCCTTTGCCCAGTTGAGTCGATTGGGCTACCCGGTCAGCTAGACAGCCGCCGGCGGCCCCGGTGGCGCCGGAGCTCAGCCGCCGCCGCTGGCCGTGCCGACGCTGCTCGGCGCCGCGGAGGAATGGCTCGGAGTCGGGCTGGAGCTGCCGGAACTGCCGCCCGAGGCGGCGACGGGGCTGGATGACCCGGTGCTGCCGGCTCCGACGCTGGTCCCGGCGGTCCCGTTGGAGCTCGTGACCGGCGTGGCGCTGGTCTGATAGGTACTCGACCCGGGCGCTCCGGCGGCAGGCACGGTCGGTGCGCTCGCGACCGTGGCCGGGGCGGTGCTGGCCGCTGACGCCGTCGCGACCGCCGGGGCGGTTCGATGCCGAACGGGCCGCTGGGGCGAGAGGTTGAGCACCGGCGGAGCCGGAACCGGCACCGCCTCGGCAACGGTCACCGCCGGCCAGTTCACGCTTGCGGCCGCTGCCGGGCGCCCCGGCAGCGCGGGCTGGGTCCTCGTCGTCGCTCCGAGCGCAAAGGCGGTCACGAACGCGGCCACGGGCAAACCGCCGACCAGCGCCAGTCGCCGGCCGACGATCGGCAAGCCGCGATCGCGGCCGCGGGTGGCGCCGTCGACGCGTTCGGCCGGGCCGCGTTTCCGCCGGGCCAGGCGATCCGGGCGCTTGAAGTTGGCGCGGGCGAGGGCACCGGCGGCGGGCAAAGGCTCGAGGGCATCGATGCGTCCGTCGAGCAACGCGGCCAGGTTCGAGGCTCCGCTCGCATCGCCGCGGTCGGCGGCCCGCCGGAACGCCGCCTCGGCGGCCGCCAGCCGCCCCTGCTCGGCTAGCAACGCCCCCAGGTTGGAGGCGGCTGCCGCATGGCCTCGCCCGTCGGCCCGGGCGTAGGCCTCCTCGGCGCCGGCCAGATCTCCCCGTTCCTCGAGCAGCACAGCGAGATTGAACGCGCCGTTGGCGTCTCGGCGCTTGTCGGCGCGGCGGTATGCCTGCTCAGCGGCGGCGAGGTCCCCAGACCGCTCGAGCAGCACTCCAAGGTTGACCGCGGCGCCGGCATGGCCGCGCTTGTCGGCCCGGCGATACGCCTGCGCGGCGGACTGGAAGTCGGCGTGCTGCTCTAGCATCACGCCGAGGTTGAAGGTGCCTTTGACCGCTCCGCGATCGTCGACGGGTCGGTAGGCACCTCTCGCGATCCGAAGCAGCCCCTGGGATATCGGTAAGAACTCGATTTGCGTAACTTTAACGGCTTTTGGCGCAACTTGGGGGGCCAGTAACATTTTTTTTGAGTTGTGCGCCGGCCGGGTGGTTGACGTCGTGCTGAGGCGCGCGGCGGCTGTGTGCGCCGCGCTGGCCATCCTCTGCGGGGTGCAGGCGACATCGGCCTTGGCGGCCGCGCGCTGGGTCCCGCCAGCGCAGCTGACCTGGTACTGGCAACTGACCGGCACGCTGAAGGTCGAGCCGGTGCAGGCCACGGACCTCGACGGCTTCGACACCGGCGCCGCCACCGTGGCTGACTTCCACCAGCTCGGCCAGCACACGATCTGTTACATCGACGTGGGCACTTGGGAGAACTGGCGCTCGGACGCGAGCGTCTTCCCCGCCGCGGTCCTCGGTGATGCCAACGGCTGGCCCGGTGAGCGCTGGCTCGATATCCGTCAGCTCTCGGTCCTTGAGCCGATCATGACCGCGCGCTTTCAGATCTGTGCGCAGAAGGGGTTCGATGCGGTCGAGCCCGACAACATGGACGGGTTTGAGAACAGCACCGGGTTTCCGATTTCCGCGGCACAGCAGCTGAGCTATGACGAGTGGGTCGCGCAGGAGGTCCACTCGCTGGGGATGGCCGTGTTGCAGAAGAACGATCCCGACCAGGCCGCGCAGCTGGAGCCATACTTCGACGGCGTGCTCGCCGAGCAGTGCAATCAGTACGCGGAGTGCTCGTCCTATCAGCCTTACCTGGCGGCGAGCAAGCCGGTGCTGAACGCCGAATATCAGTCATCGCTGTATCCGTCCTTCTGCTCGTCCGACGAGACGGCCGGAATCATGGGCGCGTTGTACGCACCGGCGCTGGACGGAGGCGTTTACCAGCCCTGCTTTGGTCCCAGTACCACCACGCCTTCGCGGCCTCCGATCGCGGGCTCGCCTCCGACGACCCGCTCGTCCAGGCCGGCGCTGGACAAGGTGGCGCCCAAGGTCGGCATCGGCCGCGGTGGCCTGAAGGCCCGGGGCGATGTGGTCGCCGTCAGCTTGAGCTGCCCCCACGGACAGTCCTACTGCGATGGCCGGCTCGAACTGGAAACGATGGCGCGATTTGCGCTTTCAAAGTCCTCCCGCCGCGGTCTCCTCCGAGCGCCGCTCTTGCTCGGTGCCAGCCGGTTTCACATCCTGGGGGGCAGCTCGGCGTTGGTGAAGGTCGAGCTGTCAAAGCCGGTCCTGCGAAAGCTCGGGAGGCGAAATCCGATCCGGGTCCGCGTCCAGGTAACCGCGCGAGACGCGGCGGAGCGTCGCCGGCGTGCCGCGCTGACGACCGAGCTGAACGTGCGCAGCTCCCGGACCGGCCGGCAGGCAGCCGGACACTGACCCGCCCCGCGTGCTCCAATGCTCTGGAGGGCAACCTGTCGTCGTCTGGAACCTATGACCCCTACGCGGACACCTAGAACGGTCCGCTCACAGCCGCGGTGAGCCGGCGGGCGCGGATCTGGGCGTACGGCTCGACCGGCCTGGTGATCGTCGCCGGGGTTGTCTGTGCCGTCGCGCTCGGGGGTGGGCTGGGGGAGCCGTTGGCGCTGGCGCTGGTCGGTATCGGTCTGGTGGCGATCACCAGTCTCGCGTTCCTGGAGGTGGGCCTCAGCGAGGATCGCGCGCGGGAGTCCGAGCAGCGTCGCCTGCGCGAGCGCCGTCGTGCCGCTCGCCCGCCGCTGCAGCGTCCGGATCCGCCGGGGCGCCGCTCAGCCATCGGGAGGATGCGCGGTCAGCGTCGGAAGCTGCGCTGAGCCGCTTGGCCGACGCCACGGCGATCGCCTCGCGCGCCAGCTCGGCGCTGCGCTGCGGGGAGCCCACGTCTGGGGAGATCTGACAGCACGCGATGCGCATTGCGCTCATAAGTATCGACGACCTGGCCTCCGCTCCACCGCCACCAACGCTCCGCTTCCCAGTCGCTAAGCTCGTGAATCTCGATTCACAGGGCGACGGAGGAGACGGCTTTGGACCTCAACGACACGCCGGAGCAGGCCGAGTTTCGCGCGCGGGCGCGAGCCTGGCTGCAGGAGAACCGCCACCTGGCGCCGCCGCACTCGGGCTCCTACGAGGACGACGGCTACATCGATGCCCGGCGCGCGTGGCAGCGACGGCTGGCCGAGGCTGGTCTGGCCGGCGTCACCTGGCCGCGGGAGTTCGGCGGGCAGGGACTGGGGCCGATCGAGCAGGTGACCGTCAACCAGGAGATCTCCGGCGCCGAGGTGCCCGGAATCCTCGACGTGATCGGGATCGGGATGCTCGGCCCGTGCCTGATCGCCCACGGCAGCGGTGAGCAGAAGTCCCGTCATCTGGGGCCGATGCTCCACGGCGACGAGGTCTGGTGCCAGCTGTTCTCCGAGCCCGGCGCGGGTTCGGATCTCGCCGCGGTGCAGACCCGCGCGCGCCAGGGCGAGGAGCCGGATGGGAGCTGGACCCTGAACGGGCAGAAGGTCTGGACCACCAATGCCCAGTTCGCGTCGTTCGGCCTGCTGCTGGCGCGCACCGACGCCGACGTGCCCAAGCACAAGGGCATGACGATGTTCATCGTGCCGATGGACGCGAGCGGCGTCACCGTTCGCGGCCTGCGTCAGATCTCCGGCGAGGCCGAGTTCAATGAGGTGTTCTTCGATGACGTCGTGCTCGACGACGACGCGGTCGTGGGCGGGGTCGGCAACGGCTGGGGGACCGCTCTGACCGTGCTGATGTTTGAGCGGCTCACGATCGGCTTCGGCTCTGAATCGTTCGGCTCCCCGGCGCGGCTGGCCGAGACGATCGCCGGCGACCCCGAGGCGCGCGTCGATTCCGAGCTGCGCCGGCGCCTCGGCGAGGTGATCACCGAGCTGCTGGCGGTCCGCTTCAACGGCTACCGCGCGCTGACAGTTCTGGCCAAGGGCCAGATCCCCGGCCCCGAGGCCGGCCTGGCCAAGGTGACGATGGTCAATGCGGCGATCAACGCCACCGATCTCGGCGCCGACGTCGTCGGTCCCGACGCGCTGGCCGCCGACGGTGACTGGAGCTACCTGATCTCGTTCCTCCCGGGCCTCAAGTCCGCGGGTGGAACCGAGGCGATCCTGCGCAACACGATCGGTGAGCGCGTGCTCGGCCTGCCCCCGGAGCCGCGCTTGGACAAGGGCATACCGTTCAGCGAGCTGCGCGCCAGGGAAAAGGAGGCGGTGTCCCGATGAACTTCGCCCTTTCCGACGAGCAGGAGTTCCTGCGTGAGGCCGCGCGCGGCGCCCTGTCGCGCTTCAAGACGATCGAGGCCGCGCGCCATGCGCTGACCGACCCAGCCGCCCTGCCTGACCTGTGGCCGATGGCGGTCGAGGCCGGCTGGCCCGGGCTGCTGATCGGTGAGCAGCACGGCGGCGCGGGACTGGATGCGTTCGACGCCCTGCTGGTGGCCGAGGAATGCGGTCGCGTGCTGGCCTCACTCCCGCTGCTGGGGCTGCTGCCGGCCACCGCCGTGCTCGACGCCGGCGCCGACGAGTCGCTGGGATCCGTCGCGGCGGGCGAGCTGCGTCCGGTCTTCGTGCCCGCGCGGCCCCCGAGCGAGCTCGATCAGCGCTGGAGTGTGGAGCCCCTCGCGGGTGTCGCCCGGGCCGTGACTCCGACGGCGATCGTGGACGGCGACGACGTCACGCTGGACGGCACGGTGGCGTTCGTGCCCGACGCCCCCGGAGCCGATCTGTTCGTGGTCGTCGGCGGCAGCGCCGCCGGCGAGCCGATCGCGGCGGCGGTCCCGGCGGCTTTAGACGGTGTCTCGGTGGAGGCGGTTACCCGCTATGACGCGACCCGGTCGCTCGGGCACGTGTCCTTCTCCGGCGCGCACGGGCGCCGGCTGGAGGTGGGGCCCGAGGTGCTCGCCGACGCCTGGTATCTGTCGCACGCGCTGATCGCCGCCGAATCGCTGGGCTCCGTCCAGACCTGTCTGGATATGAGCGTCGCCTATGCCAAGGAGCGCTTCACGTTCGGGCGGGCGATCGGCTCCTACCAGTCGATCAAGCACGAGCTTACCGAGGTCCTGCGCCGGCTGGAGAACGCCCGCGGACTGCAGTACTACGCCGGCTGGGCCCGGGAGTCAAAGCCACGGGAGTTCGCCCTCGCGGCCAGCGCCGCGCGTTCGGCGGCCGGCCAGGCGCTGGACTTCGCCGCCCGCGCGATGATCAACGTCCACGGCGGGATCGGCGCCACCTGGGAGCACGACGCGCCGCTGTTCTTCCGCCGCGCCCAGCTCTCGCGCCGGCTGCTGGCGGGAACCCACGATGCCACCGACCGCGTGGCCGAGCAGACGATCAGATCAGCAGCCTAGCTCGAGAACCAAGGAGACCCGGATGACCACGATTACCGTCGCCGATCCTGCCCGCGAGGTGCTCAACCAGGCTCCGCCGCTGCAGCCGGTCAACCTGTTCGAGGTCGACGTCGCGCTGCAAGAGGCGCTCGAGCGCGAGGGCGGCGGCTGGGGAGTGGAGCGTGCGCGCGAGGCCGGCGAGACGGCCGGCGGCGTCGAGGCCTTCGAGCATGGCCGCCGCGCCGAGCGCAACGAGCCGGTTCTGCAGACCCACGACCGCTACGGACACCGGATCGACGAGGTGATGCTCGATCCCTCCTGGCACTGGCTCTTGCGCGGCGCGATCGAGCGCGGGATCCACAGCCTGCCCTGGCGCGAGCCCCAGCCCGGCGCCCACGTGGTCAGGGCGGCGCTGTTTTCGCTGTGGAGCAACGCCAACGCCGGCGTGATGTGCCCGGTGTCGATGACCTATGCGGCGGTCCCGGCGCTCCGCGACGGCGCGCCGGAGCTGGCCGCCGAATGGGAGCCCCGGCTGACGCTGGCCGACTATGCGCACGGCGCGCTGGCGGGAATGGCGATGACCGAACGTCAGGGCGGCTCGGACGTCCGCGCCAACATCACCCGCGCCGAGCCGGTGGCCGACGGCGTCTATGAACTTCACGGTCACAAGTGGTTCTGCTCCTATCCGCCGTGCGACGTGTTCCTGGTACTCGCCCAGGCCCCCGGGGGGTTGTCCTGCCTGCTCGTCCAGCGCGGGCCGGGGATGGAGTTCCAGCGCCTGAAGGACAAGCTCGGCACGCGCTCGCTGCCGTCCTCCGAGGTGGAGTTCCACGGAATCCAGGGCCGGCTCGTGGGCGACGAGGGGAGGGGCGTGCCGGCGATCATTCGGATGGTCAATCACACCCGGCTCGATTGCCTGCTGGGAGCCACCTCGAGCCTGCGGCGCGGGACCGTCGAGGCGATTCATCACACCCGCCACCGGTCCGCGTTCGGAGCGCGGCTGGTCGATCAGCCGGCGATGGCCAACGTGCTGGCCGACCTGGCGATCGAGTCAGAGGCCGCAACGTTGTCGGCGCTGCGCATCGCGCGTAGCTACGACGAGCCCGGAGAGCGGGAGTTCCGGCGGTTCGCCACCGCGGTGATGAAGTACTGGGTGTGCAAGCGCGCCGCCGGCCACGCGGCCGAGGCGCTGGAGTGCCTGGGCGGCAACGGCTTCGTCGAGGAGTCGGTGATGCCGCTGGTCTACCGCGACGCGCCGCTGAACTCGATCTGGGAGGGCTCGGGCAACGTGGCGGCGCTCGACGTGCTGCGGGCGATGATCAAGGATCCCGCCGGGTTCCCCGCCTTCATGGCCGAATGCCAGCTGGCCGCCGGCGGCGACGCGCGGCTCGACGCGCACCTGGCGCATGTGGCCGAGTCGGCCCGCTCGCTGTTCGCCGGCGAGTCCGGCGCCGGCCCCGAGCAGCGGCTGTATGACGGTCAGTTCCAGGCCCGGCGGATGGTCGAGGACCTGGCCGTCGCGCTGCAGGCCTCGCTGCTCGTTCGCCATGCTCCGCCCGCGGTTGCCGACGCGTTCTGCGCGGCGCGGCTCGGCGGCCAGGGAGGACGGGTGTACGGGACGCTCCCGGCCGGCGTGGACGCTGGGGCAATTGTTGACCGGGCTCTCCCCGCATGAGGACGGCGAAGCGACAATTGCCAGCGCCGATCAGCTCGACGCGCGGACCGAGGTGCTGGTGGCGCGGATCGCCCGCATGACCTCGGTCCTCGCCACCGGCACCCGCCAGCGGCTGCTGGGCGCTGCGGCGCAGCTGATCGAGGAGGGGGGCTACGGCGCTGCGTCGGTGATCGCGATCGCCGAGCGGACCGGAGTGGCGGCGGGAACCCTCTATCGCCACTTTGCCTCCAAGCAGGAGCTGTTCGTGGAGGTGTTCCGGGTGGTCTGCGATCGCGAGCTGCAGGCGATGCAGGCGGCCGCCGAGAGCATGCCGCCCGGCGCCTCGGAGGTCGATCGCCTGGAGACCGTGCTGGCGATCTTCGCCCAGCGCGCGCTGGGCCGGCCGCGGCTGGCCTGGGCGCTGATCGCCGAGCCGGTCGATTCGCTGGTCGACGCCGAGCGCATCGCCTACCGGGCGCGCTATGCCGAGCTGATCGCCGGAGGGCTCCGCCGCGGCATCGAGGCCGGCGAGCTGCCCGAGCAGGACGTGCAACTGACCGCTGCGGCGCTGGTCGGCGGCTGCGGCGAGGCGCTGGTGGGGCCGCTGTCGCCGGTCTCGGCCTCGAGTCCCCCGGCGCTGGAGATCGTCGCCTCGCTGCGGACGTTCGTGCGCCGGGCGGTGGGAGCGGCATGAGGAGCCTGGTTGCAGCGGTAGCCAGCGGGACCATGCCGGCGGCATGAGGAGCCTGGTTGCAGCGGTAGCCAGCGGGACCATGGGAGCGGCATGAAGAGCCTGGTTGCAGCGGTAATTAGCGGCGCAGAATGAGCGACGCCGTGCGAGTCGAGCGCCGCGGGCCGGTGACCATCGTGCTGCTGTCACGCCCGGAGCGGCGAAATGCCGTCGACGGGGCGACCGCCCGCGCGCTGGCGGACGCATTTCGCGCCTTTGACGCCGACTCTGAGGCGAGCGTCGCGGTGCTGCACGGCGAGGGAGGCGTGTTCTGCGCCGGCGCCGACCTCCAGGCGATCGGGACGCCGGAGTCAAACCGCGTCGAGCCCGATGGCGACGGTCCGATGGGGCCGACCCGGATGCGCCTGTCCAAGCCGGTGATCGCGGCGATCGCGGGACACGCGGTGGCCGGCGGCCTGGAGCTGGCGCTGTGGTGCGACCTGCGGGTCGCCGAGGAGGACGCGATCCTGGGCGTCTTCTGCCGGCGGTGGGGGGTCCCATTGATCGACGGCGGGACCGTCAGGCTGCCCCGGCTGATCGGCCAGAGCCGCGCGATCGACCTGATCCTCACCGGACGCCCGGTGGGCGCGCAGGAGGCGCTGGCGATCGGGCTGGTAAACCGCGTCGTGGCCCCGGGCGAGAGCCGCGCGGCGGCCGAGCAGCTCGCGCTGGAGCTGGCGCGCTTCCCGCAGCGCTGCCTGCGCGAGGACCGCCTTTCGACGCTCGAACAGGCGAACCTGGAGGAGACCGCCGCGATCGCCAACGAGCTGACCCACGGCCTGTGTTCGCTGTCGGAGGTTCAGGGGGGCCTGGAGCGCTTTCGCTCCGGGGCGGGCCGGCACGGCTCGTTTGACGACCTCAGCTGAGAAGATCATGGCTGACTTCCGGCCGGCGTCGGACGCGCCGCCCACAGGATCAGCATTGCGACGTGCCCGGCGGTCATGCCGACGGCCGGCTCGGTGCTCACCAGCAGCGTCGGGCCGGGGCGCCGGTGCGCCCACTCCGCGCAGCTCTCGTCCAGCGCGTCGTCGATCCAGGCCAGCGGGCGCTGCGGTCCGGCGTAGCGGTCGATTGCCTCCAGCTTCCAGTGGGCGTGGGCGCGACCGACGTCGCGGGCAAAAGACAGGTAGGGGAGCGGAGCGGGCAGATCCAGCTCCAGCGGCAGATAGTCGTTGGCCTTGTCCTCCCAGCCGGTGCACCACACCAGCTCAAAGCGGTCCGCCAGCTCACGCAAATGCTGTCCCGAGGTGGCCGACAGGTAATGGGCGATCCCGTCCACGAGCACGAACCGGCCCGCCGGCCGCCGCATCGGATCAAAGCCGAACAGCGAGATCACGCCGTCGACGTCGATCATGAGGAGAGGCTTATCCATACGTTTCTTTTAGACGTAGAAGTCACTATGTAGAGATGCGGGCGAGCTACTGAGCCATCGGCATCGCCGATCTGCTGTACTAAGCCCAGCGGACTCAAGACCTGGGCAGGCGCTGCCGAGTATCAGCGTGAGGCAGCGCAACAGATCGCCCTAATCAGATCGAGTCCTGAACTTATGTCACCTTTATTCGGCATCCTGCTTGCGTTGGCCTGCGCTCTGACGACCAACGTCGGCTTCCTGCTCAAGCATCGCGGCGCCTGTGAGGCCCCCGCCGTCGACATGCGCCGGCCGCTGCGCTCGGCCCGGGCGCTGTTCGCCTCGCGCTTCTTCGCGATCGGGATGCTGGTCGCCTCCGGCGCCTGGATCTTTCACGTAGCGGCGATGGCCGTTGCGCCGCTGTCGATCGTCCAGACGGTGCTGGCGGGCGGCGTGGTGCTGCTGGCGATCATGGCCGAGCGGACCTTCGGTCTCCAGATCGGCCGACGCCAATGGCTCGGGCTTGGACTAACGGCCGTCGGGCTGATGCTGCTCGGTTTCACGCTGCCGGCGGCCCACGGCGCACATTCGCACTTCTCGCTGCCCGGGATGATCGCGTTCGAGGCCGGTCTGATCGCGGTCGGAACCCTGCTGATCATGGGGCGGCAGTTCGGCGCGCCGAAGGAGCATCACGGCTTTATGCTCGGCGCTGCCTCCGGAATCCTGTTCGGTGTCTCCGACGTGGCGATCAAGGCGATCTCGGGCCTGGTCAGCTCTCATGGGGCGATGGGCCTGCTGTCGCCCTGGACCCTGATCACGGTGCTCGCCTCGATCGCGGCCTTCTACGCATCAGCCAAGGGCCTGCAGGACGGCGATCCGGTGCCGGTGATCGCCGTCACCGGCACGGCGGCAAACGTCGCCGGCATCGTCGGCGGGATCATCGTGTTCGGCGACCCGCTTTCGGCCAACCCGCTTTTGCTGAGCATCGAGTGCCTCGCCTTCGTGCTCGTGCTCGTCGCCGCCTGGCTGACCCCCGGTCCGATGCGCGCTGGCGGCTCCGGCGCCGCCGTCGCGATCGCCTGACCCCCGCGGCGTCCGCTCGGCGGATGGTCCACATATCACCGCGCCGCCCGCCACGCGTCTGGTCTGACGCGGCTGATTGACTTCTCAGCACGCCGCTCACCACCCCCCTGATCTCGGTCGGCGCGCTCGTCGAGCTGCTCGCTACCGGCCCGGCGCCGGCGCTGCTCGACGTGCGGTGGGAGTTGGGAGGCCGGCCCGGAGCGCTGGACTTCGCGGCGGGCCACATCCCCGGCGCCGCATTCGTCGACCTCGATCGTGACCTCGCGGGCGAATCCGGATCTGAGGGACGTCACCCGCTCCCCGGCGCGGACCAGTTCGCCGCCTCGATGCGGGCCGCCGGCGTGGGCAACGACCGGGCCGTGGTCGTCTACGACGCGGCCGGCTCCACGGCGGCCGCGCGGGCCTGGTGGCTGCTGCGCTTCCACGGGCACGCCGAGGTGGCCGTGCTCGATGGCGGATTCGCGGCCTGGGTGGCCGCCGCCCGCCCGGTCGAGGTGGACCATCCGCTCGTGCCGCCCGGCGATTTCGCCGCCTCGCCCGGCGCCATGGCCACTGTTGACGCCGACGGTGCCCGACGGCTCGCCCGCGACGGGGTCCTGCTGGACGCGCGCGCGCCGGAGCGCTTCAAGGGGGAGCATGAGCCGATCGACCCGGTCGCCGGGCACATTCCGGGGGCCAGAAACCATCCGACGCTGGGCAACGTCGACCAGGCCGGACGGTTCCTGGCCTCCGAGCAGCTGCGCGACAACTTCAAGCGGGCCGGCGTGACCGGCGAGGTGGCGATCGGCGCCTACTGCGGTTCGGGCGTCACCGCCGCCCACCAGGTGCTGGCGCTGGAGCTGGCGGGCTATTCGGCGGCGCTGTACGCAGGCTCGTGGAGCGAGTGGATCACCGATCCCGACCGGCCCGTCGCCACCGGCGGGTGAGGCCCGCCCGACCGCCGTCGAAGCGCACCCCAGTGGTATCCGCAGCACTACCCGAGATCAATTCGTACAACGCTCGTCTGACAGTTCGACAATTGGGATAATTGAGGCAGGAGGTTAGTCGAGCTACCGTTGTACGAAACGGCACACGGCGTGGAGGAGTGGAATGGCAAGCACCGAGGAAGCAGTCAGGACGGAGCGGAGCGCTCTCCAGGACCTGGCCCGGCGCCATCTGTGGATGCACTTCACGCGTCTTTCGGCCTACGACGACCACGAGATCCCGATCATCGTCCGCGGCGAGGGGTGCTACGTCTACGACGAGCACGGCAACCGGTACCTCGACGGCCTCTCGTCGCTGTTCTGCGTCAACATCGGCCACGGTCGCGCCGACATCGCCCAGGCCGGTGCCGACCAGGCCAAGGAGCTCGGCTTCTTCACCAACTGGTCCTACGGCCACCCACGCGCGATCGAGTTGGCGGCGCGGATCGCGTCGCTGGCACCAGGCGATCTGAACCGCGTGTTCTTCACCAGCGGCGGCAGCGAGGCCGTCGAGTCGGCGCTCAAGCTCGCCCGCCAGTACTTCAACATCATGGGCAAGCCGAGCAAGCACAAGGTGATCGCGCGCGAGATCGCCTACCACGGGACCACTCTGGGGGCCCTGTCGGCGACCGGGATCACCAGCCTGCGCGAGCCGTTTGAGCCGCTCACCCCCGGCGGCTGCCATGTGGCGAACACCAACACCTACCGGTTGCCCCACACGATGACCGAAGCCGACCTGGCGGAGGCGATCGCCGCGCGGATCGAGTTCGAGGGCCCCGACACGGTCGCCGCGGTGATCCTGGAGCCGGTCCAGAACGCCGGCGGCTGCTTCACGCCCCCGGAGGGCTACTTCGACCGGGTCCGCGAGATCTGCAACGAGTACGACGTGCTGATGATCTCCGATGAGGTGATCTGCGCCTGGGGCCGCCTCGGCGAATGGTTCGGAGCCAAGCGCTTCGACTACCAGCCCGACATCATCACGACCGCCAAGGGGCTGACCAGCGCCTATGCCCCGATGGGAGCGATGATCATCTCCGATCGCGTCGCCGAGCCGTTTCTGGAGGGCACCAACAGCTTCACCCACGGGTTCACGTTCGCCGGTCATCCGATGTCCTCGGCGGTCGCGCTGGCCAACATCGACGCGATGGAGCGCGAGGGCATCCTGGAGAACGTGCGCACCAACGAGAGCGGGCTGCGCGGGATGCTCGATTCGCTGCGCGATATTCCGATCGTCGGCGATGTGCGGGGCGCGGGCTATTTCCAAGCGATCGAGCTGGTCAAGGATCAGGACACCAAGGAGTCCTTCTCTGACGAGGAGGCCGAGACGCTGCTGCGCGGATTCCTGTCTGGTGAGCTCTATCGCCGGGGCCTGATCTGCCGCGCCGATGACCGCGGCGATCCGGTGATCCAGCTTTCGCCCCCGCTGATCGCGGGGCCGAAGCAGTTCGAGGAGATCGAGGGGATCCTGCGGCCGGTGCTGACCGAGGCCGGCGAGCGTATGCACTGCCATGCGGGCTAGATGACCGGCCTGCGACTGGGGGCGCGCGCGGATGCTCTCCGTCCGTGAGCTGATCGACGATCTGGACGTCCGCGTGCTGGCCGGCGAGGCGGCGCTCGACCTGCCCGTGCGCTGGGTCCACATCAGCGAACTGCTGGACCCGACGCCCTGGCTCTCAGGTGGCGAGCTGCTGCTGACGACCGGGATGCAGCTGGATACCGAAACGCGCCAGCGTGAGTTCGTCACGCGGCTCGCCGATCATCAGCTGGCGGGGCTGGGGTTCGGGACGGGCTTCGGACACGAGCGCGTCCCCAGCGCGCTGATCGAGATCGCCGCCGAGCGTGAGTTCCCGGTCTTCGAAGTGCCCTACGAGGTGCCGTTCATCGCAGTTACCGAGAAGGCGTTCACGCAGCTGGTCAACGAGCAGTACGCGGTGCTGCGCAGGGCGCTGGCCGCCCACGAGCGGCTGGAGCGGGTCGTGCTCTCCGAACGCGGGCTGGAGGCGCTGGCCGCGACGCTCGCCACGCTGCTTGGCGCCGCGGTCCTGGTCTTCGACGCCCGGGGCGAGCCGCTGGTGCAGCGCGCGTTCCGGCGGACGGTGGAACCCGAGGCGCTGGTCGCCCTGCAGGGCGACCTGCGCAAGCGCGCGCAGCGCCGCGACGCGCGCGCGTTCCTGCCCTCCGATGCTGAGCAGGACAATCGCGCGCTCGCGCTCCCGGTGGCGGCCGACGGCAGCCCGGGCTCCGGCGCCGGCGGCCCGGAGCGGATCCCCGAGGCCTGGCTGGTGGCGATCAAGGACAGCGGTCCGCTGTCTGATTTCGACCGCCTGACCCTGCATCAGGCGGTGACGATCGTGGCGCTCGAGCTGCTGCACCGGCGGGTCGCGGGCGACACCGAACGCCGGCTGGCCGGAGATGTGCTGGCCGCGGTGGTGCAGGGTGAGCTGGCCGGCGCCGAGCTGTCACGGCGCCTGGAGCCCTTCGGCCTCGCCGACCGTGTCGCAGCGATCGTGATCGAGCGCCCCAACAACGGTCGCGGATCGCCGGCTCCGATGGAGGCAGCGCTCTCGACGGCGTTGCGGGAGGAGGCCGCGCCCGGCCTGGTCGCCTCAGCGGGCACGCTCACCTGTGCCCTGGTGGCCGCGCTGGCCGAGGAGGAGCTGTTCGGGCTGGCCCGGCGGGTCGGCGCGCGCGTGTGCGAGGAGCTAAGCGCCGGGTTGCGCGTGGGCGCCGGCCGCCCGGTCGCCGGGGCGGACGCGCGGCGCAGCTTCCATGAGGCGAGGTGCGCGGTGGAGGCGCTCGCGCTGGGGATCGCCCCGGAGCGCAACGGCAACGCCGGGTCTGCCCACACGGCCCAGCTTGCGACTTACAAGGACCTCGGCTCGTTCCAGCTGCTGCTGTCGCTGCAGGATGACGAGTCGTTACGACTGTTCTGCGACTCGATCCTCGGTCCGATCGAGGCCAGCGAAGGACACTATGGAGGAGAACTGATGAGATCGCTTGAGGCGTTCATTGAGGAGAACGGCCAATGGGAGCGCGCCGCCAGGCGGCTGTACTGCCATCGCCACACGTTGCGCTACCGGATCCGGCGGGTGGAGGAGCTAACCGGGCGCAACCTGTCCAGCGCTCGTGACCGGATCGAGTTCTGGCTGGCCCTGCGGGGCCGCGAGCTGGTGGCAGCCGAATGACTCACGTAGCGGACATAGTCATGAGCCCGGATGACGAATGGAGGCTAGCGTGAGGGTCGGCGTCCCCACCGAGGTCAAGACCGACGAGTATCGGGTGGCGCTCACGCCCGCGGGCGTGCGCGAGCTGGCCGATGCGGGCCACGAGGTCTACGTGCAGAGCGGGGCGGGCGTTGGCTCGGCGATCGCCGACGAGGCCTACGCGGCCCAGGGCGCGACGATCGTCCCCGACGCCGAGGCGCTGTTCGGCGAGGGCACGCTGATCGTCAAGGTCAAGGAGCCCCAGCCCGCCGAGGTGGCATGGCTGGAGTCTCGCCACACGCTGTTCACCTACCTGCATCTGGCGGCCGATGAGTCCCTGACCCGCGGTCTGATGGCCTCCGGCGCCACCTGCATCGCCTATGAAACGGTGGAGGATGCTCGCGGGCGGCTGCCGCTGCTGGCGCCGATGTCCGAGGTGGCGGGCAAGATCGCCACCCAGGCGGGGGCGTTCATGCTCGAGAAGCCCCTCGGCGGCCGCGGGATCCTGCTCGGAGGCGTGCCGGGTGTGGCCGCCGCCAACGTGATCGTGATCGGCGGCGGCGTAGTCGGCATGCACGCCGCCTTCATCGCGCTCGGGATGGAGGCGACCGTGTACGTGTTCGACCGCAACATCGACCGGCTGCGCGAGCTCGACATCGCCTTCGGCGGCCGCGCCGACACGTGCTTTGCCACGACACTGTCGATCGAGGAGCGCCTGCCCGACGCCGACCTGGTGATCGGGGCGGTGCTGGTGCACGGAGCGCGGGCGCCCCGGATCGTGACCCGTGAGCAGCTGGGCCTGATGAAGCGCCAATCGGTGCTGGTCGACGTCTCGATCGACCAGGGCGGCTGCTTTGAGACCTCGCGGCCGACGACGCACTCCGATCCCACCTACGAGGTCGACGGGATCACCCACTACTGCGTCACGAACATGCCCGGCGCCGTGCCGATCACCTCCACGTACGCGCTCACCAACGCGACGATGCCCTACGTGCTGCAGATCGCCTCCGCAGGCGTGCACGGAGCGGTGGCCGCCGATCCGGGTTTGAAGCTCGGCGTCAACGTCGCCGCCGGTGAGGTCACCTACGCGTCGGTCGCCGCGGGCGTGGGCGTTCCACACGTCGCGGTCGACGAGGCGCTGGCCGGGTAGAGGCCCCGGTCGGATAACCGGCGACGCCGGCGGCGGTGTCAGCGGCCCAAGGCAATCCGAAGGATTGCCCGACTCCCCAGCCGTTGCCGATTACCTGCAGGGCAATCCTTCGGATTGCCCTGCTACGCTCTCGCTCGAATGCCGACTACGAGCCAATTGATCCGTAAAGGGCGCACCGCGCCGAAGAAGAAGCTGGCCACGCCGGGCCTGAAGTCCGGCAAGGGCCGCAAGAAGAAGGTCGCCGCGCCCCAGCGCCGCGGCGTCTGCACCCGCGTCTACACGACGACGCCCAAGAAGCCCAACTCGGCGCTGCGCAAGGTCGCGCGCGTTCGCTTGACCAACGGCATGGAGGTCGGGGCCTACATCCCCGGAGAAGGCCACAACCTCCAGGAGCACTCGGTCGTGCTGGTCCGCGGCGGTCGCGTCAAGGACCTGCCAGGCTTCCGCTACAAGGTGATCCGCGGCACGCTTGACGCCGCCGGTGTCAGCGACCGCAAGAAGGCTCGCTCGCAGTACGGCGTGAAGGCCAAGTAGAGCTAGCTCCATGCCACGTCGCGCAGCAGCCCAGCTCCGGCCGATCGAGGCCGACGCCGTTTACCGCAACCGGATGGTCCAGCAGGTCATCAACAAGGTGATGCTCGACGGCAAGAAGTCGTTGGCGGAGAAGATCGTCTACGACGCGCTGGCGATTATCGGCGAGCGCAGCGGCAAGAACGCGGTCGAACAGCTGGAGGCGGGCCTGAAGGCCCTGACTCCTGTGCTGGAGGTCCGCTCCCGCCGCGTCGGCGGCGCCACCTACCAGGTTCCGGTGGAGGTCCCCACGCGCCGCGCGCGCACGCTTGCCGTGCGCTGGCTGGTCCAGTTCGCCCGTCAGCGGCGTGAGAAGACGATGTCACAGCGCCTGGCCCATGAACTGCTCGATGCCCAGCAGCAGCAGGGCAACGCGTTCAAGCGCAAGGACGACATCTACCGGATGGCGCAGGCCAACAAGGCCTTCGCCCACTACCGCTGGTAGACCACTCGGTTAGCGCCTGGGCACCCGCCCGCCGGCGGCAAACCTGAGCCTCGCTTGGCTTAGGAAAGAATTTCCCAGACGGTTGTGCGGCGGCCAGGCCTCGGTGCACCGAGGTCGCCGATCCGAGGCCCGTTCGGCCCCGTGTGCGTTGGTCACGACGAGCCCTCGCCCCTGGGGTTCCTAGGTTCACAGTCGGATAGCGCCGTGGCGCTGGCGCTCTCCCGACAGGAATTGGCACGGCGGCTGGGTGACAGCGAGAAGGTCTTCATCTCGGAGCGGGCGATGGACGTGGGTCGTTCTCCATGTCGGGCCGGAAGCGCACGGACTGTGCGCCTCGGTCGGCTTTGGCCTGATACATCGCCAGGTCGGCATGACGGATCAATGCGTCGGGATTGTCAGCGGCGGTGGAGCGGACGGCCAGGCCAACGCTCGCGCTCACGTAAGGCCTGGTGTCATCGGCGAGTGTGTAGGGCTCGGAGAGTCTGGCCGCGATGCGCTGGCCGAGCTTTTCGGCAACGTCCACGCGCGCCCTCGCTACGAGCACGCCAAACTCGTCGCCGCCCAGCCGCGCGACCGTGTCCTCGGAGCGGACGCAATCGCGCAGGCGACGGGCCACCTGCCGCAGCAGATCGTCTCCGGCGGCATGGCCGAGGGTGTCGTTGACCGACTTGAATCGGTCGAGGTCGATGAGCATCACCGTCGCGAGCTCACCGCCGTCCCGATAGGCCAGCGCCTGCTCGACGCGATCGACGAACAGCGGACGGTTCGCGAGACCCGTCAGCGGGTCGTGCAGCGCCTGGTGGCGGTACTGCTCCCGGCTGTGCTCCAATGCCTCGGTGGCCTGGGCCTGGTCGGTGATATCGCTGATCAGTCCGGCCATCTGACGCACTTCGCCGGCCGCGTCGTGGATCGCGAAGCCGCGGTCGTGTACCCAGCGAACCGTGCCGTCGGGTCGCAGCACCCTGAACGTCTCGTCCAGGGAACCCGATCTAAGTGACTGTTGCACGCGGCCGCGATCGTCTCGATGAATGCTCTCGATCAATAGGTGAGGGTGCTCGTGGAGCTCCTCGGCCGGCCGACCCCAAATCTCCTCGCAGGCGGCGTTGGTGTACAGCATGCGGTCGGCGGCCAGCGTCGTGATCCACATCCCCTCATCGAGCCGCTCCGCGATCTCGTGAAAGCGAAGCTCGCTCTGTTCGCGTTCGAGCTGCGCCTGCTTGAGCTCGGTGACGTCCTGTCCGACCCCCACCAGCCGGACAGCCTTTCCTGAGCGGTCGCGCACCACCCACGCGCGGCCCCGGACCCAGCGCGTCTGGCCGTCGGGGCGCACCACCCGCCACTCCTCAGAGAAGCCGCCCGGATCGGCCACGGCGACAAACCTCGCGACCACGCGGCCGCGGTCATCGGGGTGGATTGCCTGCAGCCAGCTCGTGGGGTCGATCTGCAGCTCGGAAGCGGGTCTGCCCCAGATGCGCTCGTAGCCCCGGCTGACGTACAGCAGCTGCCCGGTGTCGACGCTCGAGACCCAGAACGCGTCCTCGACCGTCTCGGTCACCGTGCGCAGCGTCGCCTCGGCTGATCGAAGCCGGTCATCCGCGCGGTCCGACGCGCCGGCAAGCGCCCAGCATGCAGCCAGGACCACGGCGGACATGGCGTTGACGCCGAGCGCATCGGCGACCCCCTCTGAAACGACGCCTCCGTGGCTGAGCAGGCGCGTCAAGACGGCGATGCTCAACGACCCGAGGAGTATCAGCGGGAACGCGCCTCGCAGCAGCCGACCGCCCGAGCCCAGGCTCTGAAGCCGACGGGCCAACAGCCCTTCAACGTCGACCAGCGCGAGCGCCCCGCCGAGCGCTACGAACGCGACGCTCGCCGGCAAGCTGAGCTTCGGGCCAACCCCGAGCTCGTGGAAGATGGACGCGTGGAATATGAGCTCGGTGATGCCGAGCAACCCGATCCAGAACACCAACCCTGCGGACACGTCACGGGCAAGGCCGGAGTGTTGCCGCACTGCGAGTGGGCTCAGCGCCACCCCACTGAGCACGAGCGCCACTGCGCCAAGCACCGACGGTGCCACAGCCGGGCCCGAGCCCCAGGCGAGGATGTCACGGAGGGCGAGGTCCCCAGGGAGGAGATCGTGCACGAACGCCCCGAGCCCCAGCGCCACGAGCGCCAGAGCAGCGAGCCGAACCGGCATCCCCGCGGGTCGACCGCGTCGTTGCCGCACGCACCACACCACCACGCCGCCGGCAGCCAGCACGAGCCCGACGCCGGTCGAGGGAGACATCGGTGCGCCACCGACAGACAGCCAAGCGATCCAGCGCGGACCTCCCACGCCCGCCACAATCGCCAACAGGCCGATGCCCAACGCCACGCCGGCGCCGCCCAGCGCGAGGAGCTCGGTGACCCGACGCTCCCGCACGCCCGGTTCGACGCCTGGCTCAAAGGCGACGCCGTCAATCCGGGAGTCGATCATTGGTGGCTCATTGCTCCGCCGCGTGCTGTCCTATGCGGATCTATCGTCACGACCCACGGCACGCCTCATCCGTAGATCTCCCCCGCGTGGCTGCGGTGCTACCGCATTCGGGCTGAACTTTGCCGGGGCAGCTTTGCTGTCGCTTGGCACCGCTCAGCACCCCGCGCACGAACGCGAGAGCTGCCCACCGCATGGGACCGGGGGCTGCGGCGGGACAACCCTCGCGTCTCCTAAATGTAACGATCCGCTTGCTAGTAAACCGATCAGGCTCGATCGCGGTCAGCAAACCGACCATCTGCGAGCTGATCAAATCCTGGTGCGGGGCCCGCGCCTCCGGCGCCACGTAGCCCGTCTCCGAGCGCGAGCAGGCCAAGCCCGCCCGCGATCAGCAGCAGCACGCCGCCGAGGGTCTCCAGGTAGAGCCCGATCGCCGGACTGGAGGTGGCGTTGGCCAGGCCCGACCCCGTCCCGGACGCTTCCGAGCTGCGCAGCAGCCCGGTGGTCTGGGCGTCAGGCAGATCGCCGACCAGCGCGATCAGCAGCGCGATCACGCCCAGCACGGCGAGCGCCAGCAGCGCGACGCGGCTGCCCGTCAGCCAGACGCCGTAGGTCAGGAAGACCGCCAGCAGCGCGATCGGGATCATCGCGTAGGAGTGATGGGAGCCGGCGCTGACCGTCTGTAGCGCGGCGCTGGCGGCCGAGGAATGGACTTCGAACAGGGTCATGAACTCGGCCACGGCCAGCAGCAGAGCGCCCAGCACGCCGCCCGCAGATACCGCGAGCGCGGCCGGCGAGACGCGTTTCACGACCGTGCCAATGACCGGGAAGACGCGCCGGAACGGCTGTCGGAGGGCAGGTGGCCTCTGCTATATTCGCTAGTCCCCTCGGGCGGCGTCGCATTCATCTGCGCGCGCTTCCGGGCGCGGAGGATCCACGCAATGGAGACGCCGACCTACTAGAACACCGCCCGCAGTCGACAGGTGCGCCGTAAACGGGCCCCCTGGGCCCTTTTTCATGTCCACGATCGATCAGCGGGACCCGTTCTGAACACCAAAACCTCATGCCTCGTACCTTCTCGCTAGAAAACACTCGCAATATCGGGATCATGGCGCACATCGACGCCGGTAAGACGACGACGACCGAGCGCATCCTCTATTACACCGGCCGGACCTACAAGATGGGGGAGGTTCACGAGGGCGCCGCTGTGATGGACTGGATGGAGCAGGAGCAGGAACGCGGCATCACGATCACCTCGGCGGCCACCACCGCGGAGTGGAAGGGCCACCGGATCAACATCATCGACACTCCGGGCCACGTCGACTTCACGGTCGAAGTGGAGCGCTCGCTGCGCGTGCTCGACGGCGCGATCGCGCTGTTCGACTCCGTCGCCGGCGTCGAGCCGCAGTCTGAGACCGTCTGGCGCCAGGCCGACAAGTACCACGTGCCGCGGATCGCCTACATCAACAAGATGGACCGCATCGGGGCCGACTTCGCCCGTGGTG
>ODAK010001602.1_pt1 | contig 24456 bp, 21 predicted proteins | sample 1539591 | NCBI WGS metagenome assembly ODAK01 (sample SAMEA3539303, study PRJEB22396) | soil metagenome | biome: tundra; feature: field; material: soil | place: USA | collected 2010-05 | depth 0.15 m | reverse complement strand
CCTGTTGTCGCGTTGATCCCCATGCCACTGGGCAGGCCACTGGCCGGCCAAGTGTACGGCGTCTGTCCTCCGGTCGCGGCTATGGCCTGTTGCGCCCCGTACCCCACTCCGACTGTTGCAGTTGGCGGGCTGAGCGCTGTCGTCGTAATCGAAAGTGTAGAAGCGAGACACGTGCTCCCGTTCCACACCGTCCCCGAAGAGCAGATGGAAGTGGCCGTGTTGGTTGCCAGAAGCTGGGCATTATTATAGAGAAAGAACGCCCGGCTGCTATACGGCACCGTGGCGGTGGTCGAGCCAGAGTTGCCAGTGACCACAATAGTGTTCGGGCTTGGGTAATTCGACGTCACCGCCGACGTCGCGACCGGGTCGGTCGTACTCCAGGTCAGGCTGACAGTGCAGTTGCTTGCGCCAGAAGCGATGGTGCATGAAGGAGACGTGGGTGTAAGCGTGCCCGACATGGCCAACGCTGTTGGCGCGACCCCGAGGCTCACAAAAAGGGTTGCGAGAGAAAACGCTCTCCGCATCACGCGCCGGAAAACCGTTCGGTCAGTTGTCAGATGAGACCTACCAGACGTGATTCGCATGCCTTCTCCTTCGGCCGTACGGCCGCCCCGGAGTTACATCAAGGCATCGACCTGTTTAGAATGGTGGTGCGCTGACCCGAAGCGCGGCCCATACATGTAGAGTGACATGAGACCACATTTCCCTACCCTTTGACTGAGTTTCGCAAATCTTTCTTGGCACGCGCCCATGGTCGCCCGCGGCTCGGATCTCGCAAGCGGTCGGCGCTCCGTTCGGTTTCACCTTCAAGTAGACGCACCTCCCCTACTCAAACACGAACGCGAAGCTCCCGCTCCGTATCGCGCCGGTCGAGATTTCGCTGAGGTAGGCCTCTTCGAGTGTGGGTTTCACTTCTGTGCCGGGAAGCGGTTGGCCCTCGGCGGCGACACCGCGGAGGCGGATGCCGGTGGGGACTCGCACTCTTGTGGTGATGCGGTATTGATGGGAGAGCGTGCGCACCTCGGCGTCGGGGACGATGGTCTCGAAGACGCGGCCGCGGGCTTTGGCGAGGAGGGAATCGACGGAGCCTTGCCAGCGCAGCTCGCCGCGGGCCAGGAGGAGGATGTGCGTGGCGGTGGTCTCGATGTCGCTGGCGATGTGGCTGGAGAGGATCACGATGCGGTTTCGGGCGATCGAGGTCAGAAGGCCGCGGAAGCGGTGGCGGGCTTCGATATCGAGTCCGGTGGTCGGTTCGTCGACGACGAGGAGCGGGGGGTCGCCAAGCAGAGCGCGGGCGATGCCGATGCGCTGGCGCATGCCGCCGGAGAAATCGCGGACGCGGCGATTGGCGTGCTCTTCGAGTCCGACGGCGACGAGCAGCTCTTCGATCTGTTTGTGCCGTTGCGTGGCCCGGTCCATGCCGCGCTCGAGGGCCCAGAAGTCGAGGAATTGCGTTGCGGTCAGGCCGGCGTAGGCGTTGAGCTCCTGCGGAAGGAATCCGATCGACCGGCGGAATTCGGCGATGTTCCCGGCACTGATCGGCACGCCGCGCCAGGTAATCGTTCCGCGCGTCGGCTGCAGGAGGCCGGTGAGGATTCGCAGCAGCGTGGTCTTCCCCGCGCCGTTGGGGCCGAGGAGACCGATGACGCCGGGGGTGAGGTCGAAGCTGACGCGGTGCAGGGCGCGAAATCCGGTTGCGTAGACCTTGGTGATGTTGCGGACCGTGAGCTGGGGCAACACGTCCGGCGCGGCGATCTGCGGCGTCGCGCTCGAATCGGTCCACATGATCGGATGTGCGATCGCGCGCGCCGCGGTGCTTCGGCGCCGCGCGACATCACGCAGAAGGATGTCGAGCGAGGCCGGCAGGATCAGGGCGGCGGGGATTCCGGTGATGAGCACAGTTGCAGCGGCAAGAAGCGGCGCGCGCCAGGCGTCGCCGATGGCCGGACGTGCGCTGGCAGCGATGAGCAGAAGCGCGCCGGCGGTAATGGCCGCGATGATGGCGGGCCGTGCGTGGCTGCGGACGAGGCGATACGTCCCGTTCGTCGAGCTTCTGCTTCGAAGGAGGGCCGTCACTGCGAGTGCGACGACGCAGCAGAGAGCTGCACCGGTCGCCAGCAACGCCATCTCGTCGAGCCGCGATGCCGCGGCGGCAAGCACGGGCGCGACGAACGCGAGCGACACCGCCGCGGGTGCCAAGGCGATCAGCGCTCGCGTCAGCGACCCGAGGGCGATGGCGGCCGCGGTGAAGAGGAGCAGCGGAAGAAACGCGGCCACCGCGGCAAGCCTGAACTTGGCGATGGAGAAGCTCCACGCGGCGAGCTGCGGACGCTCGGCGATGACACCGGCAGGCATCGGAAAGAGCGCCACCATCCGATCGATGTCCAGCCGCTTACTGATCAACCCCTCGGCGGTCTGCGCACTCACAGCGATCTCCATCGGCAGAACGAACCGGCCGAGCTCGCGCGTGACCGCGCCTTCCGTCGACGAGGTTCGCGCTTCGAAGGCGCGCTCGACGACTAGCGTGTCGTTGCCGAGGCGGAGAGGACGTCTGAAGAGGACGTCGCGAAAGGGAATGTCGTCGGGCTTCACCGGCGCATCGCGCGTGGCCACGCGAAGAACGGTGCCGTTCGGGAGATTCGCTTGCGGCGGTGGAAACGTGAGACGCGACAACCCTGAAGCGGCGGCGTCCGCCGTCTCCGGCGCCAGATTCTTCTCAGGCACGAGCTCGATGCGGAGCGAGGCGTCGGGCCAGAGGCTGCGGATCGAGCGGCGCGCCACATCGCTTCGGGCGATCTTCGTCGTCAACACTTCCGCGGTGCGGCGCAGCACATCGGCGTCGGTGCTCTTCAAGAGGAAACGATAGATGCGCCCCTCATCGTCGGCGTACGGCTGTTCCTCGCTCGACTCAACGATCGACTCTGCAAGCGCCGACGACGAGCCGCCGTCCGATGCGGTCTGAATCGTCACTGTTCCCCACGCCGAGGGGATGCGCGGGTCATGGGATCGGCGTCTTTTCTCGCTACCCTCCCGCAACCATCCGCTTCTTACCGTTGGCCGGATTCCAAGCCACGATGTGACCTGCGACATCGCCGTAGAAGGCCTCGCGAAGCGGTTGGATCGTCGGGCGGTTTTCCCAGAACGAGCTTGTCATCGTCCATGAAAACGGGCCACGCTCGATCCGCTCCACGACTCCTTGATCGAGATTGATCGATACCAGCGATCGAGGCGACCCATCGCTTCGACGCGAGGTCAATAAGACCACACGCGTACCGTCATCGCCGAGGTAGCTGACATGCTCGGCCGAGTCGACGTCGAAAGGAATGTCTCGTACCGGAGAGCCGTCGGGCGAAAGAACGTGGAGTGTCGTCTTCGAGCCGAGCTGCTTAACGATGGCCATGCGCCCGTCGCGAAGGAAGCGCGCCATGCGAACGTTCTTCTTGTCGCCGTCGACCGTCTTGATGACCGCTCCGCTGCGGGCATCGTTGAGGCTGATGCCGTCGAGGTCGTGCCGGCGGACGAGCATCTTTGAACCCGTTGGATCGAGCGTAAAGTCGACGAAGCTGGGGGCAGCGATCGACCCAGTTGCCTTCAGTTCGCGCGTGCGTGTGTCCAGCTCGTAGATCGCCACCCCGTTGCGCGACTGCACGTACAACCGGACGAGATCCGGCGTCAGAAAGTAGCCGCGATGGAATCCGTGATCGTAATCGCCGGGAAGCCGCACCGAAATCAACGATCGTTTCTGCGCAACGTCAAAGATCGAGAGCGTCTCGCGGCCGATCGTGGCGATCCGATTCCCGTCATCGGAGACGAAGAAACGATCGGCCATAGGAATCGTCAGGCCGGTTTCGACCGGCTCAGCCACCCCGCGTTTGTAGACAACGATGTCCGCGGAATTACTGTCAATCCGGGACAGAACAACACTCGCACCATCCCGGGTGAAGTAAACCGAACCGCTGCTTCGTAGATCAACCCTCCGAGTCGGACCGTCACTCACGTCGATTAGAAAGCCCGCGTTGTAATCGCCACGGTTCCTTGTCTCGCCCGCCATCGCCAGCAAAGGACTCCCGGCCGCATAGGAGACTCTGCGTCGGTTCGTAAGATCGGAAGGCTTCGCCGACACGACCCACGTCACGAAACCCGCCGCAAGGATCAGCGCCACTGCGATCGTGCTCCAGAGAAACTGCGAGAGCGCCAGATGGTTGCGGCGCCGGTCGGTGCGGCCACGTTCGAGCTGCCACGCGCCGCCGGCGGCGACTGCGACGGCCATAGCCACCGCCAGAAAGATCAACATCTCCTTGACGAGCGTAATCGCGAAGCCTCTGGCGAGCGGCAGAACCAGAAGCCAGATGGCCACCCCGCTCAGGACCGCCGCGACGAAATCGACCGCGATCAGGGGCGAGCGCGAGCGGGCGAACGTGCCGATGACGTGCGCAATCAGAAACAGCGCCACGGCAACCGGCAACACGCTCGTGGCGAGCTGCGCGAACGTGAGATTCCAAATGCTTTGCCCCGCACCACCGATGAGCCTCGCAGGCGCAGCGATGAGGCCGAAACATCCGACGATGAGTACGACTCCTGCGGTCAGTTTTCCGAACCAGATCGACATCGCGCCGACCGGACGCGAGAAGTAGAACGACATCCGGCCATCGGAGAGATCGCGGCCCACCAGGCTTGCCCCGGTGATCACGCCAAGGCCGGCGGCGAATCCGGTCGCCAGTACTACCGAGAGAACGACGACGGTTTCGCGCGGCGACCTGCCGTTGATCATTGGAATGATGCCAACGAGAAACGGCAGGACCGCAAACGCCACCGCCGCGTACGCGACGAAGCGCTTCTCCTCGAACTCTCTGGCCGCAATGACGAGGGCGTTCCTCATGCGTTTCTCCCGTTGTTCCCGCCGGCGATGGCGATGAAGATCTCTTCCAGCGACATCGCCTGCACCTCGGCCGCGCCGATATTGCTCGTGCTGCGCATCCGCTCGAATGCGATGTCGTCGTAGTTGCTTACGATCGCCTCGGCGCCGCCGCCCCACGCGCGCATCACGGTCGGACGCATCACCGTCGTGTCGAGGGCGACCGGATGCGTGGCGAAGCGGATGCGTCGGAAGCGCGATTTGAGCGCGTCGACCTCTTCGTCGAGCACCAGCTTGCCGTTCTCGATCATGCCGACGCGGTCCGCGAACGTCTCCACACCAATCAGATCGTGCGTCGTGATGAAGACCGTCGTTCCGCGGTCGGCCAGATCGCCGATCACTTCCTCGAACAGCGACTTGCGCGCGACGACGTCGAGGCCGAGCGTCGGATCATCGAGCACGAGCAACTCCGGCGTGTTCGCAAGCGCAAGCGCCAGCGACACCTGCTTCTTCTGCCCTTTCGAAAGGCTGCCGAAGCGGCTGTTCAGCGGTACGCCAAACATACGGAGGCGTTCTTCGACGCTCTGCTGATCCCACGTGCGATACAGGCGCGCGCAAAACCTTGCAATGGCAGCCACGCTCATTTCCGGCGGGGCATCGGCATCTTCGGTGACGACACCGACGCGCTGCATGAGCTCGGGACGGCGCGACCAGACGTCTTCGCCGAACAGCGTGACCTTCCCGTCGCCGGGTTTCTGCTGGCCGAGGAGACAGCGGACGAGGGAAGATTTACCGGCGCCGTTGCGTCCCACGAGCGCATAGACCGCGCCGCGCATCACGTTCAGGGACACATGATCGACCGCGACCTTGCGGCCGTAGCGCACGGTGAGATCAGCAATCTGAATCGCTCTGTCGCTCATGCTTTTCTCCTGTGCTCGCGCACGACGCGCTCGTAGGCCGACTCGACTTCATCGACGGCGTCTTCGAGCCCGGAGCCGACCGAGATCGCCGTCGAGGCATAACGGATCGCGGCATCGCGCAGCGCTTCATTCCGCTCGTTCTTCCTCGGCTGCACCGGCACGTCAGCGACGTACGTTCCTTCGCCGCGTTTGACCGCCAGCACGCCCCCCTCGGTAAGCCGTTGATAGGCGCGGGCGACGGTATTTGGGTTGACGCGAAGATCTTTGGCCAGGTCGCGGACGGACGGCACGGATGCGCCCGGTTGCAGCGCGCCGAGGGCGATCATGCGCCGGACGCCTTCTTCGATCTGGCGCCAGATGGGTGCGGGGTCTGTCGGATTGATGGCAAACATGTCGTGACTCTCTGTACTAGGTATCTAATACAGTAAGGCTGATCGCAATTGCAGTCAAGTGGCATGCTGCTTGAGTAGTTATCGCGTATGAGAAAGAACCAGAGGATAGCTATCGCACTCACGGCGGTCGTGGCCGTCGCCGGAATCACATCGATCGTTCTGAGGCATGGCGGCGATGCGACGACCGCAAAGGAAGACCGGGCTCAGACGGTGACCCCGCAGCTTCCCGATACCGCGATTGTGAAGGCCGTTCAGGATGCGAACCTCCGCATCGACGGATTGTCAGCCACCAACGTCGGCGGGATCGTCGTGCTCAAAGGGACGGCTGACCCGGCCGCAGCGCAACAGGCCGCCGCGGTGATCCATCAGCTCGGCTTCGCGCGCGTGGCGAATCTCATCGTGCCGCGCACGGCCGTTGACGACGACTGGATGCGCCGCGAGGCAGAGAAGCGCCTGGCATCAACGCGCGCGCTCGACGGCTGCACGCTTCATGTGAGCTGCGCCAAAGGCATTCTCCGCGTCGAAGGGACGTCGTACAGCGACATGCAAGCCGAAGTCGCCCGCAACGTCCTCCGCCGCCTCGGCGCGAGCGAAGTGCAGGTGCAGTTGACGAGGCTGTAGTTGATGGTCTCTTGGTCGCTCCGTTGCTGAGTTGCTCGGCTGTCATGTTGGATCGACAGCCTGGTAGCTCACAGTCGGCGTGTGATTCAGACTCTCATAATTGACGCCGTAATTCGCGACTTGATCTCTGCGCGAGGCCGTGCATACTTGGTTCATGTCATCGCCCGAGCCGAATCTGCTCACGCCGAGCGAATACCTCGCCATCGAGCGGAAATCACAAACTCGGAGTGAGTACATCCCCCGACGTATGGTCGCGTTGCCGCGATCGGGCCGGCGCCACAGTTTGATCAACGGCAACCTCTTTCGAGAGATCAGCTCCCAACTGCGCGGTAGAGCAGGCGAAGCTCACGCAATCGGGCTGCGCATCAAAGTCAGCGCTACCGAGATGTACGCCTATCCTGACATCGTCGCGCTTTGCGCAAAGCCTCTGTTCGAAGACGAGCACCTCGACACCCTGCTCAATCCGAGCATGATCGTCGAGGTTCTTTCTGATGCGACCGAGGCGCACGACCGGGGAGAAAAGTTCGCAAACTACCGGCGTATCGATTCGTTGCGCGAATACGTCCTCGTCTCGCAGGACGAGATGCTCATCGAGCATTTTCGACGCCCCGCCGATGCATGGATCCTGTCCGATGTCAGCGGCCCGGACGCGGTTCTCCACCTCGTGTCGATCGACTGCCACGTGCCGGTCAGCACGATCTACGAAAAGGTGGATTTCAGTTCGAACTGAGTTGCTTGGTCGCTGAGTTGCTGATCTGCCCGACGTGAGAAAAACGACTCAGCAACTTTGCAACTCTGAAACCCCTACTGCGCCACCAACGGCTCCTCGCCCGGCGCGATCTCATCCTCACGAACGGTCTTCTTCGCCCGCATCCGCTCCTGCAAGTCGTCGAACAGCGAGTAGGCAACCGGCGTCGCCAGTAGCGTGAGTAGCAGGGCCAGACTCTGTCCGCCGATGATCACCGATCCGATGGCGCGGTTTGTTGCGGCGCCGGTGCCGCTCGACGCGACCAGAGGGAGCATGCCGGCGACGAAGGCCAGCGTCGTCATCAGGATCGGGCGCAGGCGGTCACGATTGGCTACGCGGATCGCTTGCGCGCGCGGGAGGCCGTGCGCACGAAGGCCGTTTGTGTGATCGACTTGCAGGATGCCGTTCTTCTTCACGATACCGAAGAGCACGAGGATGCCGAGCATCGAGAAGATGTTGAGCGACTGGTTGAGCACGAGGATCGAGAAGAGCGCGAACGGAACAGTGAGCGGCAGCGCCAGAAGGATCGTCACGGGATGAATCCAGCTCTCGAACTGCGCGGCGAGAATCAGGTACATGAAAATGATCGACAGCAGGAACGCGAACATGAAGTTCGTGAACGCGCGGCCCTGCTCGCGCGAACGGCCGGTGAAGCCTGATGAATACTCGAGCGGCATGTTGAGCTTCTTCGTTTCCGCTAGCAGGTTGTCCATCACCGTTTGCGCGGAGTGACCCGGCGCCATGTTTGCGGTGAGCATGACCTGACGCTGGCGCTGGATGCGGTTGATGGATGCCGGCCCAGCGCCGGGCGACATCGTGACGACGTCGCGGAGCTGCACGGTGCGCGTGCCGACCGACGGCACCTGCGCCTGCGCGATGCCCTGCGGGTCTTTGCGGTACTCATGTTCGGCGCGTACGTGAACCTCGTACTGCTCGCCGCCTTCGTAGTAGTCGGTGATTTTGAGACCGCCCACGAGCACGTTCAGAGTTGAGGCGATGTCCTGCACGCGCACGCCCATGTCCGAGGCCTTGTCGCGGTCGATGCGGACGGCGAGCTCGGGCTTGCCGGTGATCAGATTCGTATCGGGATCGATGACGCCGAGGCCTTTCATGCCGCGCAACTGCGCGAGCAGCGTGTCCGAATACTTCGAAAGCTGATTGAGGTCGGGACCGCCGATCCAGTACATGATCTCCGCATTGACGCCACCGCCGAATGCGTTGACCGGGCCGACGGACGTGCGCAGGTTCAAGCGCTGATACTGCGGCATGACGTTGTTGCGGACGTCGGCCATGACTGCGAACTGATCGCGCGTCCGCTTGTCGACCGGAATGAGCTTGACGTAGACGGTGCCGAGGTTCTGCGTGACCTGCGGATCGTCGCCGATGGTCAGGACGGTGGTCTCGACCTCGGGAAGCTTGCGGACGCGGGCGGCGATCGACTCCATGATCGTCTGCGTCGTCTGCAAACTGGCGCCCTCGGGTGCGCGTGCCTGCACCTGGAACTGCGATTCATCGTCCGAGGGGAGGAAGTTCTTGTTCACTAGAATCCCGAGCGGGACGATCGAGACCAGCGCGATCACCATCGCCAGCACGATCACCCAGCGGTGGGCCATCGACCAGTCCAGCATCTTCAGGTAGAAGCCTTCGATGTGCGCGTAGACGCCATGCTCGCGCGTCGAGGTGTCGTGCGACAGATCCTCGCGGCGCAGCCAACGCGCGGACATCATCGGCGTGAGCGTGAACGAAACGAGCAGCGACACGGCGATGGCGATGGCCATCGTCACGCCGAACGAGTGCATGAAGCGTCCGACGATGCCAGCCATGAACGCGACCGGGAGAAATACAGCGATGAGCGAGAGCGACGTGGCCAGAACGGCCATGCCCACTTCCTTCGTCCCCTCCACCGCCGCCTCGGCAGGCGCCATCTTCTTTTCTTCCATGAACCGGAAGATGTTCTCGAGCACGACGACGGCGTCGTCGATGACGATGCCGACGGCGAGCGTGAGCGCCAGCAACGTGATGACGTTCAGCGTGAAGTCTTCGTAGCGCATGGCTGCGAAGGTCGCGATGATCGAGCTGGGGATGGCCACCGCGGCGATGATCGTCGGACGCGAGCGGCGGAAAAAGTAGAGCAGCATGCCGAAGGCGATGAGCGCGCCGGCGAGCCGGAGCGGATTGATCGGAACCACGCCGCCCTTCGGCACGAACGCGGCAATCGCGAACGCAACGGCGGCGCCGCCAACGCGGAAGGCGAACGGCAGTTGCTTCTTCGAGGCCAGCCAACTGACGAGCGCGAACAAGACGATGAACGCCAGAATCGAAACGTGAATGAGCGGCGCGCGCGCGGCGATGTCTTTCACGCCGAAGAGCAGCGTGTAGGTCGCCAGCGTGGACACCAGCATGATCAGCGCTTCGCGCAATTTCGGCGACGAGAGGAAGAACCAGACGATGAGCGCGGCGAAGAGCGATCCGAGAATCAGATGCTCTTTCACCGCATCGACAGCGGCGACGATGAAGTCCGATTGATCTCGGACGACCTGCATCGTCCACCCTTTGGGGAGGTCGGTGCGAACCTGGCCGAGTTGCTCTTTGAGCCGCTCGATGACCTCGACAGTATTCGTGCCGGACTGTTTGCGGATGTTCATGACGACGGCCGGCTTGCCGTTGACGGTGGCGATGGACTCGGGTTCGGCCACGCTGTCTTCGATGTGCGCGACGTCGCCGACCTTCACGACGTATCCGTTCGACGTCGAGAGCGGAATGTTCGCAAAGTCAGCGGGCGACTGCACGCGGCCGTAGGTTCGCAGCGTGAGATCGCGCAGACCCTGCTCGACTTTGCCGCCCGGAATCTGCACGTTCTGCGACTGCAGTGCTGCCACTAGTTGCGCGGTGGTCAGTCCGACCGCGGAGAGTTTCGCGGAATCGACGACAACGTTGATCTGCCGCGGACGTCCTCCGACGATCAGCACCTGGCCAACGCCGTTGATCGATTCGAGACGACGACGAAGTTTCTTGTCGGCGAACTCGGTGATGTCGCGGATCGGCGCCGGGCCGGAGAGCGCGATGCCGAGAACGGGGATGGCGTCCGGATCGATCTTCAGGATGATTGGAGGATCGGCGTCCTTCGGCAAGTCGCGGAGGATCGTGTTGACCTTGTCGCGCACTTCCTGCGCTGCCACGTCGATGTCCTTCTCCAGCACGAAGCTGACGATGACCTGCGACGTCCCCTCGGACGAAATGGACTGCAACTGATCGATGCCGCTGATCGTGTTGACGGCCTCTTCGACTTTGTCGGTGATGTCCGTCTCGATCTCTTCCGGCGCTGCGCCGACTAACCGCGTGGTAATTGTGATCGTCGGAATGTCGACTTTCGGGAAGCGGTCGACGCCGAGTTGCTGGTAGGCAAACCAGCCGACGACGACGAGCGAGAGAACGATGACCGTCGCAAAGACGGGACGGCGGACGCAGAGGGCGGCAAGTTTATGCATGAGGTTTCTCGGTTTCTATCTGCGTCATCTGCAGATCACCCAACTATTTACTGTCCCAGTTCAACTCGTGCAAACATCCCCGGCCGCAACCTTCCGTCGCGGTTCGGGAACTCGGTGTCGACCGTGAATGATCGCGAAGCGGGATCGATCACGCCGCCGACGACCGCCACTTTGCCCTGGAAGACATCTCCTGCGTAGGCGTCAACGGTTGCCTTCACGTTCTGCCCGAGTCGCACGCGCGCGAGCTCCTTTTCCGGAACGCGGAAGCGAAGTTTGAGCGGCGAGGTCTGGACGACGACAAATGCGACGGTGGCGTCGCCGAGGCGCTGGCCGACGTCGGTGCGCTTCTCTGCGACCACGCCGTCGATCGGCGAACGAAGCGTGGAGTCGGAGAGTTGCTGGCGGTAAATTGCCGCCTGTGCCTGCGCTGACTGCTTCGCCGCACGCGCCTGATCGAACATCGCCTGCGATCGGTCGTACGTCGCCTGCGGGATCGACTCTTTCGCGATCAACTCTTTCTTGCGTGTCAGATCGTTCTGCGCGTCTTTCTCAGCGGACTCGGCGCGTGCGATGTCAGCGTTCGCTTTGTCCAGATTGAGGCGCGGATAGTCAGTCTCGATCTCGAGCAGTGGCTGGCCGCGGCTGACGCGCGAGCCTTCATCGACGTACATCTTTCCGACGCGGCCTGGAATCCTGACCGCGAGCTCCGAACGAACCGGCGAGATAAGCTCGCCCGTAGCGACGATCGTCCCTCCGGATTCGGATGACGCGATGCCTGAGGATGCTGCGCCGGCGGGATCGCTTGCGGTTGTCGTTGCGGTCGTCGCCGTTGCCGCCGACGCGACATTCTGCACGTCGCTCGGCAGCGCCGGCGCGGCCTGCGTCGTCGTCGCGGCCGGGGCATCCTTCTTCTCGCAGCCGAACGGAAGGATCGCCAGAATCAAAATCGAAATCGTAGTGATGGTTGTACGCGTCATTGCTGGGTTGCTCCCACTCCAACAGCTTCTTTGATCGCGCCGGCGGCATACCAGACGCGGAGTTGTGCGAGGTTGTGATTCAACGTTTCGGAAGCGACGGCGCGGCGCGCATCGGCGAGAGAAAGCTCCGACGTAGCGAGATCGAGCGAGGTCGATTCCTGTGCCCGATACAGCTCGAACGCCTGCGCATACTCGGCGTCCGCGGCGGCGAGCTGCTCTTTGGCCAACTGCAGCGTCGTATCGGCGGAGTGCAGATCGGTGATGGCCTTGCGCACGTCTTCATGCGCGGCAGTCTTCGCGTCTTCTAACAGGAGTTTGGCCTGTTCTTCACGCTCTTTCGCAGTAGCCACGCGCAGATTGACCTGGTTCGAGTCCCAGATCGGAACGCTGAAACGAAACGCGCCGTATCCGTAGCGGCTGGCCGGAAACGCCGCCTTTTGATCGATATAGCCGGCGTCGAACGTGACGACGGGCAGACGGCCGCCGCGCTGTTTCAGCACTTCGAGCTCCGCGATGCGGATGTTGTTCTGCGCGACGGCGACGTCGGGCCGCGACGACTCGGCGCGCGTCATCAACGTCTGCTCGTCGGGCAGCGGAGCCAGCGCATTGTCCGGTGGCGTCACGGCGATATCTCCCGTCAGATCGAGGTCCTCGCGCAATCCGCTGACGGCTGCTTCGCGCTGCTGCTGCGCGGTCGCCAGCAGTCGCTGCGATGCCTTGATCGCTGTTTCGGCGCGCAGAACATCGACCTTCGTCACTTCGCCCGCTTGATAGAACGCGTTCGACTGCGTGCGCCGTTTTTCGGCGAGGTCGATGTTCCTCTTCTCGATCGCGATGTTCGCGTCGGCGTTGGCGACGCCGAGGTAGTTCGAGGCCACGCGAAGGAGGATGGCGTCCTCGGTCTCGTGAACGCCCAGCCTCGCGTTGACCGTGCCGATCTTGGCCTGGTCGTACGCACGCTTCTCGCGCAAACCGGCATACACCGGCTGCGAAAGTACGACGCGGTAGTTCCAGTCCTTGCCCGGCAGAATAGTGCGCGCGTCGGCGCCGGTGCCAAATGCGACCTCGGTGGAGTTGCGGATCGCCGAACCGGTGAACTGCACCTGCGGCAGGATCGACGACAACAGAAGCTTGCGGTTCTGGTCAGCGACCGTCGCATCGATGCGCGAGCGTTCGACCGTGTTGTTGACACGCAAGGCGCGCTCCAGCGCCTCCGGCAATGTCAGTTTCGTCTGCGCGCCGGCAGCCACGGACGATGTCAGCAGGATCAATGTCAGTACAGCACGTTTCAATGTGAGCTCCGTTTCGGTTTCGGAATGGCGATGCCGCCCAGCAACGTGGAGACGATCAGTTCAACATCCTCACTCTCCGGCGGCGGCGCGTCCTCGGTCAGCCGCTCGAGGACGATGGCGATGCTTCCTTCGATCAGAAAGAGCGCCAGCCGCGATGGATCGAGCACACGCACTTCGCCCGCGTCCATGGCGTCCTTCAGCATGCCGGCGAGCCGGTCGACGCGCGCTTTGAATTGCGGCTGGCACGTACGCTTCTGCCGGCGCTGCTGCGTCGCGCTCCCCTGCGTCATGCGCAGCGAATGATAGAGCCGGAAGAACTCGCGGTTCTCGCTGAAGAACGTGAACTGCGCGGTCAACAGCGATCGAAGCTTTTCCGCGAACTTCCCTTCGCCATCGAGGGCAGCATCGAGGCGTCCATGCAACTGTCCGATCGCGGTCTCGAAGGTCTTCTCGACGAGCTCTTCGCGGTCACGGAAGTAGAGGTAGATCGTCCCCTTTGCGACGCCCGCCTCCTCGGCGATCTCCTGCATCGTGGCCGCAGCCATTCCCTTGCGTGAGATCACGCGAATGGCCGCTTCCTGGATGGACTGGACGCGGAATTCCTGAACGATTTCTTCTTTGGATTTGGCCATGTTTTTGGGATTCGCCCAGCGGGCTGACAGCGTATCCATCGCGCTGAACGAGCGGTCAGTCAATCAGAATTCCGGGTCAGAGGCAAGGGACGGGTTGGCTGATTTACTGATGCGTCACAGCGCTGGCTTCGCTCGCAGACCTATTTCTCACGCGAAGGCGCGAAGACCGCGAAGGAGGGCATCGCAACCCTCAAACCCTTCGCGTCTTCGCGTCTTCGCGTGAAGTCTTGGGCCATGATGCATCCCTTGACGCCAGAGCCACCGCCGGGCGTAGCATTGGTGCCATGACGGCGGTCAGCCGATGACAGCGGACGAGCTTCTCCAACTCCCTGGCGATGGGTGGAGATATGAGTTGGTCGGAGGAGAACTGCGCAGGATGTTCCCCCCGGGCGCTCGGCACGGCCGCGTGGCCGCGGAAATCGTCGGAAGTCTCATCGCACACATGAAGTGCCAGCGGACCGGAACGGTCTATTCGTCCGAAACCGGATTCCACATCGGCCGTCAACCAGACACTGTGCGCGCTCCGGACGCCGCATATGTCCGCTCCGAGCGCGTGACGGACACAGCAGGATTCTTCGATGGCCCACCCGATGCTGCGTTCGAAGTTGTATCGCCCGGCGACACTTACACCGAGATCGAGGAAAAAACGTTAACCTGGCTTCGCGCAGGCACGAAGGTGGTCGTGGTGATTGACCCGCGCGCGAAGACTGCCCGCGTACACCGAACAAGCAGCGCTTCGAATGTCGAGGATGTCATCGAAGTCGACGACGTGATTCCGAGGTGGCGACTACCGCTCGCGGAGCTATTCAATTGATTGACGACGCAACGGCTGGCGAACCCGACGCTTCCAGCGACATAAGAAAGCAACACGCCGGCGAGCGACCACTTTCTAAATTTGGATTCGATGGGATTCCACGGTACTGACACTCACTCTTATTGTTCTTGGAATCTATACCGCCGAGGTCCACGAGCAGACGAGTCTGCTCAAACAAACGTTCCAGCAACAAAGAGCCGATTCCATAGAATCTAAGAACAACATCAGCCGCCTTATTGCCGCTAACGAAAAGTTTGCTAACGCGTCCGACAGGAGTAGCGCCGACTACCATACTTCGCTGAGGCAACGAAGCGGATGGTCAACGCAACGGATAGAACCGCTCTAAGTGCTGGAGTGGTGTGTGAACCGGCACTCGACATCACCTCGCCACCAGTCGGGCAAAAGCTCCAAATTACACTCAGTGTGTACAATTCCTACTCGCGACCGGCATCTCACGCGACGGTAAGAGCTGCGGCGGTGATGGCCGTACAAGGTGGCCCGCAGTTTAGTCAACACAAGCAGCGTATCCTCGCCAACGCCTCCATTCCTCGGGAGGACGGAGTGAAAACCCGAGTTTTGAGCTTCGTCTCTGCGTCTGGGCAACCGTTTGGGCTACTCACGAGTGAAGCAGTCGAAAATATTAAGTCGCGCCGCATCGAACCTTTTGTTTACGGTGAGATTGAATTTCACGACGCCGCTGGCTGTCATCGTCAGGAATTCTGCTATAGATTCAATCCGCCATCAGAACACAGGGCGCGGACTCTGTCCCTACGGGTAGCTGGGAAGGCTGTGCTGCTCACAATGCCGAGACGGATTGTGCCAACAACTAGGACCAACGATACAACGAGCGCCAGCGCTACGCCGAACCTGTCACGCCTCCCGTAGAATAAGCCCTGTTCGAGGGGAGACGATCACCGGCGTCCGGCTGCGGTCTCGGCAAGCATTTGTTCAATGTCGGCCGTGGGCGCATTCAGCGAGGCGAGCTTTGCCACCGGATCGAAAAGCTCATCGGTTTCGATCGATACGCGAACCTTTGCATGATTGCTCACACCCTTGAGCGGCTCAACGAGTCGGAGCGCGTTCTCACTGGCGTCGTACTCGGCAATTAGGGCTCGGGACATGACGCTATTCTAGCGCTTCCGCCCGCTCCCTGCGCATGATCACAATCAGCAATACGGCCGAGGCGACCAGCGCCGTACCGAAGATCGTGAACTGTTTCGCGTTGTGAAAAATCGCCGCGCCGGTCGCGAACATGATCGAGTAGACCAGCACGATGCCCGCTACCCAGGCGATGGCGTTGCGGCCTAGCTCGCCGCGCACCGGCTCGATGCCGCTTTCGCGCGCGATCACGCCCCATCCCGGACCCGCGGGACGCACCTTCTTGTAGAACGCATCGAGCGTCGCGCGCGGCTCCGGCTGGGTCGCCATCGTCACGACGAGCCAGACCAGCGTCGTCGCTGCAGTCGTGATGATGAGGCCGATCGCGAAGCCGTTCGGCGAGGAAGAATCGATGAAGTTGCGGATGCTCAGTGAAACGATGAGCGCCGCCGCCATCGCGCTCACTTCCGACCAGGCATTCACGCGCCACCAGTACCAGCGCAGGATGTAGACGAGTCCTGTTCCTGCTCCCAGCATCAGCAGGAACTGCCAGGCGTGACTGATCTGATCCATGAACTGCGTGGCCACGAGCGAGAGAACCAGCGTGAGCGCCGTTGCCAGACGCGACGCGAGAACGTAGTGCTTCTCGCTGGCGTCGCGCTTGATGAAACGGCGGTAGAGATCATTGACGAGATAGCTCGAGCCCCAATTCATCTGCGTCGCCTGCGTCGAGCTGAACGCAGCGACGAACGAGGCCAGCATCAGACCCTTCAGACCGGTCGGTAGAAGATCGACCATGGCCCGCACGTAATTGATCCCCGGATCGCCTTCCTTCACCGCGCCGCCGTACATCACCAGCGTGCAGAGCGCCGTGATCACCCACGGCCAGCTCCGCAGCGCGTAGTGCGCGATGTTGAAGAAGAGCGCTGCGCTGCGCGCTTCCCGCTCGGTGCGGCATGCGAGCATGTTCTGCACGACGTAGCCGCCGCCGCCTGGCTCCGAGCCTGGATACCACGACGCCCACCAGTTCAGCCCGAGGAGCGCGGCGAGCGTAATCGTCGGCACGACCCACAATCCGTCGCCGGTCGGCCAGAACGCCATCGCGGCAGCCGAGGTTCCGAAGGTCGTCCCCAACGGTGTCCCGGCCGGATGCGCGAACGCGAGCTTTGCTTTCAACACGTCGACGCCGCCGACCGCGCTGAGCGCGACGATGGCCAGTGTGATCGCGCCTCCCATCTCGAAGAGGTACTGCACGCCGTGCGTCGTGGCGACGCCCCAGTAACCGGAGTAAACGGTGTAGGCAAATACGACGATGAGGCAGACGAAGAGGGCGCCGCGGTTGGAGATGCCGAGCGTGCCCTGAAGCACTTTCGCCATGCCGAGGTTGACCCAGCCCATGACGATGATGTTGGCGATCAGGCCGAGGTAGGCGGCGCGGAAACCGCGGAGGAATGCGGCCGGACGGCCGGAGTAGCGAAGCTCGGTCAGCTCGACGTCCGTCACCACTTCGGCGCGGCGCCACAAGCGCGCGAAGAAGAAGACTGTGAGCATGCCGGAGCCAAGCATCGACCACCACAGCCAGTTCCCGGCGACGCCGTTCTTGACGACCATCTCGGTCACTGCCAGCGGCGTGTCGGCGGAGAACGTGGTCGCCACCATCGCCGTGCCTGCGAGCCACCAGGGCATGGATCGGCGCGAGAGGAAGTAGTCGAGCATCGAGCGCTTGGCTTTGCGCCCGAAATAGATCCCCATCGCCACGATCAGCGACAGATAGGCAGCGACGATGGCGTAGTCGAGAGGCCGCAGCGCAAACGTGCTCATGGCTTCATGATCCCCGCTCCTCGCATTGCCAATCCCGGAATGGTGACCGGCAGCTTGCCGGACACCGGCGCCTCGCCGAATAACGCGTGCACAGCCGCAACCTGCATGACCGGCTGGATGCCGTACGCACAAACGTACGTGCCGGCGGCAGGGATCTCGCGCAAAAGATAGGGCGTGCCGAAGGAAATGGCGAAGGTGGGGATCCGCGGCGCGAGATCGGCGAGGAGCTTGCGGGCGCTCTCTGGAACAGCGATCGATCCCGAACCGGAGCGGGTGCGTACAGCCATCGCGAAGATGACCGCATCCGCGTTCTGCGCCGCGGCGGCAATCGGACCGATGCTCTCCGGCGTCGTGCGCGCGTCGATCAGGAATGTCTGCGGCGGTGCGGTCAGCCTCCGGCGCATTTCGCGCTCGAAGTCGGGCAGCGGCGATACGAGTTCCTGGAAATCGCTCACGGTGATGATGACGACGCGTGCGCTCTTCTTCACCGGCAGCGACCCGGCCTCCTCGCGCACGAGCGTGACCGCGCGGCGCGCGATGCTCTGCGCAATCTCGCGATGTTCCTTCGTGTCGATGCCGAGAAAGATCTCGTCAGGCGTTCCCACGGCGGCGCCTGCGAAGGCTTTGGCAGCGAGAATGCGCCGCACCGACTCGTCGATCCGCGCTTCCGGCAGCCGGCCGCTCACGACCGCCGCCTTCACCGCGGCAACGGCCGCATCGACGTTCGGCGACAACAGAATCTGATCCTGTCCCGCCTCGATCGCGCGAATGGCCGCTTCGCCGGCGCTGAAATGCTCGGTGATGCCGCCCATGTCCATGGCATCGCTGACCACGAGTCCGTCGAACTTCAGGTCGTGGCGCAGAAGGCCGGTGATCATCTTCTTCGACGTCGTCGCCGGCATCGTCCCGTTCTGCGGAACTTCCGATGCCGCGGTTCCGTACGGGTTCTCGCCCGGATCTGGCGGACGCACCGGCACGAGCTCCTGATCGAGAGCAGGAACCGCGAGGTGTCCGATCATGATCGACTTCACACCGGCGTTGATTGCTGCGCGAAACGGCAGCAGCTCGACCTGATCGAGCCTGGCACGATCGACAGCGAGGATCGGCAGCGAGCGGTGCGAATCGACATGCGTGTCGCCATGCCCCGGAAAATGCTTGGCCGTCGCCAGCACATGCTCCGACTGCACGCCGCGCACGAACGCCGCCACGAAGCGGCTGACATCGGCCGGATCTTCGCCAAAGCTTCGCGTGTTGATCACCGGATTGTCGGGATCGACGTTGACGTCAGCGACCGGCGCGTAGATGTGGTTGATCCCCACCATCTTCGCTTCCCGCGCTACCACCCGCCCTTCTTGTTCGGCCAGTGATGGATCGCCGGTCGCGGCCACGGCCATCGCCCACGGCCAGTAGGTTGTGTCGAGAAAGCGCATCCCCATGCCCGACTCGAGGTCGGCGCTGATCAGCAGCGGCACCTTCGCAGCACTCTGCAGACGTGCCGTCAACTGCGCGGTCTCGTAGACATTCGAGACTGACCACATCACGCCACCGGCATGGTTGTCGCGGACGTGATGCAGCAACTGTTGATAATCCAACGACGACTCGGACATGAAAACGCCATGTCCGATCACCGCGAACAACTGCCCAACCTTGTCATCGAGCGAGAGTTGTTCGATCGGAGGAATCGCAGCAGAGTGATGTTGCGGGACCGACGCACACATCGAGGCCAGGAAGCCTAGCACGGCGATGGCGAGGGTTCGGACGCGAGACAAGCGTGGGGAAGGATACGGGATGTGGGGTGTGGGGTGTAGGGAGTTGGGGGTGGGAGATAAAGCCTTGCGAGCCCGCTCGTGTCATTCTGAATCGGCGGAACCGCGGGGGCGGAAGGTTGGTGAGCGGTGGAGCGTGATGAAAAATCCCCCGACTACGAAGCGCTACTTCGACTCCGGCTCCTCAGTTGCTCGTTCCGAATTTTGCAAATCCACATCAAACTCCACCGGCTTCGTCTGCTCCCAAAAGTCGCTGAGATCGTGGGTGTCCCAAAACTCGCCGATTTCCGCATACGACGAGGCTTTGGAAATGGAGGTCTTGTTTTCGCTCATGTTGTTTATTCTGGCTTCACGCCGACTCGTGATGCAACCGTTAGGTCGATGTAGGCGAGAGGGTAAGATGCATCCGCACCATGCTGGGAACGCTATCGGATACCGATATCCACTACATCGTCGGCTACCTTTATGTTGCGTCCGGTGAGAACCTCGTCAGCGTCACGTTGGGCGAGAGGATCTACGACGCAAGTGCCGAGGAGCCGCGCGACGTCGATATTGCGGTCGTCACTGCCGGAAGTATCGGCCTGTTTGCCGCGGAGGTTAAGGATCACGCTCGCCCGCTGGATGTTACGGCGGTCGAGCAGTTATGTCAGAAGCTGCTGGACATGCCCGACATCCTCAAGCGAGCCATAGTCTCCTCGTCGGGTTTCACGGCTCCTTCCCGGCGCAAGGCAGCCAGCCATGATGTTCAGTGTTTACAACTCGTTCGTGGGGCGCTCCCCGCGCTCGGGCCTGGAATTCAGATTTCCCGGCTCGCCGAGATGACCGTGGTCAACAGAGCCTGGACCGAGCAGCCACAAGTCACCATTGGTCCCACCACTCAGCTTACACCTACCGAGAAGGCCGCTATCGCCAACTGCACGCCTACTCGCCTCTCCGACGGCACAGAGATACAGTTGAAGGAACTTGCCGATCGGATAGCACAGCAGTTTGATCCCGGCGCCGTTGAGTTCAATGGCGGAAACGAGGTCGCCGTAGACGAAGTGCGCCCGCTTGATCACCCCGTCAGCATCGCGGTGGGCGACCGTGTTGTTCATATGCAGGATGCCCGAATAGTGGGCAGAGTGCAGCGTACGACGAACATTCTGCCGCTTCACACGTCGTGCTACCTCGCCGACGAGAGCGGCAGTGCCTTCGCTTCAGCGGTTCTCTTCGAGCTCAATCAAACCTTGTTAGCGCTCACTGTGGGTGGCGACGGCAATACGCTTCGGTTGTTTCAAATACCTGCAAATGTTCGCGCCGAACGGCCAAATCGCCGCCGGATCTTCGAGAGCACGGCCTAACTCTTCGCAGCAGCCGACCACTGCCGTTCGCTGGCCCGGCTTCCGGCCTCGCGCTTCGTACGTCCGGCCCGTCGGCACGCGAAGGCACGTGGCGGCTGAGCGAAAGAACGTTAGACAGTACTCGGGCGGGACGCCCGCACTCCCTACTTGATCACTGCCCTCACTCCGATCGTGCCGTTTGCGTTCGGATCGTCCTTTGATGTCACGGCGATCTTTTCCTCTAGCGCGCCGGCTTTGGCGCGGGCGCCGTCGATCGTTACCGTCAGCGCCTCTTTTGCCTTCGGCGCGAGTTTCGTTTTGGCGTTGTACTCGTAGTAGAGGCAGCGGCACGCCGAGCGGGCCACCACGAACGACAGTGGCGTCGTTGTCAGATTCGTGATCTCGAACTGCCGCACGGCCCGCGTTCCTTTGCGAATGACGCCGTAGTCAGCTACCTCGGGCGTAATCCGGATCGATGGCGCAGCGGCGACGGGGAGGGGCGCGGCTGTGCCGGTTTCGGCGACCGTGCTGGTGGCCGGCGATTCGATCACCTGCGGCGCGTTCGCCTTCTTCTCCGAACTGGCGCGCCAGATCAGCCATCCGATGACGCCGAGGACGGCGAGAGCGATGACGAAGATCAGGAGAACACGCGAGGAATTGCCGGACGGGCGGTTCGCGGGAACGGCGTCGTAGCTCGCGATCCCGTGATCGGCCGCCGGCTCCGAAGAGACCAGCGGACGATTGCCGGGAGACGTTCCCATTCGCGGCGGTTCCACCAGACCGGGCGCGGCCGCGGACGGCACGCGCTCGAGCTCATCGAGCTTACGGATCGAAGCATCGATATCGGCGATGAGCCGCTTGTACTCCGCCGCCAGATGCTCGGTCGGAGCGTCCGGAACCATCTGCGTCAGCGTGTCCCGATGGACCTTGTAATGCTGCCGCAGCACCTCGATCTCACGGGCGCGATCGCCCCGTTTGACATTCACCGTTCCGAAATCGTCAGACATCCGTTCACCTCGGGACCTGCATCTTTGCAAAAAGCGGGCGATGCGACAAATTGGGCGTTCTTTCTTCGTTTCGCGGCCATGGAAAGTGCGATACGGTCTAGCGTGTTTCAACCATCGCCCGCATGAAGACCTACATCGCCCAGCTCAACCCAACCGTCGGCGCGCTCAAAGCAAACGCCGATCTGATCCGCAGCGCCTACGACGAAGGTGTCGCTGCCGGTGCGGACGTCGTCCTCGTTCCCGAGCTTGCCGTGACCGGCTACCCGCCGCGCGATCTGCTCGACCGCGAGACCTTCGTCGCCGCTGCACTCGAAAGCCGCGACGCGCTCGCGGCTATGACCGGCGACACGGCGCTCGTCTTCGGCTGCATCACGCGCAACGCCTCGTGGTGCGGCAAGCCGTTGCACAACTCCGCGATCGTCGCGCGCAACGGAAAGATCATCCTCGAGCAGCACAAGTCGCTTCTGCCAACCTACGACGTGTTCGACGAAATGCGCTACTTCGAGCCCGGCCGCAAAGTCGGCGTCGTCGAGATCGCCGGCGTCCGTGCCGGCATCGCCATCTGCGAAGACTTCTGGTTCGACGACGAGATCCTCGGCACGAAGATCTACTGCCGCAATCCGATCGACGAGGTGGCGCGGCAGGGGGCGGAAGTCATCCTCAACATCTCGGCGTCGCCGTTCAACAGCGGCAAACGCCGGTCGCGCTACGACCTCTTTTCGCGTATCGCCACGCGTTACGACGTTCCGCTCGTTTACGTGAATCAGGTCGGCGGCAACGATGAGCTCCTCTTTGACGGCTCCTCGATCGTCATCGACGCCAAAGGGCGGACGATCTTCTGCGCGCCGGCTTTCGAGGAGCACCGCTCGCTCGTGCAGCTCGAGGGCGCGCCATGCGAGGCCGTCGTCTCGATGGAGCAAGACGCCGAGATCGGTCACGCCCTCATCCTCGGCCTGCGCGACTACATCCGCAAGTGCGGCTTCAACGATGTCGTGGTCGGCCTTTCCGGCGGCATCGACTCCGCGGTCACCGCTGCAATCGCCGTCGAGGCGCTCGGCGCCGCGCACGTCACCGGCATCACCATGCCGTCACAGTTTTCGTCGCAAGGCTCCGTCGATGACGCCCGCGTCCTCGCGGAAAGCCTCGGCATCGCATTCCACACCGTTCCCATCGAGCCAATCTACAAACCGTACGACGCGGCGTTCCAGAAGCTCTTCGGCGACGGCACCTTCGACATCACGAACGAGAACGCGCAGGCGCGCATCCGCGGCAACCTGCTCATGGCCTGGTCCAACCGCACCGGCGCGATGGTGCTTTCTACTGGAAACAAATCGGAGCTGGCGGTCGGCTACTGCACGCTCTACGGCGACATGGCCGGCGGCCTCGCGCTCCTCGGCGATGTCTACAAGACGATGGTCTATCGCCTGGCCCGCTGGTTGAACCGCGAGCGTCCGTTGATCCCGGAATCATCGCTCACGAAACCGCCGTCCGCAGAACTGCGGCCCGATCAAACCGACCAGGATTCGCTGCCGCCCTACGACGTGCTCGACGGCATCCTCAAGCTCTACATCGAAGAGTGGCAGGAGGTCGAAGCCATCGTCGCAGCCGGCTTCGACCGCAAGACCGTCGAGCGCATCTTGAAACTGGTCGACGGAAATGAGTTCAAGCGCAGCCAGGCCGCACCGACGCTGCGCGTGTCGACCAAAGCGTTCGGCGGCGGACGGCAGATGCCAATCGCGCAACGGTGGCGGCGCGAATGAAGCGCGCGACGTTCGCGATCGCAATCGTGCTCATCGCTCTCGCCTGCCATCGAACGAACATTTCTCGCGCGCAGTGGCAGCAGATGCCGCAAACCGAGAAGACCCTTTACGTGCGCACCCTCCTCGGACACGAGAAGACGAGAGAAGCAAAAGGCGGCAACGACCTTGTTTTTGCTCTGACGGCCGAGGAATATGCGAAACGGATCGACGAAGCGTACGCGCGGGGTGATCACCGCACGGTCGATGCGATTTTTGAAGCGATGGGGACGCGACGGTGATGCTTTCCTGAGTCCAGTACATCTCACTCGCGGCCGCATGTCGCGATCTCCTTCGCCGAGGTCGCGATCTACCGCCACGAGGTCACGATCTGCTCCGGCGAGGTCGCGATCTGCTTCGACGAGATCCCGATCTCCCTGCACGAGATGCCGATCTCTTTACCCGAGATCCCGATCTCCGCCGGAGAGATCCCGATCTCTCTCCACGAGATCCCGATCTCCTTCCCATAAATCCCGACTTGCTCCGTTCTGATCTCGATCTCCATTTTTGAGATCGCTATCCCCCCTTTTCTTAAACCGACCCCCCGGGATCTGGTTTCGACCCCTCCATTTCTCAAATGGACCCCTCCCGATCTCAAAGCGATCTATCGGTTTCTTAGAACGACCTCGCGAAATCTCAAATCGATCTCGTTTCTCGATAACGCGACCCCTCCTGATCTCAAAACGACCCCTCGGAATCTCAGATCGATTTCCTTCCCGGAAATCGCGATAACCTCCGAAGAGATCGCGATCTCCATTTTTGAGATCGCTATCCCTCTCAATCTCAAAACGACCCCTCTGATTCTTAAAACGACCCCTCGGCATCTTAAAACGACCCCTCCGAGTCTTAAAACGACCCCCCGGAATCTCGTTTCGACCCCTCCATTTCTTAGATCGACCCCTCCCGATCT
>ODAK010001601.1_pt1 | contig 24472 bp, 22 predicted proteins | sample 1539591 | NCBI WGS metagenome assembly ODAK01 (sample SAMEA3539303, study PRJEB22396) | soil metagenome | biome: tundra; feature: field; material: soil | place: USA | collected 2010-05 | depth 0.15 m | reverse complement strand
GTATTAGTCGGAGGTTTCGGCGGACTCGCTGTGGAGCGGTCTGTTGCGCCGGCATACTGCTCGAGGGATTCTGCTAGTACAAGGACTCTTTTGCCCAGGCGTTTGGTGCGCAACACGCCTCCGCTAACCAGTTTATCGACGGTGCGAAGGCTTACCGACAGGAGAATCGACGATTCTTTCTTGCTGTAAAGCAATTTCGACAGTTCCATACGCACACAGTAACGCGTGTGCGCACGTGATCAAGTGGGCAGACCTTAAGCGGTAAAGCTGCTATAGCATGCCTCCGGGAGGCGACTCTCTCAGGCTGCGGGAGACAATCGAAGAAGGGTTCGAATGTACTTCATGGGATCGGAGTCAATTCTGCCGGCGAGAATTTGCTTATCGCATCTGAACCGCCTATATGCGTCCCGTACGCCGTCTTGATCCATTACTTTGGCACGTGCGTCGAAGTAGTATCCGACCTCGTTGATTAACGAGGCAATCTCACGCATAAACACGCGCCTCTGTTGACCGGTAATCCTTCGATAATAGGCAACCATCAGGTAAATGGCGTATTGCCCGTCGAAGGTGGGGTTGTGTAAGCGTGTTGCTCCAGAGCCGCAAAAAGGATCAACGAACTTCTTGATCGACTCGTCGAATTCGCAAATGAAACCGAACCTGTTATGAAATTCAACCTCGTAGTCCTCAACTAGAAGTCCTGTTCCGGTTTCTTCGTAGATCACTGCCAATTTCGCCTGCGCCTGCTGCAACTTGTGCAAGTTCCCCCTAATCTTGGCAAGGTCTTTTATTAGGGCGGTGCTCAATTGCCGGCGCTCTTTCCAAAGCCTTCCAACGACCTTCTTTGAGGAGAGAGGGGATACGTAGAGGTATGCAAGCTGAAACAAGATCATCTGGTTCGTGCAATCGGTCTCTGATTTTTCTGGAACTCTTACGGGTGAGCCCTTTTGCCGCATGTATTCCCACAAACGGGCGCTCCGGGGATCTAGCTGAAGTTTCATAAGTTCACATCTCCTAGGCCGAATATACCTAAAATTCTGGATTTTGCACGCCCGCCTGCGCCTGCGCTCCAGTGCGTTATGGTGCAGCTCGATGCGTCCATCAGACTCGAATCCAACGCTGACGACAAAACAAGAACTCGAAGGCAAGACCGGATTCTCTCTTCCGATGCATCTATGGAACGCACGATCAGGGCAAACGCGGATAAGTAAGTAGGAAGCTACTCAGGAAGACGTGCGGCGAACTCACGGAATGAATTTTCAGAGTTGCTTATGGAAAACGACTTGCGCAATCTTCTAACGCCGGATCAGGTCGCCGCGCATACCAGCATTTCGCTGGAGACGCTGGCGCAATGGCGCTCTCAGAAGCGCGGAATTCCGTATTTGAAAATTGGCCGTAGCGTACGTTATGATCCTCAAGACGTTCAGCAGTACCTTGCGGGTTGCAGGGTTTCGGTCTCCGATCCAAACGAAAGGAGACGAAGATGAGCGTTTTCAGAAGGGGTGGCGTTTACTGGTACGACTTCCGGTTTCAGGGTGAGCGTTTCCAGGAATCCACCGGGTTAAGAAACAAGACGGCTGCTTCACGCGCCGAGGCCATCCGCAAGGCGGAATTGGCCGAAGGCCGGGCCGGAATTCGGTCTCGAAAAGCAACCCCGATCTTTGAAAAATTTGTGCATGATGAGTTTCTTTCCTGGGCGGAAAATGAGCATCGTGCGCATCCCAGTACCTATGTTCGGTATGGGGTGAGTGCGAAAGCTCTGGTTCCATTTTTCGGCAGATACCGGCTGGAAGTAATTTCAGCGGGCCTCGTCGAGAAATTTAAGGTTTCGCGGTCAGCAGAGATTTCCGCTGCCGGAACGAATCGGGATCTGGCGGCTTTGCGAATGATTCTGAATTTTGCGAAGCGCCAGCAATACATAGACAGAAATCCGGTTTGTGACGTGAGATTCTTGGCCGAGGGCCCAGGAAACATGCGGATTGTATCGCACGAGGAACAGCAGGAATATTTGAGCGCTGCGAGTCCTCTCGTGCATGATGTGGCCTTGCTGATTGTAGAAACCGGAATGCGTCCGGGAGAGGTTTTTTGGCTTAAGGCTGAAGATCTGAATCTGCCGCAACGGTATTTGAAGGTCACCAAGGGCAAGACTCGGTTCGCACGCCGCAATATCCCGCTGACAGAATCGGCAATCCAAGTTCTGAAGCGGAGATTAGCGAGAGCAAAAGGACCGTGTCTGTTTCCGCATAGGTCGGACGTGAATCGGCCTCTGAATAACATCGATCGTGGCCACCACAAGGCGGTGCGCGATGCGGGAATCGAGCCGGGGTTCCGGCTTTACGATTTCCGGCATACGTTCGGTTCGCGTTCTGCAATGGCCGGGGTTGACCTGGCTACCCTGAAGGAACTCATGGGGCATTCGAGCATTACCACGACGATGCGATACGTGCATCCCACGCCGGAGCACAAGCGCAGAGCCGTGGAGAAGCTGGAGCGGTTCAACATCGAACAGGTGTTTGCTCGAATCGAAGACAGGGAGTCCCTACAAAAGTCCCTACAGTGACCCCGAGCGATGATTTTCAAGTGCTGGTAAACTGTTGATACTAATCATGCGGAGGGATGTGTGAGCGGTTGAAACAGGCGGTCTTGAAAACCGCTATACCTGAAAGGGTATCGGGGGTTCGAATCCCTCTCCCTCCGCCATTTCAAGTCTTGCAATCCCAATCACTTCGCAGGCTATTGAATCGCGCCCGGCTCCGCCCTATCGGGCGGGGTGGCGCGGCGGGCGGTGGCTATGATTACTTTTGTGCCGCATGGTCAGTTTTGACCGGACACGTTCTCGTGTATGCCGATATAGTTTGCAGTGAAGTGGTTACCACCTTCTCTTCTTTCAGGTTCTCTGAACTAAGTCGGCCCACCTGAAGTTTCCTTTCTTAGTAACCCCGACCTAAAGGATGCGCCCATGTTTGCACGCGTTATCTCTGTTCATCTGAAATCAAACATGCTTTCGGATGACACACGAACCTTCGAAAAGGAAACTCTTCCTTCACTTCGTAAACAAAACGGCATGAGGAAACTGATTGTTGGTGGCATGATGCTGGGCTTGCTGACGGGCGTGTGCTTTGCACAGCGCGCAACTCCGAGTGCGAGACCCGCTCCTAGCGCGAGCCCGATGCCCAGCGCGAGTCCGGTAGCTCCTAGTGTGGGCCCCGTAGCCCCCAGCGCGAGTCCGGTAGCTCCCAGTGCGAGTCCGATGCCGAGTGCGAGCCCGGTAACTCCAAGCGCAAACACGGTGACTCCTAACGTGAACACGGTAGATCCCAACGTGAACACAGTAGGTCCTGACGTAAACCCAGTAGATCCTAACGTGAACCCGGTCGGTCCCAGGGATATGGTCCAGAAGCCGCCAATTCCTCCCAATTCGGTAGTCAGTCCGGATGCGGCGACTCCCAGCCCGCAACGCTAAAAGGGACGAAGTAGCGGGCGCATACGGCCGCGAAGCAGCACCTGAAATCCACGGCGCACAAGGATCCTCGATCAACGTCCGACAAAGGATCAGCAACCTTAAAGACAGGAAAGATTCTGGACAATATTTGGCTATCCCCGAGGGTTGGTTTGACCCCCGATTCTCCTGCCTGCTAAACTTAGCTTTTCCCACCTTGTGACACACCAGATAAGGACCATTCGTGCGCAGTTATACTCGACATCAACTGAAGCAGGACTCGTTCAGGACCTCGACCACCGAAACCATTTCCTGGGCGGTAGAGCACCGCTCCAAGGTCACTGCTGCCGTTGTGGCCGTAGTGGTGCTTCTCGCCGTTCTCATTGGCGGTTGGGCCTACATAAACTATCGTAACCAGCAGGCCGGCAGCGAACTGGCGGGAGCCATTCAAAAGTACGAGGCTCCCATTCGTCCAGCCGACACGCCCGCCACGCCAGACCTGTTGAGCTTTGGCTCCTCACAAGAGCGGGCCAAGGCCGCCAATGCCGATTTCATGCGCATTGCCGACAAGTATTCGTTCACCCAGTCCGGACGAGTGGCCCGCTACTTCGCAGGGATAACTCTGCACGATATGGGCGACAATGCCGCCGCCGAGAAAAACCTGAAAGAGGTGGCGGACAGCCGATATAAAGAGATCGCCAGCCTGGCAAAGTTGGCGCTGGCTTCCATCTATCACGACACCAGTCGCGATTCCCAGGCCATCGAAATCTACAAGCAGCTCGCCGATCATCCAACCGCTTCCGTCGGCAAGAGCACAGCACAATTTCTGTTGGCCTCGCTCTACGAGGAAGCGGGCCAGCCGGATGAGGCACGCAAGCTGTATCAGCAGATGCAGAAAGAGAACCCTTCCAGCCCGGCGGCACAGATGGCTAGTCAGCGATTACAGGCCCTGAAATAGCCGTCGAAGCCTTGGGTAGAGCGAGCCTTCGCTTGCGTTGGTTCCCGTGGCAACGAGTACACTGTGATTTGCCATGACCTTGTTCGAAGCCCAACCCTATGATGCAGCGCGCGCACGCAAGAAGCGCCTGGTGGTCCTGGCGATCATCGGCGCCGTCATCGTTATCGGCATCCTCTGGTGGATGTTCCGCTTTTGGCCGGAAGAGCGTGTCGTGGACCGGTTCTTCGATGCCCTCCAGCAGCAGAGCTACGAGAAAGCCTACGGCGTCTGGATGCACGATCCGGATTGGAAACAGCATCCCGACAAGTATTCACGTTATCCCTTCAACGACTTCTACAAGGATTGGGGTCCGAGTGGCGAATGGGGCCCCATCAAGAGCCATCACATTGATGGCGCAGCAGTGCCAAAGGGCCACAGTGGCTCGCCGTTTGCTACCGCCAGTGGAGTGGTGGTTGTTGTCACCGTCAACGACCGGGTCAGCGACAAAGCCCACATCTGGGTGCAGAACGACGACAAGACGCTGGGGTTTTCGCCGTATTAGAAGCCGCTGTTCGCTTTTCGCCCTTCGCTTTTCATTGCAAACGGAACCGGTCTTCCAACAGCGAAGATCGAATGGCGAACAGCGACTAATCCGGTTTCGCTGAGGCTGCGCTGAAGTGGGTTACCGTCTTCTGCAGCGAGCCTTCGTCTTCCACATTCACGCAGATGCGCGAGCGGTCAATCTGGCGCACCAGTCCGCACAGCACCTTGCCGGGGCCAACTTCTACAAAGTTGTGCACTCCGGCCGCGGCCAACTCGCGCATGGACTTGTGCCACTGCACTGCCCCCGTTACCTGGCGTATGAGCGCATCGCGCGCCTGTTCGCCGGTAGTGACTAGACTCGCATCCACGTTGCACATCAAAGGAACCCCGGGAGCATGAAACGTCAGAGCGTGCAGGTCCTCCGCCAATCTTTTCTGCGCAGGCTGCATCAGCCCGCAATGGAAGGGAGCGCTGACCGGAAGCATGATGGCACGCTTGGCTCCGCGGTGTTTGGCCAACTCGGCCGCGCGCTCGACCGCCGTTTTGTTACCGGATATGACTGTCTGATCGGGTGAGTTCAGGTTCGCCGCCTGGCAGACCTCTCCCTGCGCCGCCTGTTCGCATGCCTGTTGCACCTTTTCGCTGGACAGCGCGAGGATGGCAGCCATCGCGCCAACGCCGACAGGCACTGCCTCCTGCATGTACTTGCCCCGATTGCGGACGGTGCGCACCGCGTCCGCAAACGAGATGGTACCCGCGGCCACGTGCGCCGAATATTCTCCCAGGCTGTGCCCGGCAACGTAGGCAGGGATGATCGCTTTGGACTGAAGCACGCGCCACGCCGCAACCGACACCGTCAGAATCGCCGGCTGCGTGATCTCCGTGAGCTTAAGCCGGTCTTCGGGACCTTCGAAGCAGAGTTGCGAAAGTTTGTAGCCGAGAGCATCGTCGGCTTCATCGAAAGTCTCCTTCGCCACCGGATACAGGGCGGCGAGTTCCTTGCCCATGCCAACCGCTTGCGAACCTTGTCCGGGAAAGAGAAACGCGATGGGAGGAGTGTGAGAGGCCATTATGTTCCTGAACTACTAGAGTCAGCAAAACAGGTCCCTCGCGGGTCGAACCTTACCCCGGTTCGCTCGCTCGCGACGGCAAAACTACAGCGCCGGACGGCGCCGTAAGCGCACACTTTCCAATTCTGCACTACACCAGGCTGCTGCCGAGAGGACCGGCTGCGGCCATGTCGGCGGCGTGATTGTTCAGGTTCTTGCTTGCAGCGGCAATGCGCTCCTGAATCACGTCATTAAGTTGGCTGTTGGCAAATTCCATCGCCACGCGCACCGCGTTCTTGATGGCGTTCGAGTTCGATGATCCGTGGCTAACAATACACACGCCCTTGAGGCCCAGCAGCGGCGCGCCGCCATACTCGGAGTAGTCGAGGCGCTTTTTGAAATCGGCAAAGGCCTTGCGCGACAGCAGGTAGCCGACCTGGCTGCTGATGGTAGCTTGCAACGATTGCTTCAGCAGGAAGCGCACCGTCTCGACCATGCCCTCGGAGATCTTCAGCGCCACATTGCCGACAAAGCCGTCGCACACCAGCACGTCGGCCTTCCCGTTGTAGAGATCGCGGCCCTCAACATTGCCCACGAAGTTTAGGGGCAGCTCTCGAATCAGCTTGTAGGATTCGCGGGTAAGTTCGTTGCCCTTGCTCTCTTCCTCGCCGATGGAAAGCAAACCTACACGCGGATGCTCGGCGCTGGGGAACTTCCCGCCGAAAATGCTGCGGAAGTAAATATCGCCCATGATGGCGAACTGCTGCAGGTTTTGCGGCTTGGAATCGACATTGGCGCCCACGTCGATGAGGATGGTGGCCGTGCCTTGCGCGGTAGGAAATACCGCGGCCAGTGCGGGGCGGTCCACGCCGGGGATTGCGCCCAAAACCATTTTGGCGGTCGCCATGGCCGCGCCGGTGTTGCCGGCGGTGACAAAACCGGCGGCCTTGCCGTCGCGTACCAGGCGAAGACCGACGCGCAGGGACGAGTCACGCTTGCTGCGCATCGCCTGCGCCGCCTTCTCTTGCATGCCGATGACTTCGCGAGCGTTGACGATGCGAATGGAGAGCCTGCGCCAGAACGGGTGCAGGTCGAGCTCGCCGCGAACCACGTCCTCTTTTCCCACCAGCAGGACTTCCACGTCATAGTGACGGGCGGCGAGAATGGCGCCTTCCACTTCGGGTTTGGGCGCGCGGTCCGAGCCCATGGCGTCAACAGCAATAGTGGTGGGCATGTCTGCCTGTCAGTTGCAAACCTTCGTAACCGTCAAACCGGGGACGCAGTCCAGCTTCCAATTGCGAGTGCGCTGTAGCTTACCGCCCAAGTTTGGCCGGAAAAGGATACCACCGCAACCGCGCTAGCTGGTGCTCTCTGCGACCTCGATGACCTCGCGCCCCTTATAGTAACCGCACTTCGGGCAGGTGCGATGCGGCAATTTGCGCTCGTGACAGTTGGGGCACTCGGACAAAGACTGCGCCGTCAGATGATCGTGGGAGCGGCGCTTGGACGTACGCGCCTGGGAATGACGTCGTTTCGGATTAGGCATTCAAAACCTCGTACCAGGACCGCTCGGGCCGTCCCATGCGATCAGAACTTTTAGCTTTGCAGCTTCTTCTTGATTTCGTTCAATGCTTCCCAACGAGGGTCGCTAAGATGTTGCTCACAATGGCATTGCTCAACGTTCAGATTGCAGCCGCAATGCGGGCATAATCCCTTGCAATCCTCGCGACACAGGGCCCTGACGGGCGTGGCCAGCAACACCTGCTCGCGCAACGCATCTTCCAGCAAAAGACCTTCGCCTTGATAATACCCGATCTCGGTCTCGGCCTCGGTAATCGCCACCTCATCGGCACGGCGGTCCACCCCTAACGGCCGATAAATCAGGTCGAAGGCCCAGTTCACGTCCTCGCCCACCGGCTCCAGGCAGCGCGCGCAACTGAACTCCAATTGCGCCTCCACCTTGCCCACCAGCCGGATGTCTTCCACGTTCTGGTGGTGCCCGCGATGCTCCACAATCAGCTCGGCACGGCCTGTGCTGTGCAACGGGCCAATCTGCCGGAAGTCGGGCCCAAACTCGATGGCACCGGGCTGATAGTTTTCGTCGAACTCTAAATTACGGACTTCCAGTTCCCGAACCCGAATCAGCATGGCAACACCCGCTTAAGAAAACGGCCCAGACTAGCCCTTCGCTCCGCCGGAACCGGGTCTGGCAGGCCAAGCTCCTGAACGGGAAACGCTGGCAGGTACAGACGGGCAGGATCGTTCTTACGGCAAACATCAAGGATAAATTCATGGGAGAGCAGTGTCAAGGCGGGGGGTGCGTGTACCGCGAGTCTAGGTCAGTGTCCGTTGCCCCAACCAGGTTCGAGAAGTAAGCGAGATTTTGCTTGTGCGACCAGTGTGTCCCCCGGCATCAGTCCAACTACGCCATCAGTGCAAGCTCTTCAATGCTCCAAACATGATCGGCAATCCCTGCTTCCATTCGCTGGCGTAACCCGAAGGGTTTGGTGGACGCGGCAAAAGTTGTAGTACATGAACCAGATCGCTACGGATGCCGCGTGATTCTCCAACCACTTGCGCTCGTTTGTAAGTAGTTAAGCGGTTCATAATGATGTGATTATACTAAATCGTATTAGTATGTCAAGAAGAAAATGCGGGGTTTATGCAATAAATCGGAGTGCTGGGCGACTCTATATTTAGGCGGGATTTGTATTAAACGGGCGCTTACGAAATTAGCGCCCCTAAATTCTGTGCGGCCTTTAATAACATTAGTCGCATCTGATAATTTAGTGACGAATCTATTGACAAGCAGGTTATACTCAATGGGAAGTTCAATCGGGAAAAAGGGTCTCATGCCAGCCGTTGCAGAACCAAAGACGAAAAAGAAGGAAGACCCGGCGGAAAAGCTGGCGCGGTATCGACGCGAAATCTCTGCCAAGCCTCGCACCAAGCAAGAAGACTCTCTCGCGGTCTCGCTGCACAAACTCGAAGTTTTCGACGAGTGGGCCGATCTTAGGGAGCGCGTCACCTACATCGCTTGAAAGAAGCCCTTGAAAAAGCGGGCGTCAAGCTGGCCATTTCCCCTGGTGATGTTGTTACAGTCAAAGACAAAGAAATAAAATTTCCGCTAGACCCAGACCGGGAACCGCACGTTCGACGGTTTTGTGTTGTGCTCTCAAGCGACATTCTCTGCGAGAAATCACCAATAACGGCCATACTTCCCTTATCGCATCAAGTCGGCCTCAAATCCTTTGCCGACGTGTACATTTCAAGAACTAAGGAAAATGGGCTTGAAAGGGACAGTTATGCCGTCATGGAGCAAATACAGCCCATACGGCGGAGAGACATTCTGGAGCGCAAGGGAAAGCTCTCATTGAACGATTGGGAAGAGATTTTGCGAAAGATGGTGGAGAACTTTGATCGAGCATAAGAACAGCACTATTCCGCCTTACGCTTCGCCCACCTAGTCCTAGCCGCGTTAAGCGCCACATCCCTGCGCTCCTCTGCGGTCATCGTTACCATGCGGCGTTTTCCGCCTAACTTGCCGCCCTTGCGGCCCATGGCGGACATTACGCGGGATACATCTGAGGCAGATGGGGTCTTTCCGGCCAGCGATCTTGTCCGCTTCTTGGCGGGTTTCTTCGGAACATCCAGGGGAGTTCCGTCCATTCGTTCCCCGATAGCTTGCTCCACAACCCTGCGGGCATTCTGGAAGAAGTCGGTATCTTTGTTGCTTAAGCGTTTTTGCATATCATGTCCATGTTGGCACAAGTCCTGCGTATCTCCAAGGGATATCCGCTCTCAAAGTACTCAAGATTCAAACTGACCCACTACCATACTGCCGCTTACACATACTGCCGCTTGCCTGCCGCTCACCTTGCGCCCAATACACCCGCCTGCATATACTTTGAAGGTTTGCCCGCCGATGCTGGATGCTAGTCGGGGAAAGCGTCCACCGAATCGTGCCGCAAGACGCCCGCGATACTTCGGAGAAATCTTATGGCTACAGCACACACTCTTGAGCAGGAAAGTAATCCCTGGGAACAACAGGCTGCACGCTTCAACCTGGCAGCCGAAAAACTGAAACTCGATGAAGGCCTGTGGCGGGTTTTGCAACAGCCCAACCGCGAGATCATCGTCCACATTCCGGTCGCAATGGACAACGGACAGTTGGAAGTGTTCACCGGCTACCGGGTGCAGCACTCCATTGCTCGCGGCCCCGCCAAAGGCGGCGTGCGCTATTCGCCAGATGTCACGCTCGACGAAGTTCGCGCCCTGGCGAGTTGGATGACCTGGAAGTGCGCGGTGGTGAATATCCCGTTCGGCGGCGCCAAGGGCGGCATCATTTGCGATCCCAAGAACATGTCGCGCGGCGAACTGGAGCGCATGACCCGCCGCTACACCTCCGAGCTGATCGAGTTTATCGGCCCGGAGAAGGATGTTCCGGCGCCCGACGTCAACACCAATGAGCAGACCATGGCGTGGATGATGGACACCTACTCCATGCACATGCGGCAGACGGTGACCGCGGTAGTGACCGGCAAGCCGCTCAACATGGGCGGCTCGCGAGGCCGCCGTGAAGCCACCGGCCGCGGCGTGATGATCATCTGCGACGAATCCATCAAGAAGAACAACATGACGCGCGAGAGCACTCGCGTGATCATCCAGGGATTTGGCAATGTCGGTTCCAACGCTGCGGTCCTGATGCATAAGGCCGGATACAAGGTGATCGGCATCGGCGAGTGGGACGGCGGCTTGTACAACAGCAACGGCATCGATATTGCCGCGCTGTGGGAATTTCGGCAGAAGGAAGGCACCATCCACGGCTTCAAGGGCGCTGAACGTGCGGCCACCGAAGAGTTGCTGATCACCGATTGCGACATCCTGATTCCGGCCGCCACGGAGAACGTCATCAACTCGGGAAACGCCCACAAAGTGAAAGCGAAGATCCTGGTCGAAGGCGCCAATGGCCCCACCACGGCGGCCGCCGATGACGTCCTTAGCGACAAGCATGTATTCGTAATGCCCGACATTCTGGCCAATGCCGGAGGCGTCACCGCATCGTATTTCGAGTGGGTGCAGGACCGGCAGGGCTACTTCTGGAAAGAGTCGGTGGTCAACTCGCAGTTGGAGGACATCATGGTATCGTCGTTCGACGACGTTGTCCGCTATGCCGAAACTCACAAGGTAAACAACCGCATTGCGGCGTACATGTTGGCCATCGATCGGGTGGCCTATACCATCCGGCAGCGCGGGATTTACGCATAGAAGGCAACCGCGAATTTGCGCGGACCTCGCGGATAAGTCTGGTGCAAGACCGATCCATGGTGCGCGACGGCCCCCAAATGGGGGCTGTTCCCGTTCTGGAACGAAATAAATTTCTGCGACGCCGCCAATTCACCGCTCAAATTGAGGCATAATATCGCCCAAGCTGTGCTGCTGTGGGGAACTCCTCCTGTAGGGTCATGATGCAACGCCTCTATTCTTGTCTGCGCTGGCTGGCGGTAACGATGGCCTTCCCGGTCATCCTGACGTATATCGTCGTCGTGATTGCGATTCACCCGGTTGCCACCGTCCGGAACCGTCTTCACGCTCCTTTGCGGGTATGGATGGGCGTCATGGACTGGGCGAAAGGGATTCCGGTGGGTTACAGCTACTGGGAGCAATACCAAGCGCCGTCCATGCTGGACGAGATTGCCGTCCACCATGACGAATAGGTTTGCCGGTCGCGGCGGTGAATTCTGGTAGTGGCTGAACAGCCACTACCCAGAAACGCTAGGGCTAAACGGGATTCTTTGACGCGATCTCCGTGAAAGCCTAGAATCCGCTTAGAAACTTGCTGCCCGTTGCCTGACCGCAGATGCACCGGGCTGTCTTTACGGAGGTCTCTATGGAAAGAGGACTGTTCGCGCCCATGCATTTGCTGGTGATTCTGGTTATTGTCCTGCTGATTTTCGGCCCGAAGAAGTTGGGAGAGTTGGGCAAAGCCCTGGGTGAAGGCATTCGCAACTTTAAATCGTCGGTGAACGAGAATAACGCGGCAACAACAACCCCTCCCCCGAACCCGACCCCGACCCCGACGGACGAGAAGAAGCTGTAGTTCTAGATTGCGTGGTTCTCACGCGCGCGGAACCCTGTACGTTCCTAATCTGGGTTATTCATCTGTTTGGAAATGTGAGGACGGCAAGTTTTGAAGGGGCACGGCTTCAGCGGCTGCGGAAAAAGGCTGTGCGTAAGCCAGGGAGTGTAAGTCTTGGTGGAGGCCCCCGCATTTATGCGGGGGGAAGGAACGCTTCAGCGCTCCGAAAAGTTTCGACTTTGATCATGCGCTGTAGCGCCGGGGATTGAAAAGCCTAGGGCTAAAGCCCATTTTCAAAATCGCTCCTTACCCGCTGGACTAAAGTCCAGCTCCCCCTGCTGAAGCAGGGGGCTCTCACCAAAAGTCTTCTTCCAGTGTTTTTTCCGCAGCCTGAAAGCCGTACCCCTTCAAAGCGTGAAATCCTCGTGAATAATGCCGGCTAACTTTCCTTCGCCGCGCCGCTGAACCCAGCAAATCCGTCACAGTAGCGCCCGGCCAGTGGCAACTTCGGCGGCGCGCAACATGCGATACACCCTCGGCACGGGAAGACCCACCACATTGAAATAGCAACCCTCGATGCGTTCCACCCAGCGTGAGGCCATGCCCTGTATGGCGTAGGCTCCGGCTTTGTCCAACGGCTCGCCGCTGGCGACATAAGCGGCGATCTCGCCCTCCGAAAGCGGGCTGAAGATGACCTGCGTGATTTCGGCTTCGCTTTGCTCGAAGTCGGGCGCTACCAGGCACACTCCTGTGATCACCTGATGAGTTCGTCCGGAGAGCAGGCGCAACATGCGGGCTGCGTCGGCTTGGCCGCTGGGTTTCTCCAGCAGATGTTCGTCAACGACCACCACGGTGTCAGCGCCGAGCACCGCACTTTCAGGATGACGAGCGAACACCGCGCGCGCCTTGTCGCGGGCCAGCCGTTGCGCATAGTCCACGGGCTTCTCGTGGTCAGCGGGCTGCTCGGGGACGTGGGCTGGTTCAACCGTGAACGGGACCCCTGCGTTACGCAATAGCTCGGCGCGGCGTGGTGAAGCGGAAGCGAGAACCAGAGGCATGCCATCCTGATTCTATCTATAGCTGGTCTTCCGAATAGCATTAGACCAGATTTGTATCAGGGCACGACTTCCAGTCGTGCCGTAACTGCGAGCCAAGATAAGCGGCTTTAGCCGCTGAAGACAGGGGCTAAAGCCCAATCGAGAAGGAGGCCTCTTCGGCACGGCTAAAAGCCGTGCCGATACGAATCGCAGCCCAGGCCATTTATGGGATGGGCTGTAGCGAAGGCGATTCGCCACCCCTATATTCTCCGTGCCGCCCCTGAAGGGGCTCACATTTTTATTGGCGATTTACCCGGGACTTACGTCCTGGGCTAAGTTTGTTTCGCCCTTCGGGCTGGGCTTCGGAGCGTGTGTGAGAATCCCTGTCGTCCCCACGGGACTCGGATCTATTTCCCACTCTACCCAGCACTCCGCCTGCGGCTCCGTGCTGGGCTAGACTATTTCGCGCCTGTGGTGTTGGATTTTTGCGAAATCGTTCCACGGTGCTAACTCAAAGTTCTCGAGCATACGAACTGCCCCGCCCTAGCCAAAAGAGGGCTAGAACGGCGCACCCCAAATGCGCCCCTTCGTACTCCGCATGCGCCGTGGGGCGCCTGTTTTCTCCTGTAGAATCAAGCTAGCGCTCAGCTATCTCGCATGGATCCGTCACTCATCCGAAACTTCGCGATCATTGCCCATATTGATCATGGGAAGAGCACGCTTGCCGACCGCCTGCTGGAGCTGACCGGGTCGCTCACCGCGCGGGAGATGCAGGCGCAGGTGCTGGACGCGATGGACCTGGAGCGGGAGCGCGGCATTACCATCAAGGCGCATTCGGTGCGCATGATGTATCCGGCGGCGGACGGAAAAATTTACCAGCTCAATTTGATCGACACGCCGGGCCACGTGGACTTCAGCTACGAAGTGTCGCGCTCGCTGGCCTCCTGCGAAGGCGCTTTGCTGGTGGTGGATGCCTCGCAGGGCGTGGAAGCGCAAACCCTGGCGAACGCCTACATCGCCATCAATAACGGGCTGGAGATCATACCCGTCATCAACAAGGTTGATTTGCCCAGTGCCGATATCGAGCGCACCAAAGAGATGATCGAGAGCGCCGTCGGTCTGGATACCTCGCACGCGCTGGCCATCAGCGCCAAGACGGGTCTGGGCGTGCCCGAGGTGCTGGAGGCGGTGGTGCAACGCATTCCTCCGCCCAAGGGGCGGGCCAGCAATCAATTGCAGGCGCTGATCTTCGATTCCTGGTTCGATTCCTATCGCGGCGTGGTGGTGCTGGCGCGAGTTATCCAGGGCACGCTGTACAAGGGCCAGCGCATTCGCCTGATGTCGAACGGGCGCACCTTCGACGTGGAGACGCTCGGCGTTCTGACGCCAAAGGCAATCGAGATAGAGCAGCTGACCGCCGGCGAAGTGGGTTTCCTGAGCGCAACCATCAAGACGGTTGCCGATTGCAAGATCGGCGACACCATCACTGACGATCATCATCCCGCGATTGAACCGCTGCCGGGCTTCGAGGAATTGAAGCCCATGGTCTTCGCCGGACTGTACACCGTGGATGCGCACGAACACACGCTGCTGCGGGAAGCGCTGGAAAAATTGCGGCTCAACGATTCGTCTTTCTTCTTCGAGCCGGAAAGCTCGGTGGCGCTGGGCTTTGGCTTCCGCTGCGGTTTCCTGGGCCTGCTGCACATGGAGATCATCCAGGAGAGGCTGGAGCGGGAATACAATCTCGACCTGATCACCACTGCTCCCGGCGTGCGCTACAAGATCACGCTCACCGATGGCAGCGTGATCGAGGTGGATAATCCCTCGCGATGGCCCGATCCCAGCGAAATCGCCAGAATCGAAGAACCCGTGATCCTGGCCACCATCCTTACCAACGAGGAATATGTCGGGGGAATTCTGAAGCTGGTGGAAGACAAGCGTGGCAAACAGAAAGGCTTCGAATATGTAAGTTCCACGCGGGTGATGTTAAGTTACGAACTGCCGCTGAACGAGATCGTGCTCGACTTCTACGACAAGCTGAAGACCATTTCGCGCGGCTATGCCTCGCTGGATTATCACGTCACCGGAGCTTGGGAGTCGCCGATGGTGAAGCTCGATATCCTGGTTTCGGGCGATCCCGTGGATGCGCTTTCCATCATCGTGCATCGCGACTTTGCTTACGAACGCGGCAAGGCGCTGGTCTCCAAGATGAGGCAACTGATACCGCGACAGATGTTCGAAGTCGCCATCCAGGCAGCTATCGGGGCCAAGATAATCTCTCGCGAGACGGTTGCCGCCCTGCGCAAGAACGTGATCGCCAAGTGCTATGGCGGCGATATCAGCCGCAAGCGCAAGCTGCTGGAAAAGCAAAAAGAAGGCAAGAAGCGCATGAAACGCATAGGCCGCGTGGACATCCCGCAGGAGGCCTTTCTGGCCGTTCTCAGGGTTGGGGAAGACTAGGTGGACGGGGGGACCCAATCTCCCGAAATGGTAATTCCCGGCCCAGTTACTTCCCCTAAAATTGTGCAAAACTTCTGGCAGCCCAGACAATAAGCCATTTTCCGGAACTTACTCACGGAATATTCACATATGGGCTAACCGCTTGATTTTTCTGTTGCTTGAATGTGCGTCAGAAGCTGGTTAGAGCGGGTAAGTAGCTGAAAGAACACGGCCTCCGACAAGGGTAGGTTTGTCTTTCCACAAAGTTTTCCACAGATCTGAGGGATTCGTAGGGCTGCAGTTATTGGTTTGATAACGGCTGCCGAAGGTAACCCCCGAGCAGGGTACGGAGTGGCAAGGGCGGAGACGGTCGGGGGGCGAAAGCCCCGGATGATCGTGAACAGGTGGGAGGCGGGAGTGAAGAAGTCGCGCAACGCGAACCAAGTCAGGTAGCCGATCCAAACCAACGAGCAGAGGCCACCCCACAAGGAGCGGCCTCTGCGTAGAAGCGAGGGAGACTATTTGGGCTTGGTGGCAGGTGTGGTCGGCTTGTTCGCAGCCGGAGTCGCGCTGGCCGGCTTGGTCGCGGCGGTACCCGCAGCCTTAGCAGCCGGGGGAGCAACACCCGATTGAGCGTTGTAAGCGTCCACAACGGTCTTGGTCAGATCCACCGATTGCGTCGCCCAGATGAGCGGCCCCTGCGGCCAGGGGTTCGAGGAATCGAGCAGAAGACCGTAGCCACTGGACTTGGCGTACTTGTCGATCACGGGCGCCATCTTCTGCAGGATGCGCTGCGCAATCTCGTTCTGCTGCGCCTGAAATTCATTCTGGGCGTCCTCCGCCGAGCGCTGCAGACTCTTCTGCTTGGTCTCGATGGACTTCACCAGGGTGGCGCGGGCTTCCTCGTTCATCTTGTCGCCCTGGGTGTTGAGCTGCTTCTTCAGGTTCTCCACTTCGGTATTCAGATTCTGCAGCTCGCTGCGGCGCGGTTCGAACTTCTTCTGCAGAGCTTCGAAATCGCGCGCTCCTTCATTGGTGCCCACGATGGCTTGCTGAATGTCAATAATGCCGACTTTGACGCCACCGGAGGTGGCCGTGGTGGCAGGGGTGTTTGGAGCGGCGGGGGTGGCGGCGGCACCACCCGGCGCAGCCGACCCGGTTTGAGCCAGTGCCGATATCGTCAGAACAACAGCAAGCACGGCGATGCCTGCGAGCGTACGCTTCATTAGGTTGATGTAACTCCTTGAACTGCTCCGGGAATTCCTCAGATGTACCAGCGGCGAACGCGATCCTGCTGCGAACTGCTCTGGACAGCCGGAGATAAGCTGGCTGCTGGAATGCAGCCTCGCCCATGCCCCGACCGGAAGATTCGGCGGTGCGGATACCTTAGATTATAGGGAAGCCTGCTTGTCAGCGTCAACCGATGGGGTGGATTGCTGTCCAACAGCGGATCTCAACCCATTGAAGCCCCGGAACAGAGTCCGCGCTGCGGCTAGAACGTGGTGGCGACGGTGAAGCGAAACGTCTTGCGCGGCTCGCGCAACAAATAGCTCGGCTGATAGATCGAAACTGCTTGCGCATAGGTGTAATCGCCGGCGGCCCCCACGGGGAACATGCTGCGAGTGATCGGATGAGGCGCGCTCACGGTTTCGTCGATCCGCAGTGGATTGTAGGCGTAATAGATACGGAACGGCGCATTCACTACCGGCATGATGACTTGCAGCTCCAGGCCGGTTGACATGCGCGGCTGGTAATTGGTGCCAGAGATCGGCTTGAGTTCAGGTGTGAACGGAATTGTGGAGCCCCCGGCACAGGTAAAACTGGCCGTTATGGTCGGGCAGCCGAAAACCGTGGTTTGCAGGGCGGTAACCTGAGGTCCTGCAATCTTTAGTTGCGCATCATTGGAGATGAGGTCAAATCCTGTATCTACAAAGGCGGCAACCGTCACTGGTCCAATGATGGGAACGCGGTATTCGAGGTTATTGACCAAGTTTGTGTCGCCACCAGGAAAGATGATTTGTTCCACAGGGATGGTGATGTTGTAAGCCCCGCGCCGCGGATTCGACGGGTCCAGGGGAACGACGCTCCCGTCGGGATTCTGCAGGGGAATGATCACGGCCGTGGGGAAGAAGCTAGCTGGGGAGATGGCGCGAATGTCAAAGCCACGAATGTCGGTGTCGCCGCCCATATAGAAGCGGTCGAAGGGCGGAGCCACCTGGCCTCCGTATCCCGAGATCCACGAGCCCAAAACCCGGACCCCTAAGGTATTGCGACCCTTGTTGACGGGGATAAATTTCTTGTACTCGGCAACCGGCTTGATGTACCTCACATTGCCGCCAAGGCCCGCAAATTCGGCGGCAAAATACAGGCTCTGCCCGGAGTGCGGACGCTGCGGGTTATCGATTCGGTTGTAGGAAAAATTCGGCACAACCTTACTGGTGATGATGCCATTCAGCGCGTTCGGTCCGGAGATGCCGCGGAACGCCAGGGCCTGGAAATAATCGGCTGACGCGGCGCTGAACGTCTGGACCGATGAGTCGTCGAACGAATACGTAATACCTACCCGTTTGAACGAGCGCTTGATGGGATAGCTGAAGGAAGTGGTTGCGCCCGTACTCGTCTGGGTGAAATTCTGCAGCAGGGCCTGATAACTCGCGGGCAGGGAGACTGACTGGTTAAGCTGGATCGACGTGAGCGCCGCCTGATTGTAGTTGTAGCTGTTGTGGTACACCGACCAGCCGAATTGCAACGGCTTGTCAAACAGGTAGGGCTGGGTGAAGGAGAGGGTCTCGTTTTTCTGGTACTGGCCGACCTGGAACTGGAGCGACAAGCTCTCGCCTTTGCCGAACAGGTTGTTGGTGGTGTAGTTGAGGCCGATGAACCCACCCGCCAGGCCGCTGACGCCGCCGGTGAGGCCGATGCTGTTCTTGCCCTTTTCCCTGACCTTCAAGGTGATGTCAACCGTGGAATCCTGCACGTTCTGTTTGATCTCGGAATCCTGCTCGGGCTTGAGCTGTTCGAAGTACTGTAGCTGGTTCAAGCGCAGCAAACTCAGCTCCCACAAGTTGCCGTTGTAAACCTGGCCTTCTTCCAGCGCCAGTTCGCGGCGAATGACCTTGTCGCGGGTGGTCGTATTCCCCTGGAATTCGATTCGGCGGACAAAGAATTGCTTGCCTTCGTCCACATCGATGCGCAGGCTGATGAGTTTCTTTTCATCGTCCGCTTCCGTGTTCGGCACCGGCGTGAAATTGATGTAGCCGAGTGCAGCGTAGGCCTTTCGCAGGCCCTCCAATCCCTTGCGGACAGCCTCCGTGTCGAAAATCTCGCCATCTTTGATCTTGAACAGGGCGCGCAATCCAGCCGTATTCGTCACCGCCTTGTTGCCGCTGAAGGTGATCTCCTTCAAACGGTAACGTTGGCCTTCTTCGACCGGCAAAGTGATATCGACGGCTTTGCCGGGGGACGACTTGAACGGCCAATACCAGCGGACGCCGCTGGTGTCGTGAATCTGCGTTTTGGGATCGGCTACCAGCGCCTTGAAGTAGCCCTTGGTCTGATAGTAGTAGCGGACCCGTTCGGCGTCCTCGCTCAGCTTGGTGGAATCGTAGGTGCGGGCAAACAGGTTCTCCAGGAAGATGGAGTGAGGAATACCGACGGGCTTCAAGTTCTTCATCGCGCTGCGCAGTTCCCGCGACTTGATGGCCTTGTTGCCTTCAAAGGTGATCTTTCCCACCTTCACCTTGGGGCCTTCCTTCACCACGAAGGTAAGGGCGACGGCCGCGGGAGGGATGGGGCGCACTTCCGAGCGGACGGTTGCGAACTGATGGCCGTGTGCCGCCAGCAATTCCTTAACGACCACTTCGGCATGCTTGACTTTGGTTGGATCGTATTGGCTCTCCTGGGTAAGTCCGACCTTGCGCTCCTTGAATTTGTCGAGGACGTCACTCTGGGAGACCGAACTCAAGCCCACGTACTTGATCTCGCGGATGGTCGGCTTTTCCTTGACGTAGACGTGGATGATCCAGCCTTTGGCCGAGGCCTCCCGCTCGATGCGCAGATCGTCGAAATAGCCCGTGTTCCATAGGGAGTTAAAGTCGCGCTCCAGGGCCTGCTGGTCGTAAACGTCACCGGCTTTGGTGAACATTCGGGCCCGGATGGTTTCCGCTGGAATCCGGCGATTGCCCTGGATAACGATCTGCTCGATCACGCCCTCTTGCGCCGCGCACGTGCCTGCGAGAAAGATGAAGGCGAAAAAGAGACTGATCACCGTGGCACGGTAGCGCGTCCCGCGGGCGAACAGGACCGCGGGGCTTACCTGAAGATGGCAAGAAATGACGAAACCTCAGTACAGGGTTTAATGAAAGCGCAATTATACGGTACGGATGCTCGGTGCGGAAACCGATCACCCGGTTTCTCCGCGACCGATGGCAACCCTAACCCTCGCTGTGGCAGGAAGTTTCGGGAACGCGCTCGACCTCAACCAGGGCCGAATAGAAGGTAGCGCCACCCCCAAGGTCGGTGAGTCTGTCCGACGTCAAGACGTTGATGTTGAGACCGCTGTCGGACAACTTTGTCCAACCTAAGCGCGCGCCGACTACCCCGCTGGCAACTGTCCCATCGACCCGTGCACGCAAGAAAATCTCGCCGCGTTGGTTGTAGACACGAACCCGGTCGCCATCCGCTATGCCCCGGCGCTCCGCATCGGCACGGCTGATCTCCAGTTCATGCTGCCGCTCCATCTTCTGAAGGCTTGGCAGATTGACGAACGTGGAGTTCAGAAAATTGTCGGCCTTGCGAGCCAGCAGTTCCAATGGGAAGTCGGCCGGCCCTTGTCGGTGACGCGACTCCTCTGGCGGGACAAACGAAGCAACTGGATCCATGCCGTGGGAAATCAATGCTGGGTCGAAGAGGCGCGCCTTTCGGTTGGGCGTATCGAATCCGTTGGCGAAAGGCAGCCATGGACGGTCGTCTTCGTCTCCGTGCAGATTCAAACGAACGTACGGGTCGCTCTCCAGACGCTGTCGGGTGATTCCCCCCAGTTGCGGCACGCCCGATTGCAGAGCCGCATCAATCATGGTGTCAACCGACTCGCGGAAACATTCGTCCTCAAATCCCATGCGCAGGGCAAGTTCGCGAAAGAACTCCACGTTGGATTTGCACTCGCCCAGCGGACCAATCGCCGGTTGTGAGACTTGCAGGTAATAGTGGCCGTAAGCCTGGACCAGGTCCTTGTGCTCGAAGAAAGTCGTGGCTGGCAGGACCAGATCGGCGTAGTCGGTGGTGTCGGTGAGGAATTGCTCGTGAACCACGGTGAACAGGTCCTGGCGCTTCAAGCCGCGCCTCACCAGGTTCTGATCGGGGCAAACAGCGGCTGGGTTCGAGTTGTAAACCACCAAGGCTTTGATTGGAGGATTATCGAGTTCGGTCAACGCCCTGCCGAGTTGCACCATGTTGACGGTGCGAGCTGGCCGCCCCAGCGGACTCTTGAGCATCAGGTCGTGGCGTTCCATGGCTGCGCGGTCGAGTTGAAAGCCGCCACTGGTGGACAGTTGCAGCCCGCCGCCGACTTCCTTCCACGATCCCGTGATTACTGGCAGCATGCACACCGCACGAACCGCAGCGCCGCCGTTCTGCGAGCGCTGGATGCCGTAATTCAGGCGGATCGCCGCGGGACGTGTTGTGGCGTATTCATGTGCCAGGCGCTCGATGTCATCGCGGGAAACGCCAGTCCATTGCGCGACGCGCTCGGGTGTGTACTCGGGGAGCCGCTTCTCCAACTCATCGAAACCCTCGGCGTAGCGCGCGATGTAATCCCGATCATGCAAGCCATCGCGAACGATAACGTGCATCAAGCCCAGGGCGAGGGCAACGTCAGTACCGGGATTGATCGGGATATGCCAATCGGCAAGGCCAGCGGTGCGCGTGCGATAGGGATCGATCACTACCAACCGGGCGCCATTGCGCCGCGCCTCGTCGATGAACGGCCAGAGATGAACGTTGTTGCCGTGGATGTTTGCAGCCCAGGCGACGATGTACTTCGAATGGCGGAATTGTTCAGGCTCGGTTCCGATCTTGCCGCCATAGATCGAGATAATGGCGTCGCCGCCGGTCTGCGAACAGATGCTGCGGTGCAGTTGCGACGCCCCCAGGCGGTGAAAGAACCGCCGATCCATGGAGGCATTGGTAAGCACGCCGATGTTGCCGCCATAGGAATATGGCAGGACCGCCTCGGGCCCGTATTGCGCACTGATCTTCTTTAAGCGTGTGACGATTTCGTCGTAGGCCTCGTCCCAGGTGATACGCCGGAAAGCGCCGTCACCGTGAGTGCCCTTCGCAGCCGTCCTCCGCATGGGATAGAGAATCCGATCGGGGGAATAGACACGGTCAAGGTATTTTGCAACTTTGGCGCACAGGAAACCGCGCGTGATGGGATGCTCGGGATCGCCCTGTATCTTGGTGGCGCGCCCCTCCTCCACCGTGATGAGCACGGCACAAGCGTCGGGACAATCGTGCGGACACGCAGCGTGGACCACTTGTTTCATGGCGAGAAACCGATTGAGAGATTATGTCACGAAACGCCGGCATAGCTATTAGAAGCCAGCAAGCTTTGAAGGGGCACGGCTTCGGAGGCTGCTGAAAAAGTCGGGGCAAGGATTTTGGTGGGAGCCCCCTGCTTCAGCAGGGGGAAGCTGGACTTTAGTCCAGCGAAAAACAGTTCGCTCTTAGAATCGGCTTTAGCCGCGGGATTTGCCGAGGCCAGCGCTAAAGCGCATGACCAAAGCCAATCCTTTTCCCGGAGCGCTAAAGCGCTCCTTCCCCCGCATAAATGCGGGGGCTCCCACCAAAAAGTACACCCCACCGGTTTATGGCGGTCATTGCCAAGTGGGTTTGGGACAAAACGCTGGTGGAGCGGGACGAGTTGCAGCCAGGTTGGTTGACGGATTGACTTCCCGCTTGCTTTCGCTACCCCCTATCGGAGTATGATTCCAACACCCATCTGGCCCGCCTAAGCACTTCAAGGGGAGAAGGCATTATGGTACGCAAGATTTTGGCAGTCCTGATCGTCCTTACCACCGCGGCATCGCTTCCTTCCGCGGCCAAGATGCGGGGCCCTTCCACGGCAGAAGAGCGCGCGCGCGCGGTCGAGTACGTGCGCAGCCTGGAAGAGAATCCGCTCGCCAAAGATAGCCTGGAAAAAAGAATGTGGCTGACTGAGTGGATCGTCGAGGTTCCGGACTTCACCGTCAATGCCTGCTGCAAAGAGTTGGCATCGCTCGACAAGGTGAACAACACCTACTCCAACCAGTTGCGGATGCAGATGGTTTATTCGCAGGCCGCATTCCTGTTGCAGCATCCCGAGGAAAAGAATACGGCGACCATCCAGGCGGCGGGACTGGCGGGGACGTTGCGCGCGTACCGTGCCATCCAGCGCTTCGATCCCACGGCGAAGTATCCTTTGCTCGATAATCTGATCGCGCTGGAAAAACAAGGCAAGCTATCGCAGTACGTGCAGAAGAAGAAATGCAAGGACAATTAGGACAGTGAGCTTCGGTTTGCTTCCAAGGGGCGCGCCCGTCGCGCTCTTTGTCGTGTTCGCAATAATCGCGGAGGCTAGAAAGGTTACATCATGCACTACGATTTCGTTGCCATTTCTTCGCAGGATGTTCCGCGCGCCAGCAATCCGCTCTTCCAGCATCTGTTGGACACCTACGCCAGCGAGACCGACAAGGTCATCTCGGTGTGGCGCTGCTTCTCGCCGGAAGACATGGGATTTCGGCCGCATCCAAAGTCGTCAACTGTGGCTGATATCTTGAAGCACGAACTGCTTTCCGAGCGCCGGTTCTTCGGCGAGTTCGTCGGTACACCTGAACCGCCCGCCGCCGACGTGCTGCCCAAGATACAAGAGGTGAGCGCATACCTTCAGCGCAAGGAGCAGTTGGCGCGGCCGCGACTGGCATTCTTCGCCACCCAAACCGCCGACTGGTGGATGCAGGACGTGCCTTTCTTCGGACTGACCCGGCAGCGCATCTGGGTGTTCTGGCGCCGCGTACTGCATAGCGCCCATCACCGCACCCAACTCACGGTGTATCTGCGCCTGCTGAACAAACGAGTGCCTTCGGTGTACGGACCTACGTCAGACCAGACGTGGGAGGGCGCCGATCCAACCACGTCGGTGGAAGCAGCGGGACGGAAGTGAGAAGAAGTTTCGAGTTTCGAGTTTCGAGTTTCGAGTTTCAAGGGACCGGCTGTTTCCTTGTCCATCGTTCCAGGCGCAAACAACAGCAGATTCCTCGCTTCGCTCGTAATGACAATTTTCAGAGTTGAATGTCTTACCGCACCTTGGCATACAGCAACTGGTCCAGAATGACGCCGTTCTTGATGGCGCTGCGGCGCATGATTCCTTCGCGTGCAAAGCCCGCCTTTTCCAAAACGCGTATAGATCCCACATTGTGGGAGAATGTCATGGCAAAGACCCGCGTCAGTTGGTATTCGTCCAAGGCCCAATCGGAGGCGGCGCGTACGGCGCGGGTCATCAGGCCGCGTCCCCAGAATGGCTCACCGAGCCAGTAGCCCATCTCCGCGCTCAGCCGGGCAATGTCCGTACCCAGCCTGAATCCAATGCCGCCGACCGCCTCGCCGCCGTACTCCACCGCGAACGAAGCCGGAACATCCATCGTCCGTACGTAGTGCAAGTAATCGTTGGCGTCGCGCCGGCTGTAGGGATGCGGAAACTGATCGCGCAGATTGGATGCAATCTTCGGATTGTTGGCGTAGCGCAGCAGCGCGCCGAGGTCGTCCTTGCGCCAGGGACGAACGCGGAGATCGCCAAGGTCGAGCAGCATGACTGGAGCCAGATTGAGAGTTGCCGTATGCGGGTGGAACATGGCCGTACCGGCTAGATCGACATCACTTCCTTCTCTTTGCCCTGGGACAGTTCTTCCATCTTCTTGA
>ODAK010001600.1_pt1 | contig 24474 bp, 16 predicted proteins | sample 1539591 | NCBI WGS metagenome assembly ODAK01 (sample SAMEA3539303, study PRJEB22396) | soil metagenome | biome: tundra; feature: field; material: soil | place: USA | collected 2010-05 | depth 0.15 m | reverse complement strand
CTCTCGCCGTTTTTTTGATCGCCGTTATGTAGCGTTATTTATGCGCTTCTGTATATCGCCTGCACAAGCCATAGGCCGGCACATCATTTGGTTGTTTGTTGCACTGCGGCCTCTTCGGCTGTTGCGTCGAAGAGGACGCACTTTTTGAACGGTTCTTTTCACCAGTCCGGGCCTGATTTCCGCCGCAGGAGAAAGCCAGAACGAGGCGGGAGTTTAATATAATGTCCTTCCATAAATCGCCGGCGATTCAGGGTTTTCAGCAAAAGCGAGGATGTCAAAAAGGTTTCAGTGGAGTTCAATATGCGGCGCAGGGTGTCATCAACTTGCCTTGTGGCCAGGCTGGCGGCTGCCTCAAGAGCACATGAGGGGAGTAGCGAGGAAAACGGCTTAAAACAAAGGTGAAATTGTCGCCGGAGATGGCGACGGATGAATCATTTGGCCGCGCGCGGGTGCGTCAACATAGCAGTTGACAACCCAGAAGGATCAGGGCAGAGTAAACCTCGCTTAACCCCACCCAAGCCAATCTGATGTTGTGCTGTATGATGAAACGGCTGACGCTACCCGGTTCGTGCCCGGGGGTAAAACTTCTGTGGCACAGGGCTGTCTCAGACCTTGGCATCATGCCCGCGAGTCGGACCTTTTAGCCCAAAATCTCCCATCAACCTGAACCAATCCAACTCACACTAAAACTATGAAGAGTAATCCGAACTCAATCCTTCGAGTATTCAACTCCAAACTAATGGCTGGCTGGCTGGCATTGACGGTGGCCGGCGTGGCCCAGGCCCAGTTCAATCCGGTCCCTTTGACGGCCGGGAGCTTTACACAGGACATCATTGTCGAGAAAACCGCGCCGCCTCCGCTCGAGAATTACACCACGGCGACCCTCGACCAAGGCACCAACAATTACGCCAATACTTTCTTTGAACAAGGTTATATCCCCTCGCTCCCGTGGATCGGGCTGCCGCCGCACGGCACGACCTTCATATCTCATGCGGATCCCAACCATGTTTTCCGGATGCCGCCATCTTACGAGACGAACAACGCGGCCTATGTCGGGACTGCGGCGATTCCCGGCACCTCCACGGTGATAGTTCAAGCTTCAAACGCGGTGTTGAATGTTTCTGATCCAACCGCGTATTCGGCCATCTCCATCCTTTGGGCGAGCGCCGGCGGGCCGGGCTTGGTCAACCTCACGATTTTCCACGCCGACGGTGTGCAGGAAACCTCGTCGATCACGACGATTGACTGGTTCAATGCAGCCACCACCTATGCGTGGATTGCCCAGGGCCGCGTGCAGTTGGATGGTGCCAATCCGTTGAACACCTTGCGGAGCACCACCCAGACGAAGCTGTTTAACACCGACATTTTTCTCACGGACACCGCCAGCCCGGTGACCAATATTCTATTCAGCTACAGTCCCAGCGGTGTCAGCACGAACTACCGATGCTTCACCTTTGCGGTCAGCGGTTCAACCGATGGCGTCAATTACGCGCCGGTGGCCAGCGTGTCGGGATTTAATTTCGACGCGGTTGTGGAATCAAATGCCTTGGCCCGCGCAGCTTATGTTCGAGGCACGACCGCCACCATGGATGCCGGACCAAACAATAGTGGTAACACTTTTTACGAGCAGGGATTTGGCACGCAGGCGGGTGTTTCCGCACCGGGCAACGTCGGCAACCAAGGCTTGCCGGGGACGGGGACCACCGGCCTGCCGCATCCGGGAACCACGATTACGAGCGGGAATTACGCGTTCACCATGCCCGCTTCTTACACCGCCAACAACTGCCTCATGATCGGCAATTACGCGGCGGCCGCGCTGACCAACGGAACTTTTGGAAGCCCAAGTTACCAAACCGGTGGACTCACCATCACCAGCCCGCTAGCTTACAAGAGCCTTTCCTTCCTGAATTCCGCCGGCAACGGGCCCGCGACTAATAGTTATACGATTTACTATGATGACGGAACCACCCAGACCGCAACGGGGGCCGCCGGCCTCATCTCGCCCAACTGGTTCAGCATAGGTGCTGGCTCATTGATTTTCACCGCCGCCGGGCGGGTTCAGATTGACGGTATTGGCCTCAATAACGTAGGGGTTTCAACGGCGGTGCAGTTGGCGCACAACGACATTGTGCTCAACAATCAGGTGGCTGCGGTTACGAATGTTAGCTTCACCTGGTTTGGCGGCGGTCGCACCGCGTTTTTTGCCGTCAGCGCCTCGACGGACGGAACCCATTTTACCCCCATCGCTACCACCGGCTTTAATGCGGACGTGATTGTAGAATCCAACCAAATCTTATGTCCGGGGGGTCTGTTCACGGCCACGACGGCGACGATGGATCAAGGCACCAACAACGGAGGCAACACTTGGTTTGAAAAAGGCTGGATCAAGAACGGGGCGGCGGCACCTTCGGGCCTGCCGGCGGCGGGTTCCACTTTCGCCAGCTTGCAGGCGGCCAACCGCATCTACCAGATGCCCGCCACTTACACCGGTCCCAACTCCGTGTTGATAGACACCAACCATCAGGTGGCCAACATCACCCCAGCCAGTCCTGCGACTTACAGCGCCTTCGCCCTGCTCACGGCGGGCGCCAGCATTGGCGCGGCCAATACCATGACCAATTTGTGTATCTTGCAGCACTTGGACGGAACCTCGGAGACCAACCTCTTCTTTGGTTATGACTGGTTTAACACCGCCGCGCCGCCGGCCTTCATAGCCAATGGCCGCATGCACACCTTCTACAGCAGCGGCGTCAGCCTTTTCGGCAGCCCGCAACAGCCGCGCCTGTTTGAAACCATCTTCACGGTGAACAACAGCAGCAGTCCGGTCACCAATATTCAGGTGCAATTTAAATTTGCCGGCGGCAGTTCTTGGACGACTTACGTCCTCGCCGTAAGTGCGAGTGCCGGCGCGGTGCCGCCGATATTGGGCATCACCTTGGTCAATGGGGCAAGCACGTTGACAACGTTTGAAGGAACCAATGTCGTTTTTGCGGCCACCGTGAGCGGTGCCGGGCCAATAACCTACCAATGGCAGTTCAGCGCGGACGGAATTAATTGGGCGGATGTCAGCAACGGCGGAACCATCTCCGGCGCGACCACGCCCAGTCTGACCAACAGCAGCGTGCTTTGGAGCAATGCCGGTCAGTATCGGCTGGCCGCTTCCAATGCCGCCGGCTCAACCACCAACGGCATTGGCACGCTCACGGTTTACTCGAGCTTGCCGGATGTGACCCAGCCGGGTGACCCCATCACCGCCTTTGGCGGCACCGTTCCGGCGGCCGAATCCGTGGATCATGCAATAGATGATGTCGCCCAGAAATACTTGAATTTTGGTGCGAATGGCGGAGTTCCCTTTGCCGGCCCGGCCGGATTAATAGTCACTCCCCAAGGCGGCTTGAACACGGTTGTTTCGGCGATGCGTTTCTTCACGGCCAACGATGCCACGGAACGAGATCCGGCTGATTATATCTTGGAAGGTTCCACTGACGGCGGCAGCAGTTGGACCAGCATTGCCTCGGGTTCGCTGAACCTTCCCACGGGCCGCAATGGAACTGGCGCGATGACCGTCCTTCTTAACAACTCGTTGACGAACTTCTTCCAGGAAGTTCATTTTGCCAACTCGACTCCGTATTCCACCTACCGTTGGACCGTTAATAATGTGCGGAACAATGCCGCCGCCAACAGCATGCAGATCAGCGAAATCGAACTGCTGGGAGTCGCGTCAACCGCGCCGCCCGTCATCACTCGGCAGCCGGTGTCCACGCTTAAGATATTTACTGGCGGTTCGCCCACCTTCAGCCTGGCCGCCCTTGGGTATCCTACCAACCTGACTTATCAGTGGTATTCCAACAGTGTGTCCATTCCCAACGCCACCAGTTCCAGCTACCAGATCAGCCAGGTGCAACTGGCCAGCTCTGGCAGCACATTCCAGTGCGTCGTCACTAATGTCGCCGGCTCGGCTACGAGCACGGTGGTGACATTAAATATCGTTGCCGCACCCACGAATGCCTATCCGGTGGCGGTGCTGACCGACAGCCCCGTGGCGCTCTGGCGATTGAATGAAGGACCGGACGATGGCCTCGGTAACGCGGGAACCATTGCCAACGACTATTGGGGCGGTCACTCCGGCGTCTATACCAACGTCGCTCTCGTCCAGCCCGGCTATTCAGCGAATGACCCCGACACGGCCACACTCTTCGGCATTCTCAACGGCTTTCCGCTGACGGCCGACAGTTATGCCGGCAAGATAGCCGGGATTGATTTTAGCGCGCCAACTAACCAGAGCGCGAACTTCTCAATCGAAGCCTGGATCAATGGCCCGGCCCAGAGCTATGACGCCGGGATCATTTCCAAGGGAGCGGGCGGCGGCGGTGAACAGTTTACGCTCGATACCGGAGCGACGGCGGCAGGCACCCACGGCATCCGCTTCTTCGTTCGCGATTCCGCAGGCGCGGTGCATTCTGCGAACACCGGCACTAACACCATGGATTCCCTGTGGCATCATGTGGTTGGGGTTTGTGACGAAACCCATAGCAACGTCACCCTTTATGTGGACGGCTTGATTTCGTCAGTGGCGACCATATCGCCATCCAACGGATTGTTGAACTCTTCGGCCTTGGTCAGCATTGGATCACGAATGTCTTCGGCGGCGGCGGCAAACTTTAACAACCAGTTCTATGGCACCATTGATGAAGCGGCGGCTTACAATTTCGCCTTGACCGTTGATCAGGTTCGTAACCATTACTTCGCGGCCGGCATTGCCCCCTCGCTGCTAACTCAACCGACCAACACGGCGGTGGCCGACGGGACGACGGCGACCTTTTACTCAGCGGCTTTCGGCAGTCCGACTCTGCGCTATCAATGGTTCCTTTCCAACGGCACTCAACCCACAACCCTGCTGCCCGGCATGACCAGTTCCAATTTAACCTTGCCCGCCGTGACCGCCGCAAGCAGTGGCAATTACTACCAAGTGGTGGTCACCAACGCGTTCGGCACCATTGTCAGCCCGCCAGCGCAATTGACGGTTGTTAGTGGCCCGCCCACCTTGATCTCTGACATTCCGACGCTGACCTTTGTCTATGCCGGCCGCTCCTTTACCCTGCCGGTCACCTTTGGAGGCACGGCACCGTTTACTTATCAATGGAAGAAAAACGGCGGCAATCTGAATGACGATGCCCGTATCAGCGGATCGCACAGCAACACGCTGCGGGTGGCGAACTCACAGTCGGACGACACCGGCACCTACCAGTTATTTGCCAGCAATGCGCAAGGCGGGCCGGTTCCGAGCGGGCAGGGCACGGTCATTGTTGAATCGGTGCCTGCGTTCAACACCAATGGCCTGGGTTGGACCCCGAACACTGGCGGCACTTACACGAGCGTGGGCTTTAATAACAATGTGCTCACCCTGACCGACGGCGCGGCCAGCGAAAACAGTGCTTTCTGGTTCAACGCACCGCTCTATATCGGGGCCTTCTCCGCTTCCTGGACTTATCAGGCCACGGCTGGAACCACCGCGACCCTGGCCGATGGCATGGCCTTTGTTTTGCAGAACGACGGGCGCGGCACCAGCGCCCTGGGTGGCGCTGGCGGCGGTCTCGGCTACGGCGGAATCACCCCGAGCGCAGCCTTGGAATTCAACCTCTATCCCAATAACACCGTCGGAATCGCGCTCCGCTCCGGCGGCGACACCGGCGGGCCTTACAATCCCACCACCCCGGTGGATTTATCCAATGGCGATCTCATAGGTGTCTTCGTCCACTATGCCAACGGCATACTGACGGTCACTTTGACCGACACTAATCAGGCTACTTCCTATACGGCGAGCTTCAATGCCGGCAATCTGGCGACGACCGTTGGTGGTGACACGGCTTATGTTGGCCTGACCGGTGGCACCGGCGGCAGCGATGCCAACCAGATGGTCAGCAACTTCCAATTCATCCCGCTTCCGAGCTTGAGCGTGCAGCCCGCCGGTCCGAATACGCTGCTCATTTCATGGCCAGCATCCATCGGCGGCTATGTGCTGCAGTCCAACACCAACCTTACCGCAAACGCTGGCTGGCAAACCGTCAATGCCACGGTCAACCTGGTTGGCGGACAAAATCAGGTGGTGATTGCTCCCTCGGCGGGCAGCACCTTCTACCGGCTCGTCCTGCAATAAGGCGGCGAGTAAAGCAAGTTAATCAAGAGCAACCCTCCGGCGCGCGAGCGCGCTGGAGGGCACGCGCAGCTAAAGTCCGGATTCACTGCGATTTCGGCGTAACCGTAAAAGATATCGCTGGCGGAAGCGCCCGCTGGATTACGAATCGTCAATCCCAGAAAGCCATACTCGTCAGCGGTCCAGTTGCCAAACGTTGGTCCAAGGTCCGTAAAGCCAGCCCCGGGCGATTGGTAGCCGGAGGACAAGTCAATAACCGTTTCGCAGCCTGCTTGTCACAGCGCAAGCGTGATTCGATTACAGACAAATTGGAGATACCACGTGGGCCGGCACGCGGTCGGGCCTATAATAACAGGTAAACTTCCCCGCCGGGTCGGGCCGGAAGCAAGTTTGCACACAACTTGTGACTTACGGATTTTCAAAAACCAGATAGGCCGGGCTTTCGTCAACTTGAACCGTGACCTGTCGGACCCCTGCTGGCGTCGCGTTTGGCCCGGCGGAAAGTTTGGCAGTGAGCGGCATGCGCTGCGCGTCCACGAGCCTGCCTGGAACATTCTCGAGCGTGGTTGTAAAAACGCTTCCGTCGCCGGTCGGCGACCACACCACCCAGATGATTTTCTTTGAGTCATTCCGATATTCCTGAACGCGCAAGCGACCGGGGCTATTGGTCACGACGTTTTGAAAACGATAATCACCCAGCATGCGCTGCAGGTGAGTGAGCGCATAGTAGGAAGGTTTCGGCTGGAAATGCCTGGTAATGCCCGCGCTCGCGTGAACACTCGGCTGATCCTCGTCATTGAAGAAGAAAATATAGGCACGTTCGACCGGCGTGGCAGAGAACACCAGCAAGGAACGCACGAGCCATTGCGCCTGCTGCGTATCGTTCACCCCGATCCATTGGGCAAAATCGCCCGTCTTGGCCGACGGTTTCGTGCTGCTGTCATAACCAAATTCTGTGAGCCAGACCGGCTTGCCCGGCGCGTTGGTATCGCGCCATTGGCAGAGCTTTTCCACATCTTGAAGATAATGCGGCAGCTTCGGGTCTTCGGGAAAACTCCGGCGCCACGTCGGCCAGCCTTCGAGTTGGGCGTAACTATGCATGTTAAGCACATCAAACAACTCCGGACAGTTCGTCACACAGTCAACACCCTTTTCGTAGTCGCCGCTTTTGCCAGTGGTGAGATTGCAGGTCGCAATCTTCAGCTTCGGATCACCGGCGCGAATGCCTGCGGCCAGGGCTTTGAACATGCGCCGGTAATCCGCGTCACTCCACTTGCCCGGCTCGTTGCCGATCTCCACCGAATCCACCAGCTTGCGTTTGCCGGAGGGTCCGAAGCCATGTGCAAACGCTCTGCCATAAGCCCAGGCGTCGGCCTCGATGTTTTCCCAGTCCGCCCGCTTAACCGATTCAAACATCAGACAGACATCGATGTTCCAGTCCTTCGCCCGCCACGAACCATAAACCTGGTTCCAATCCACGCCGTTTTTGGCGAGCGGGAATCCCGGCAGTTCTGCCGGATCGTTTCCCAAGTCCCATTCGACCGGATGATAATCCCGCACCAGGCCGCAGACTGGCCGATAAAGCTCCGGCTTGAATTGCACCGTGTGTCCATTGAGGCCGATGAAATCACGCATCAGCGGACGTGTCTCGCCCGCGCCCGCGAGAAATACTCCCGTCCCCAGAAGAACGGAACAAAAGAGAAGGCCAGGTAAAACTCCCTGGTTAAATGATTTTGGGACCGGCATGATCAAATCGTAGCGCACCCTTTTCAAAAATGCAGTCTTGATTCCGAGAGCAACGGGTAACAACGGAGGATTGGGCTTCGTCAACCGCCATCTGCTCAACGCCTGTGCCAAGCCAGCCCGTGCTCTTTCAGCCGCACAAGGTCGGTCTGCCAGAGACATTCGTTCAAACTGTGCCGGAGACGATTTATTACGACCAACCTTATTACTATGACCGGCCTGACTACTATCCCGGTTATGCTTAGTGTTCACCCGCGTCATTTTCCTTCGGCTGCTATGGCGGTTGGCATGGTGGTGGTGGATATCACAGTGACTGCGGCAGCGGCGGGCATGGAAACGGGCACCGCTGAGCAGATAAAACTGTGATGGTCACCGGAAGCCAATCAAGCCAAGACAAAAGCCAGGCTCGGTGATCAAATGACTTTGCTGCCCGCAAATAAGTTGATGGCGAGACAGTCGCTCTACCGAAATTCGATGCCAAAATTTCTCCGAACAACTCACAGGATAAGAGTGCAAGCGTGGTTTTTAATCTAATTCCGGAATGTTTTCGCGCCACCATTTTCCTGAAAACGCTTGTTAGCAAACGTTTGCAGCTGGTTATCAATCCGACCCTGGCACGAAGAACCGCCTCTTGGAAGATTTTTGTAGCTTGTGCTATGCGGGTTTGATATGGTCCGCGACCTTTTATGCCAAAACGTGAGAAAGCGATGCAACAAAAACCATTCAACTTAAAATTGAGCCGCCCGTTCACGAATTTTATTGTGGCCGGTGTGCTGTGCCTGCCCTGTCTGATGCCGGCGGCGGCTTCCCAACGTGTTGACTTGACTTGGAAGCCAAGCCCGAATCCGAACGTGGCTGGCTACCAGATTTACTACGGCCCGGCCAGCCGCAACTACACCAATTCCAGCCTTTTCGGAAAAGTCACCAAAGGAACCATCGCCGGGCTGCTGGAGGGAGCAACTTATTATTTTAGTGCGAAAACAAAGAATTCAGCCGGAGTCGAAAGCGCTTTCTCGAACGAAGCGTCCTACGCTGTGCCTGCGACCGCCTTGAACATTCCCCCGACCTTGCAACCCATTGCCAACGTGGTCATCAACCGGAACGCAACGGCACAAACCATCAGCTTGACCGGCATCTCATCAGGCGCCGCAGGCGAAAATCAGGCGGTCAAAATAACCGCCAGTTCAAGCAACAAAACACTCCTCCCTAATCCAACCATAACTTATACCAGTCCCAATAGCACTGGCACCCTGACCTTCAAGCCCGCAGGCAACAAATCTGGCTTCGCCACAGTTACCGTGCTGGTCAATGATGGTGGCAAGAGCAACAACATCATTGCCCAACGCTTTACTGTCACTGTGCTCGCCTCGGCCAATGCCAAAGTCGTCCTGAGGAGCGGTTCAAAATCAAAGACTATGGATGCAATTGGAACAGCATCCTTGCAAGACAACGAATTGCCGACTTCCGCCGCCGCCAGTCAGATCCAAATCGCAAAAGAATCTCGGCGTCAGTTCAGCACGCAAAGCCCGCGTGTCTTTTCCCAATCCCCTCGATTCTACAAACAAAGCACCGACCAATTGTCTGCGTCTGCTTCACCTGCCGCCATCCTCACGCCCATCGAGAGTGCCGCCAAAGGACAGTTCACCTTCCAAGTCACCGGCGTTCCCAGCGATACATACGTCATCCAGGCGACTGACGATCTTGTTCATTGGTTTCCCGTGCATACCAACGTCGCGCCGTTCACCTTCACTGACACCAACGCCGCCCTGTTGCCGCGACGTTTCTACCGGACGTTTCAGCCGGGGTCTTGAGCTAAACTTGCCGACCAACTTTTCAATGGTTTATTTTCGGGGTAACCGCCAGCGTAGCTTTGCGAAACGATCTGGCAATGGCTGGAAGACAGGGAGTTCGCGGCTGGAAAGCCGTGACGGTAACGCGACCGACGCGTCACGCGATCGGATCGCAGTGAGGGCGGCAGCTTGTGAGCCAGCGACCATATCACGCGCCTTGATTTTCGCTTGCTGTAAAGCTTCTATGTATTTAGAAAAATTTCGGCGATGCCGTTTGCCCGCGACACGGTAAGCGATGCGGTAAAATGGATAATTCGGTTTTTCGCCGTAGATTGTGACCATCGGCTTTCTGGTGATGGACGACCTTTGGAAATTTCATTTTCGCGGGTTCAGACTCAGGCAGAATCTGTGCGGGTCAAGCCGGGAACCTCCATTTGTTGAGGAATCGTGGCTGTCCGACATGGATTCGAACCATGAATAACGCCTCCAAAGGGCGCTGTGTTACCATTACACCATCGGACAAACCAGGCAGACGTTAATCTTTTTACCGCGCTGGCGCAAAGCGAAAATCAAGACCGGCGGAGTTGCCCGGATGAAAGAAGGTTTGCCCGCAACCTGTCTTGCCGACAAAATACTTTCGTTTGTGAGGTGCAATACGACAACCACGACCGGTGCTGACGCTGTGGCAATCCAAACTTCAGCGGCAGTTGATTCTCCTGCACCGGTGGTTCGCCGAAAAAAAAGCGCGCTCACGCTTTTCAAGGAAGTTCTGAACCATGGCGGGCCATGCTATCTCCAGTTTGCCATCACCAATATCTGCAACGCCGACTGCGATTTCTGCGGATTTGCGCGCTCGAAATTTGATCCCAAGGCACGTCGCAGTGTCACGCTCGACGAAGCAAAACGCGTCGTGGACATCGCGTTGAAAAATCACATCGGCTATCTGCTTTTTGTTGGCGGCGAACCTATGGTGCATCGCGATTTGCGCGCCATGACACGCTACGCGGCAGAGCGCGGGATTCATCCGATGATCTGCACGAACGGCGGTTTGTGGAACGAGGAAAACATGCGCGGCCTCGCGAGCGACGGCTTGAGCAGCGTCATCATGTCCATTGACGCGCACGCCATCGCGAAGCACGAAAAAAATCGCGGCCTGCCGGATGTCTGCAAAAAAATCAAGCGCGCCAATGAATTTTTCCATTCCGTCGGTATCCAGACCATGGCCAGCATCACGGCCAGCCGATTGATTGACGATTACGAAAAACTGCCGGCGTTTCTCGAAACGCTCGGTTTCAAAAGCTGCACGTTCAGTTATCCGCTGACCTCGCTGGCGAGCAGTTATTTGAGTTTCAGCGACAGCGGCCTGGTGAATTTCAACAAGGAAGAATTGATTCAACTGTTTGAAAAAATCAAGACGATGAAACGCAACAGCCATTTCCCGGTCGTGAACCCGCGTGAATCGCTCGATGAAATGCAGCGGCATCTGCGCGGCGAGAAGGAAAAGTTCGGCTGCCTCGGCGGGCACAAGTATTTTTACCTCGACTGGAAGCTGGATTTGTATCGCTGCCATTTTTGGGAAACGCCGATGTGCAAGGTCTGGGACTGGGACGACTCCAAGCTCATCCGCGACGGCTGCACGCGCTGCATGATTGACTGCTACCGCGATCCCAGCGTGCTGCAATTCGTCGCCATCAGCGCCAGCGACGCGTTCAATCATTTGAAACAGGGCAAAATCGCGGCGGCAGCGAAAAATATTTTCGATTCACGCAACCTGACATCGCTCAAGGCCGTTTGGGAAGACCGCAAGTGGATTGGCGGGGTCTAAAATTCCCGCTTGTCATCCGGCGGTTTCCTGCTAGGTTTGGCACCCTTTTTATGAAGACGGACATTCACCCGAAATATGTGGACGCGGAAATCCGTTGCGCCTGTGGCAACGTGATCAAGACGCGCTCGACCCGCTCGACCATCATCGTCGGCATCTGCAACGTCTGCCACCCGTTTTACACGGGCCAGCAGAAGTTCGTGGACACCGCCGGCCGCGTGGACAAATTCCAACAACGCGCCGCCAAAACCCTGGCCGCGCAGGCCGAACACGCCACGAAGAAAAAGAAAAAAGTCTAGCTTTCCGACCAACGCCGCCCGCAGCGCCGGAGTTTTCCGGGATTGCGGGCGGCTTGTTTTTACGTGGCCGCGTTTGTGAAAACGCGGGGAACATCCAGCCATGTTCTCACGAACACGGCCACCGCAAACAATGGACCTGCGCCCGCACATTGAAAAATTCCGCAAGCGCTTTGCCGAGGTCGAATCCCTGTTGAGTGATGCCAGGGTTTTTGACCATCCGCAAAATGCGCAGGAATTGTCGCGTGAATATGCGCGGCTGAAGGAACTTGTCGCGAGCGGCGCAACTTATTTGAAGACCGTCGCCGACTTGAACGAGAACCGCGCGCTGCTCAAAACCGAAACAGCAGAATCCGAACTCGCGCTGATGGCGAAGGAGGAAATTGCGCGGCTCGAAGCGGATGAAAAAAAGTTCGCGCAGCAGATCCAGTTCGGCCTCGTGCCGCCGGACCCGACCGACTCGCGCAACACGATTGTGGAAATCCGCGCCGGCGCGGGCGGCAACGAATCCGCGCTGTTTTCGGCCGATCTTTACCGGATGTATTGCCGCTACGCCGAGGCGCGCGGCTGGAAAATTGAGGCGATGGATTCCAATCCGTCCGATCTTGGCGGCTTCAAGGAAATCATTTTTCAGATCAACGGCACGGATGTTTTCAAGCGGCTGAAATACGAGAGCGGCGTTCACCGCGTTCAGCGCGTGCCGGCGACCGAGGCGCAGGGGCGCATTCATACCAGCACTTGCACCGTCGCCGTTTTGCCCGAGGCGCAGGAAGTGGATGTCGAGATCAAGCCCGACGACATTGAAGTCACCGTCTGCCGCGCGTCCGGCAAGGGCGGCCAGGGCGTGAACACCACCGATTCCGCCGTGCAAATCCAGCACAAGCCGAGCGGCCTCACCGTCCGCATCGCCGACGAGCGTTCGCAGATCAAAAACCGGGCGAAGGCGATGACTGTTTTGCGCTCGCGTTTGCTCGAAATAAAAATCGCCGAGGAAAACGCGAAATACGCCGCGCACCGCAAATCGCAGGTCGGCACCGGCGACCGCAGCGAAAAAATCCGCACCTACAATTTTCCGCAGAACCGCGTCACCGACCACCGCATCGAAGTCACGCTCTACAACCTTTCCACTTTCATTGACGGCGACTTGGACGGCTTGATTGATCCGCTGATGACACATGACATGGAGCAGCGGCTGGCGGAGGTGGCATTGTAATTTCCCTTCGTAATCCTAATCGTAATCTTACTCTTAATCGGTTTTGAGGATTACGATTAAGAGCAAGATTAAGATTATGACCAATATCAAAGGACTTGTTTTCGACTGCGACGGTACGCTGGCCGACACCATGCCGCTGCACTGGCGCGCGTGGCAGATGATCACGCGCCGCCACGACCTGCATTTTCCCGAAGACCGGTTTTATTCGCTCGGCGGCGTGCCATCGCGCGACATTTTAAAGCTGTTGTCGGAGGAACAAGGCCGTTCGCTCGATCACATCGCGGTGGCGCATGAAAAGGAAAATGTCTATCTGCCGCTGATGGCTGAAGTCGAGCCGATCCACGCCGTCGTGGAAATCGCGAGGGCAAATTTTGGAAAAATCCCGATGGCCGTCGCGTCTGGTGGCACGCAGCCGATCATCGTGGGCGTGCTGGAATACTTGAAAATCCGGCACCTGTTTGACGCGGTGGTGACGAGTGAGATGGTGAAGAAACAAAAGCCCGCGCCGGATATTTTTCTGGAAGCCGCGCGGCGCATCGGCGTGGAGCCGAAATTCTGCCGCGCCTACGAGGATACCGAGCTTGGCCTGCAAGCCATCCGCGCCGCCGGCATGGACGCCGTGGACGTGCGCCATCTGCGCGGATAAAATTTTGTAGCAGCCGAGGTGACGAGGCTCATTTCAAAAAAGTTAGAGACTCCTCACGTCGTCTCCTACAAATTACAGGAGCCGTTTCTTGAGCTGCGCGACGGTGAGAAATTCACCTTTGCCGGCCTCGACTTTGGCCAGGCGGCTGGCGAGGACTTTGTTGTGCCAGCCGGGTGACTTCAGTTTTTCAGGCTCGCCAGCTATCAAACGCCATTCAAAAATATAGGTTGGATGTTTGGTCATTGATGTTTCTCTGGAGCTTGGAGGTCGGAATTTGCAGCTTTCCCGCTGTTGCCCGCATGGCGATCTCGCGCTACTGTTTCGCCATGATTTTTGGAACCGCCAAAAAACAGCTTGCGTCCTCGCCGCTGCTCCTGCTGCTGCGCGTGAACGCTGTTCACAGTTGGCGGCGTCTGCTGGCCATCCGCCAGCAATCGCGGCTGCTGACCGGCATCATCGCGATTTTCGTGGCGGGCTATCTCGTGCTGGCCTTCGAGTTGTTTTTTCACGGGATGCGGTTCATCGCCAAGTTTCCCGGCCTCGGCGCGGTGCTGACGGAACGCCTGCTCTATACGCTGTTCGCTTTTTTGTTCGCGCTGCTGCTGTTGAGCAATCTCGTCATCGCCTACACCAACCTGTTTCGCAACCGTGAAACGGCGTTTCTGCTGACGCTGCCGGTGCCCGCGCAGACCATCTTCAACTGGAAATTCATCGAATCCACCATCCTGGCGTCGTGGGCGTTTTTGTTTTTGATCGCGCCGCTGCTCGTCGCCTTCGGGCTGGTGCGTGGTGTGCCGTGGCATTTTTATCCGCTGACGGTTTTGCTCATCGGGCTGTTCATCATTCTGCCCGGCGTGTTTGGCGCGGCGCTGGCCATCGCCATCGGGCGGCATCTGGACCGGAAAAGTTTTCAGGTCGTGCTGCTGCTAGTGGCGCTGGTGCTGCTGGCCTTTGTCGCGTTCTGGTGGAAGACCAATCCCGTGGATGACGACCTGCTCGACAAGCGCACGCTGGAGGCGCTGGACCGGCTGCTGGCCAAGACGCGTTTCACGATGTTCCCCTTCCTGCCAAGCTACTGGCTTTCCTCGGCGGTGCTGCAATGGGCCGAAGGCATTGTCAGCAGCGCAGGATTTTTCGCAGCGGTGCTGTTGAGCCACACGCTTTTCTTCGGCAGCATCGCCTTCACGCAGTTCGGAAAAGTTTTTTACAACACCGCTTCGGCCGTGCAAAGCCGGGGAGGTGGCGGCTTCAAATTAAATTTTTCCCGCACGGAAATAAACTCCCGCGCGCCGGGCTTTCTTGAACGGCTGTTCGCCAAAATCCCGTTTCTCCAGCCGGACACCACCGCGCTGGCCGTGAAAGACCTGCGCATGTTCTGGCGCGACACCACGCAATGGGGCCAGGGCGTGATGTTCTTTGGCCTGCTCGGCGCCTACATCATCAACCTCCGCAATTTCACGCACCAGCTCACCAGCCCGTTCTGGATTCACGCGGTCGCGTTCCTCAATCTGGGCGCGTGTGCGTTCAACCTCGCGTCCGTCACCACGCGCTTTGTGTTCCCGCAATTTTCGCTCGAAGGCCGGCGCCTGTGGATCATCGGCCTCGCGCCCATCGGCCTGCCGCGCGTGGTTAAAACCAAATACTGGCTGGCCAGCGCCGTCTCGCTCTTCGTCACCCTCGGCCTTGTCACGCTCTCGTGCTACCTGCTGAAAATGCCTTGGGACGACGTCGCGTTTTTCGGCGCGGTGATCACCGTGATGACCTTCGCCCTCAACGGCCTGGCCGTCGGCCTCGGCGTTTTGTTTCCGAACGTGAAAGAAACCAATCCCAACAAAATCGTCAGCGGCTTCGGCGGCACGCTGTGTTTCGTGTTGAGTTCCGTCTATATCATCGCCGCGCTCGCGCTGCTGGTCATCGGCGGCGGCGGCTTCCACGGTAACACCGACTGGGCCATCGCCTGCATCGGCGGCTTTGTCGTTCTGTCGCTGGTCATCGGCTGGCTGCCGATGAAAATCGGCTTGAAGCAGTTGAAAAATTTCGAAGCCTGAATTTCAACCACGGATGGACACGGATTCACACGGATAAAAAAACCAAACGCGGAGGCGCAGAGGCCGCAAAGAGTCGCAGAGATTTTATCACTCTGCGTTTCTCCGCGTTCTCTGCAGTGCTATCTCATGACATCGTTCCTTTCCGAGAAGATTTTTTCACGCGGCAAGTGCCGTGAGTTGTTCGACATCCGCCTGACGCGCGGCGAGCAGCGCGGTGATGATTTTGCGTCCGCCCGCCGTCACCACGTAGCGGTGCGTGCCGCTGACTTTGCGCAACAGTCCGTGTGCCCGCAGCAGCCGCAACTGGCGGGTGACGGCGCTGGCTCGCCGCCGTTCTTCTGGGTCCGTTCCAACCTTGGGCCAGAGTTGCCGCCGCACATCCCGGTTGCGCAGGCCGTTGATGGTATATTCGCCCCGGCTGACCGCCGCGAGCAGGGCCGCGTCTTTTTCACTCCATGGATTGAGGGCGCGATGGCGTCGCCCGTCTTTGACCACGGCGCGACAGACGCCGGCGCTGGCTTGGCCCGCCGGGGTTTTGTCCGTGACGCTGGCCAGCGCTTCGAGATACCGCCGGTTGGCCGCCGCCGAGACTTCGGCCCGCCGCCACAACTCGCCCACGCTGCGTTGCAGGGGGCGCCAGGTTTTCTCCCGGGCCGGGTCGCCTTGTTTGGCGCGATAGACTTTGAACTCCTCGGTTTTGTTGATCGTGGTTTCGATGCGCAGGACGCTGCCTTCCTTGTCATACATTTTCACCGAGTTGCCGTTGACGGAGTGTTTGACGCGGATGCCTTCGGGCCGGTGCTTGAGGTCGCTGATGATTTCGCCGGTGAAGTGGCCCTGCGTGCGGCCGCTGGTCGTCGGGGTTTTGCGGCCCAGAAAGCGCATCACATCGGGGCTGGCAAAGGTGCGCAGGCCGTGATGGACCAGCCGGGGATAGAGCGCGGCCAGACTCGGCGCGTCGCGGAACAAAAGGTCGGTGGCATACTCGCTGGCGCTGGCGGTCCAGTAATAGGTCTGGCCGATGGGCCGGCAGATTTCGGCGTGCAACGGATGGGCCTGGTCGAGCAGACCGCCCAGCACGCGCGGCCAGTCGGTGCGCAGTTGTTCCGCCAGCAAGGCTTGGGCGCGGGCGGCGTCCTGCACCCAGACAAAACAGTTGTCGCGCTGCCGGTAGGCCAGACCGGCGGCGTCCATCTGGCGGGCGAGCCGGTCGCGTCCGTTCAAACAGAGGTCCACGGTGAAGGGAAACCAGGTTTGCACCCGCACATGACACAGGCCCAGTTCCTCGTGCAGGAAGTAATGATAGAGGTGAAGGCATTTGCGGGGTTCCAGAACCAGGTGGATGTGTTTGGTCTGGCGGTCGCCGCGCACGGAGTAGGACAGACAGTTTTCCAGCGCGCTGAAGATGACGATCAGGCCGGAGGTCACGCCGTCCTGGCGGGCGATCTGGCGGGCGAGGGCTTCCTTGCTGGTCTGGCTGCGGGGCAGATAGTGGAAGGGGCGTCCGGCTTGCTCGGCGCTGGCGTAGGCGGCGGCTTTGAGGCGGGCGGTCAGGCCCTGGGCGAAAGTGCCGAAGTCTTTGATGAGGATGCGGCAGGCGTTGAGATAGGCTTCCATCACGGTCGGCTGAAAGAGATGGCGCAGCGTGCCACGCAGGCGCAGCCGGTCGAAGCCGGACAAAACGCCTGTAATCGAATCGCCAAATCGGTTAAGAAAGGCCGGCGGGACGCCGGTGACAATGGGAGAAGTTTGTTGTTTCATCACCCAAACTTTTATCGCAACGCCCGGCGCTCCGCCACTTTGGTTGCGGCCAAAGCCGCGCTATGCCTCTGCGTTTTGCCCCCATCCGGTTGATCTGTGTCCATCCGTGGTTAAGAAAACTTTTCCAGAGCGCTGAATAGTTTTTGCGCGTCCGCAAAATGTTTCTGCCCGCCGCCAGACACCAGGCTGAAGCCCTTGCCGTAGGCCGGGCCGTTCGCCACACAGGCATCCGCGTCGCAATCCACGATCTGCCGCTGCGCCGCGCCGATGGCGTTGGTGCGACGGCCATCCGCCTCAAATTTCCAGCCCACGATTTTCGTCTTCGGAAACCAGCCGCGCAATTCCGCGATGATCTTCGGCGTCGGCACCAGTTCCACGAACAGGTGGCCGCCGCGCGTGGAGATTTTTTTGGACGGCGTGAACGGCTTCAGTTTTCCCGTCGCGTCGCGCGTGAACATTTTGCCAAAGGCAAAATCGCTCACCGCCGCCGCGTGAAAAATGGCGTCCACTTTTTTGCCGGAAAATGATTTCAGCTTCGCGCGCAAATCCGCCGTGGTGGAAAATACATTGACCGACTGCGCCCTGCGTTCGCCCGGCCAGGTCGCCGACTCGCCGATCAGCAGCGTGACGTGGTGGCCGCGCGCGGTGAGAAAATTGGCCAGCTCCGTGCCCAGCCGGCCCGTGGAGAAGTTCGTGAGCCGGCGCACGTCGTCCAGCGGCTCGAACGTCGGCCCGGCGGTGACGATGCAATTCATGCCGCCAGATTAACCGCAAAGAACGCAAAGAACGCAAAGAAAATATTCCAAACCGGAAGCTGGAAAAGGAACGGAGTTGTTTTGGCGGAGCGCGTGGCCGAAGCAACACGCGCCCGAACGATCCCCTGTTATCAGGTCTAGTGTGGGTGCTGCGAGTTGGGACAATCCGCGCTCCGCCGGCGGGCGGGACGCGTGGGGCGACACGAAACTATTTCACCTTTTCCACGACGAGCATTTCGATTGGCTGATTGGTGGCAATCAATTCAAAACCAGCGTCGTTGAGAGCATGTTTCAATTTTTCTGAATCATGACTCTGCAAATCCTGTTCTGCCCAATTCAAATCAAAGGTATAAGCTCCAAGGTTGGTGACTCCTGTTTGATCAACGACTGGCGCCAGAAAATAGTGCTCCAGCCAACTTGCCATTTGAGAAGCTGGCTGCCCGCTCCAGTGAAACTGATTATTCTCAAACCACATCCCAGCCTTTTCGGAGAAACTCTTTCTTGGAGTTATTTTCAATTCGCTTTGATTTTTTATTTTAAGGACTAACACGTCCTTTAAATGGGGCTCAAACCGGCCAACTATGCCGAATTTTTTCTTTATTCCTTGTTGTAATGCTTTTCCTGAACCCTTTTCCAGATTGGCAATATAGTCATATTTGCCTTCGGGCAGTTTAGTCGCAAAGATTGCTCTAAGTTCATCCACATCGTAGGCGCGCAGGATAAGCCTCTTCGCATCCATGGATATTCCTAAAGTTTGGTCGTCGACGCCCACAGCGCTGCCGGGAGTTTCCGGATCTTTTGCTGACAGGATTTTGACTTGCGGTGGCGTATCTTTAAGCACCTTGAAACTGGCTCGTGGAACTTCCCAAATATAAACCACTGCACCGCACGCAATCAATAGACCTGTTCCAATTAGACTTGCAGTTTTTATTTTTGCCCATGCCATAATATTCAATGCTCCTTTTACGAGGGTTATAGTTGAAATTGCTGCCGCCGCCCCTTTCGCCACTGCGACGACAGAAATAGTTTTTGCCAACACCACCGGCGCGACCTGAACCGAGTTGGCCGCCACCGCGCCGGCAATCACCGTGGCCGTCAGCGTCACGCCGCGTTTCACCAGCCGGGCGCGCAGCTTGTCCAGCGCCCGCGTCAAGCGCTTTTGCACGGCGTCTTCCTTCATCCGCATGGCCTCGGCCATTTCCCTGCCAGATTTGTTTTCAAAAAAACGCAGCACCAGCGCGGTGCGGTCCGTTTCGCCCAGTTCGTTCAACGCGTCATCCAGCAGCGGCGCGAGTTGCGTCCAGGCTTCGGCCTCCGTTTGGTTCAAGGTGGCTTGCATGTAGGCTTCCTGTTCGCGGGCTGCGCGGCGACGCCGGGTTTTGAGCGCATCCGCCGCCGCGTAGCGCGTGGTGCGATAGAGCCACGCGGAGAGCACGGTCTGCGGTCCCAGCGTGGCGGCTTTGCGCGCAAGGATGATGAACACCGCCTGGGTGATCTCCTCGGCCAGATGCGCGTCCCTCGCCTGCCGCACCGCCGATGAATGGACAAGACCGATGTGCCGCTGCACCAGCGCGGCAAACGCCGGCTCGGACTGGCTGGCGGCAAACTCCCGCACGAGCGTCATGTCATCGCGCATCACACCTATACATGGCCGCAGAACGGGGAAACGGACAATCTAATTTTAACGCTTTTTGGCGGAGCGCGAGTTGTCCCAACGCGCCGCGCTGCGCCAGAGCTGGACGGGCGGGATTTTTCCAAGCGGGCTTGACTGGCTGGGCGCTGCGGATTGAGACAATCCGCGCTCCGGCCAGGTCAGGCCACGGCTAATTATAGGTGTCCCTCCGCGTCCATCTGTGGTTCAATTAAGCAGTGAACATCACGAATTTGAACCCGGACACGGACATCGGCGCCAGTTCATGGCTGGTGGAGATGGACGACCATCGCATTTTGCTCGACGCGGGAATGCACCCGAAACGCGAGGGCCGCGACGCTTTGCCTCTGTTTGGCAAGGCCAGCAATGCGGAGGTGGACGCGATCGCGCTGTCGCATTGTCATCACGATCACGTCGGCGCGCTGCCGGTGGCCTGCGCGCGGTTTCCCAAGGCGCATGTGCTGATGACGGAGTTGAGTTATTTCATCATCGAACGCGTGCTGCACAATTCGGTGAACGTGATGACGCGCCAGCGTGAGGAGCTGGGCATCCGCGAATATCCGCTCTACTCGCACGACGAGGTGGACGAAATCGCGCCGCAGTTTCAGGGCTTCAAATACAACCGCGAGGTGGAATGGGGTTCGTTCAAAAAAACGCGCGCGGGCGTGCCGTCGCCGACGCTGGAATTTTTTGACGCGGGCCACACGCTGGGTTCAGCAGGCATTTTATTGCGCGGCAAAAAGGAGACGCTGTTTTTCACCGGCGACGTGTGCTTTCACGACCAGACGATTTTGCGCAGCGCGCGCTTCGAGGATGTAAAGGCGGACGTGCTGATCATGGAAACGACGCGCGGCAACCGCGCGGTGGTGAAAGATTTCACGCGGGAAAAGGAAGCCGAGCGGCTGGTGGCGGCGATTCATGCGGCGGAAAAACGCAAGGGCTGCGTGTTGATTCCATCATTCGCGCTCGGGCGCACGCAGGAAATCCTGGCGCTGCTGGCGTTGCTGATGCGCGAGGGAAAATTAAAGAAGCAGCCGGTTTACATCGGCGGCCTGGGCCGCGTGTTCACGGAGATCTACGACCTCGAGGCGCACCGCGCGCACCGGCAGCACACAAGTTTGAAGCTGAATGAGGCCCTGCAATTGATCGTGCTGGAAAAGGGCGCGGCGGAAAACATGAAGTTGAGCGGCGGGAAAATTTTTGTGATCACGGCGGGCATGATGAGCGAGAACACGGCGGCGCATGATCTGGCCAAGCGGATGATCGGCGACGAGCGGCAGAGCATTTTCTTCGTGGGTTACGCCGACCCGGATTCGCCGGCGGGACGATTGAAGGCAGCGCAGCCGGGCGAGACGTTTGTGTTCAGTCCGAGCGCGGGGCGCGTGACGAAAACCTGCGACGTGCAGGACTTTGATCTGACGGCACACGGGAACCGCGAGGAGTTGCTGGAGTTCGTCGGCCAGGTGGCACCGCGCGCGATTTTGCTCGGCCACGGCGACGATTCCGCCCGTGCCTGGTTCGAGGAGCAAATCCGCGCCCGCTGGCCGAAGATAAACATTTTCCAGCCGCAGCCGGGAAAAGTCGTCGCCGCCTGATTTCAGAAAAAATAAAACCGCCGGAAGAATATTTTTTCTCCCGGCGGTTTTTCTTTGGCTGAATTTTTAGTGGCCGCCGCCGCTGACGACGTTCGCCAGGTTGAAAATCGGCAGGAACATGCAGACCACCATGCCGCCGATGACGACGCCGAGGAACACGATCAGCAACGGCTCGATGAGCGACATGAGGCCGGAGAGCGTGGTCTCGATTTCCTCGTCCAGAAAGTCGGCGACGCGTTCGAGCATGTTGTCAATATTGCCGGTCTGTTCGCCCGCGCTCAACATGCGGATGATCATCGTGGGGAACACTGGATGCTTGGCGAGCGCGTTGGAGATGCCTTCGCCGCGTTCGATGTCCAGCGCGGAAGTTTTGACCGCTTTTTCCATGACGACATTGCCGACCGTCTGCGAGACAATCTGCAGCACCTCCAGAATCGGCACGCCGCTGCGCACCAGCGAAGCGAGCGTGCGGGTGAACCGCGCGAGGCAGATTTTATGGGCGATGGGTCCAAAAATGGGCAGCTTGATGCGCTGACTGTCCCAAAATTCGCGCCCCTGCTTGGTTTTGATGAAATACAGCCAGCCCCAGACCCCGACCCCCGCCAGCACAATCAAATACAGCAAATAGTGTTGAACAATTTCGCTGATGCCGATCATGAACTCGGTCGGGCCCGGCAGTTTCGCTCCGAAACCGGAATAAACTTCCTTGAAGGTGGGAATCACCCGCACCAGCAGGAAGGTGGTGATGACAATGGCCACCACGGTGACGACCGTCGGATACATCAGCGCGGTTTTGACTTTTTTGCGGAGTCGTTCGGTGTTTTCCAGATAGGTCGCCAGCCGGGCAAGAATTTCCGCCAGCAGGCCGCCCTTTTCGCCCGCGCCCACCATGGAAACATACAACTTGTTGAACGCCTTCGGGTGCCGGATCAGCGCTTCGGAAAAACTTTCCCCCGCCTCCACCCGCGAGCAGACATCCTTGATGGTGTCGCGCATGACCTTGTTGGGCGTCTGCTCGGCGAGCGCCTGCAACGCCTGCACAATCGCGATGCCCGCGTCAATCATCGTCGCCAGCTGCCGCGTGAACACTACTAGATCGGCCAGTTGCACCTTGCCGCCCTTGGTCTGGCCGCGCTTGGCCATCCGCTCCTTGATCTCGACCACCAGCAGATTTCGGTTGAGCAGCGCAGCGATCGCGGCCTGCTCCGAGAGCGCCTCGACCGTGTTCCGGATTTCGCGGCCCGAGGCCGTCTCTCTGGCGGTGTAAGCAAATATTGGCATAGCTGTCGTGGTGAATAATTTAATGCGGGCAAAATGCAAGTGCAATTCTCGTTCCGCAACCGATGAACCAGCACGATTTGTTCCACTATGCCCGGAGGGCGACGGAAATTGCCGGCCTGGCCGGCGGACTTTTGGCCGGTTTTGCGGCAGTGGAAAACCGCCCGCGCAGGCTTTGACCCACCGCCGCATTTGCAAGATGTTTTTTATCAGCTTGTTAGGCAAACGTATTTGCCCAAAAAAAAGATTGTCATTTCCTGCGATTTTCCTTAAATTTGACGGCAATGGCACCTTGTGGTGCTAGGGACGAACCGGTTTCGTTCCACTTATCACAGGTAAAAAACAAACAAACAAACTAACTGGAGGAACAGATGAAGTTTAATAAATGGACATTAGGTCTCGCCGCCGTCGGAGCCGTCAGCATGGCTTCCGCCGTCCGCGCAGACGAAGCCCCGAAACTGGTGCCGGTCGAAGCGATTTCGAGCACCGTCATCAGCGGTTACGTTGATGTGGCCGTGCAATATAATCCCGGCGACCCGTCCGGCAAGAATGGTCTTGCCACCACTCCTAATCAGCCCTTCGGCAGCGCTGGTTGGGGTTTTGGTGCCGCTGGCAATGTTGATGCTTTCAGCCTCAATGCCGTCGTCGTCAGCTTGGACAAGGCATTGGATGAATCTCCTTGGGCTTCAGGCTACCATGTTGATTTGAACTGGGGTAATGCCGCCCAAGCCTTTGGACGGAATGGGACTGCCTTACCTGTTCGTCAAGCTTATGTCACGATGCGGACTCCCGTCGGCAATGGCATTGACTGGAAATTCGGTGCATTCGACGGTGTTACGGGTTACGAAGGCAATACGGGATATGCCAATCCGAACTATACCCGTTCTTACGGCTATCAAATCAATCCGGCGTCCGAGCTGGGTTTCATTGGCAGCTATAAAATCGTTGATGGTGTGACCATGCAGATGGGCATTGCCGAACGCGGTGGGACATTTGGCATCGCCAATCAAACATCCGTTGGCCTTTCGTCGAAAGACTACATTGCTACCTTGGCCTTGACCGCTCCTGATAGCTGGGGCTGGCTTAAGGGTTCCACGCTCAACTTGGGCATGGTTCAAGGCTTTGACAATGGTGCCGTCAACAACTATAGCGCAAATGTCACTCTCGCAACGCCAGTTACCGGTCTGAAGTTTGGCTTGGCGTTTGACGCCGCCCAGACCTTAACACAACAAGGTGCATACGGTGGTTTTCTTCCCAACCAAGGTCCCGACCTTTCTTGGGATGGTTATATCTATGGCGCTTATGTCACCTACCAGGCCACCGACAAGCTCGCCTTTAACCTCCGCGGTGAATATGTTGATGCTTCCGGCACCAAAGCTGGCCTTCCTAACTTTGAGGAAGTCACCGCCACGATCGAGTATGATCTCTGGGCCAACGTCGTGAGCCGTGCTGAATTCCGTTGGGACCACGGCGAAAGCGGCCGATGGTTCAACAATGGTTCAGGACCGTCAGGAACGGGCACTCCCAGCACGCAGGATAATTTCCTGCTCGCGCTCAACTTGGTTTATAAGTTCTAATCTAATTTAGAATCCTTGGCCCCTTTCGGGAAACCGGAAGGGGCTTTTTGCTGGCTGCACGGCCAGTCTCCCGCTCCGAATATAGCAATGAAAATCAACCTTGGCATATTTGGCAGGTAGGGCGCGTCGCTCCGCGCGCGCCGCC
>ODAK010001599.1_pt1 | contig 24475 bp, 23 predicted proteins | sample 1539591 | NCBI WGS metagenome assembly ODAK01 (sample SAMEA3539303, study PRJEB22396) | soil metagenome | biome: tundra; feature: field; material: soil | place: USA | collected 2010-05 | depth 0.15 m | reverse complement strand
GCGGGTTCGGCGTGGCCGACCAGACCTTGGCCGAGGTCAGACCTGCATCGTCGGAGAGCACCCGGTCGTTGCGCAGCCGGACCAGGACCTGCACCTGATGGAGGTGCCCGCGCAGGTCCCAGGTCAGCGGCGCCTCGTCATACCCCGCGTCGTGCACGTACAGCGGGATCCCCCTCTCGCCGTCCGCCACCTTCATCGGGGTGCGCGTCAAATTTGCAGGGAGCCAAGATCATCTTTGAGACATCGCAGGCCAGGGGCGTCCGTCTGAGTGCGAGTTGCGTGCAGACGGCAACGCGCCCGGCGGCCGTGTCCTGATCCACGGCACAGCTACCCCGCACCGCCTGCGCACCGCCGGCTATGGCTACTCGGTGAGCCTGCACGCCGGCGCCACCCGGTAAGACGCCGTCCCCCCGCAGGGGGACCCCAAATCATCACCGGGGCCGACGCGGGCGAGCGCGGCGGCCGGCCAGAATTGGGCATATGTCAAAAGGAGAGGACCACTTTAATGATTGAGGTGCAGGGCCTCACGAAGCGGTACGGCGAGAAAACCGCCGTCGACGGGCTGACGTTCGGCATTGAGCCGGGCAAGGTCACCGGCTTCCTGGGCCCGAACGGGGCCGGCAAGACCACCACGATGCGGTGCATCCTCGGGCTTGACTACCCGGACGCTGGCACCGTCACGGTGGACGGCCGCGACTACCACGACCTGGGATACCCGATGCGCGAGGTTGGCGCGCTGCTCGACGCGAAGGCGGTGCACGGCGGCCGGTCGGCCTACAACCACCTGCTCTGCCTGGCGCAGACCAACAACCTGCCGAAGCGCCGCGTCGACGAGGTCCTCGAGCTTGTCGGCCTCTCCGAGGTGGCGAAGAAGCGGTCCAAGGGGTTCTCGCTCGGCATGAGCCAGCGCCTTGGCATCGCCGCGACCTTGCTCGGCGATCCCAGGGTGCTCATGTTCGACGAGCCGGTCAACGGGCTCGACCCCGAGGGCATCTTGTGGATCAGGAACCTGATGAAGGCCCTGGCCGCCGAGGGGTGCACGGTCTTCGTCTCCAGCCACCTGATGTCGGAGATGGAGTACACCGCCGACCACCTGATCGTGATCGGCCGGGGCAAGCTGATCGCCGACTGCTCGATGTCAGAGTTCATCGCGCGCTCCTCCGGCGCGGCCGTGCGGGTGCGCACCCCGATGGCGGACGACCTGATCAAGGCCGTGACCGCCGGGGGCGCGACCACGGCCACCGACGACGGCGCCATCGAGGTCCGCGGGATGACCGCGGAGGCGATTGGCGACATCGCGTTTGAGCAGGCCATCAGGCTGCACGAGCTGACCATGGTCCGCGCCTCGCTCGAGGAGGCGTTCATGGAACTGACCGCGAGCAGCGTGGAGTACCACGCCGGGGTTCCCGGGGCGACCACCACTAGCGAAAGCGGAGCCTGAGCGATGGCCACCACGACAACGCCGGACACTCGGCTCTCCTCGCTTCCGCCGGCCACCGGGCGGGCCGGGCTGCGGGGCGCGATCGCCTCGGAGTTCACCAAGATCCGCTCGGTCCGGTCCACCTACTGGACCCTGGCGGCGCTGCTGGTCGTCTCCATCGGCATCGGCGCGGCGATCACGGGAGGCACCGCGGCCAGCTTCAGCCACAACCCGGCCAACAAGGCCGGGTTCGACGCCACCCAGAGCTCGCTGATCGCGTTCTTCGAGATCGGCCAGCTGATCATCGCGGTGATCGCCGCGCTGGCGATCACCGCCGAATACTCCACCGGGATGATCCGCACCTCGCTGACCGCGCAGCCCCGGCGCGGCACGGTCTATGCCGCGAAGGCGATCGTGCTCACCTCGCTGACGCTCATCGTCTCCCTCGTCACGTCGTTCATCGCGTTCTTCGTCGGCCAGGCGCTGCTGTCGTCCAGCGGGGTGAGCGCCTCGCTGTTCCACTCCGTCACGATCCCGCAGAACGCGAATGTGACCTGCCTGCAGCAGGGCGCGGGTGGTGGTGGTGGCGGGTTGCCACCCGGATGCGTTCACAGCAAGGTGGTGTTCTCCGGCACCGACGTGATCTCCCCGTCCACCGTGCTCCTCGCGATCATCGGCTGCGCGCTGTTCGTCACGCTGGTCGCGATCATCGCGTTCGGTATCGGCGCGATCGTGCGGCACACCGCCGGCGCGATCGCGATCGCGATCGCCGCGCTGTTCATCATCCCGGTCCTCGAGCAGGCGCTGCCGAACGACTGGCGCTGGGACATCATGCGGTTCCTGCCGGACGCCGCGAACCAGGTGGTCTCGGTCACCATCGGCAACAACGCCAACCCGCACCTGTGGTCGGCCTGGCCGCAGCTCGGCGTGACGGTGCTGTGGGCCGCGGCCCTGCTCGCCGCGGGCGCCTACCTGTTCCGCAAGCGCGACGCATAAGTCAAAACTGTCAAGTCAAACCAACGGGCATAGGTCTCGTCGCCCGACCGCGATCGTGTGCCCGCCATCCCGGCCCCCACGACCACCCCGCACGCCGTCCACCTACCCCGCACGCCCTCCAGCCACCCGCGGCCGTTTCCCCAGCGGAAAAATATTTCCGCTGGGGAAACGCGATCCCAGCCACCGCCACGGACCGCCCGCGCCCGCGCCCGCGCGTGGCACAGCGCGAAAAGCTCAGAAGATGGCCGGGCACCAGGGCTCGGGATCCCAGCTCATGGCGGCCGACAGCTGCCGCCAGGCGCCGGGCCGCAGCTCGGCTACGAGCCCGGCCTCGGCGAGCGCGCCGAGCCTGGTGCCGCCCAGGTAGGCGGCGCCGAGCTGGGTGATGTCCAGCGCCACGTCGGCCGCCGAGGTCACCCGAACGCACGATGCTGCCAGCCCACGCCCCGCGTCGCTCCCGCTGGCGGTGGTGGCCAGCCGCCAGCGCCCGGCGTTCGACGGCATGAGGTCGTCACGCACCTGCAGGACCACGTCCACCGGGCAGGAGTACCGGCGCCCGGCCAGCGCGCCTGCGATGTCGATGATCCGCACCCACAGCCCGTCGGCCAGCTGCGGCCGGGCCCGCCGGGGATCGGCGAGCTGAGTCAGCAGCGGATCATCGACCGGGCGCAGCCGAGCGCGGAACTCGCTTATCAGGTCCCGGCTGAGCAGGTCGGTCCACAGCGCGGCGCTGGCCGTCGGGTCGGCCGACATCAGCTCGCGCACGGTAAGGACGCCGGCCGGCAGGAACGCCTCGGTGTCCGGCTGCCCGAGGGCCGAGTACAGCGCGTAGCCGCGTGGCCCGCTGTCGTCTTCGGCGAGCAGGCAGCGCAGCGGGCTCGCGCCGTGCCGCTCGTCCGCCGGGTCGCGGATCGTTCGCTCCCACCACGACTCGCTGCGGGCGAAGAGCCCGGGCCGGGACGGCAGCACCGCGTCGTAGACCTTGGCCAGCTCGGGCCGGGCGGCCGACGGCTCCACGAGGCGCAGCACCAGGGCCGGATCAGTGGCCACTGCCTTGGCCAGCGCGCCCTCGCCGCGCTTGAAGGTAAAGCCGAGGTGCCAGCTGGCGCGGCCGTAGCCGAACCTGGAGTAGATCCCCGCCTCCGACGCCCAGAGCACCGCGAGCGGTTCGCCGCGATCGCGGATGTCGTTCAGCTGGCGGCGCATGATGCTGCTCAGCACGCCGCGCCGGCGGTGGGTCGGCAGCACCGAGACCCAGGTCACTCCGGCCGCCGGCAGGACTTCCTGTCCGGGCACGCTCAGCTGGAAGCTGTAGATGAGCGTAACGCCGATGAGCATGTCACCGTCGAAGGCGGCCAGGCTGCGGTCGTACTCGAAACGCTCGAGCACCCGCTGCCGGCTAGCCTCGGGCATCGGCCCGCCGTGGAAGCCGTGCTGGTCGACTAGCTCAAAGCGGTCGAACTCGTCCGGACCGATCGGCCGGATGGGATACGGGCGATCGGCGCCCCCGCGGGCAGGCTCTGTCATGTATGCCTTCGTACCCCGGCCCGGCCCGGCGCGCGACTGATTTTTCGCTGGCCGGCCTTCATCTTTTTCCCTGGCCGGCCTTCATCGAATACAGTGCCCGCATCATGGTTTCCCCGTCGCAGCCAACTGCGCCTCAGCCGAGGGCGACCCAGGAGCCGCACGGTTCCCGGAACCCGCGGCCGGCCCGGCCCGGTGCGCGCCGACGGCGCGCAGGGCGGGCCCTGCGGTCCCTGCAAACCCAGCTGACCAGGCAGTTCATCACCAGGAACCGTCGGCTTGCCTTCGTTCTTTCGCTGCTCACGATCGCCATCGCCGTGGCCGCCGTGCATGTCTCTGAGTGGTGGTTCTCGCCCGGCGGGATGATCTTGCCGATCCTGGCGGGCGGCCTGCTGCTGTGGCCGCGGGCGCTGCGCGTCTTCTTCGTCTTCGCCGCGGGCGCCCTCATCTACGACGTGGTGGACGCCCGGGCCGGGGCCGGGATCGTGGCCACGATCGTGCTGACCGCGATTTTCGCCGACGTCCTCGCCCGGACCAGGGAGAAGCTCGGCGTCCAGGGCTTGCGCGGTGACCGGATGCTGCTCGAGCTCAGGGATCGCATCCGGGCCCAGGGCAAGCTGCCCGAACTCGGCGAGGGGTGGGCATCGTCGCTGGTGCTCAAGCCGGCCGGCGGCTCGTCGTTTGGCGGGGACTTCGTGGTGTCGTTCTGCGACGGCAAGGTCCTGGAGGTGGCGCTGGTCGACGTGTCCGGCAAGGGCATCGACGCCGGCACCAGGGCGCTGCTGCTGTCCGGGGCGTTCGGCGGGCTGCTTGGTTCGGTGCCCAGGGGCGAGTTCCTGCCCGCCTGCAATGCTTACATGCGCCGCGGGTCGGCCACGGAGGGTTTCGTCACCGCCGTGCACCTGTCGCTGGACCTGGCCTCGGGGGAGTACGTGATCGCCTCGGCCGGGCACCCGCCCGCCGCGCACTACGACGCGGCGGGGGGCCGCTGGCGGCTGACCCGCGCCCACGGCATCGTGCTCGGCGTCGTGGCCGACCTGCACGGCGCCGCGACCGAGGCGGAGCGGGGCGTGCTGCAGCGCGGCGACGCGCTGATGCTGTACACGGACGGGCTGGTCGAATCGCCCGGGCGTGACATCGACGCGGGCACCGATCGCCTGCTCGGCGAGGCCGAGCGCCTGCTGTCCAGCGGTTTCAAGACGGGCGCCCCGGCCCTGGTCGCAGCCATGCAACGGGAGATCGGCGGCTCCGACGACTGCGCCCTGATGCTCATCTGGCGAACCTGAGACCGGCTTTTCCTGAGCTGAAATACGGTTTAGCCGGCCAGTAACTGACACTAGCGTCAGGCTGTTTAGATACCATGACTTTTTTCGCCGATGCAAACTATTTTTCGGCGATGTAACCTGGGCTTACTCTGCGGTAACCATGCGAACGGTAGTGAACGCGTAGCTCAGCGGGTGCGCCGCGAAGTTAGCCGACGCCTCCGTCATGTGACGCGTGCGTCATTGTTTGCAATTGTTTGCGCATTACCTGGAAAATACCTCTGTGACTGGGGGCCGTAACGATGCTGACCGGACCGGCGTGCGTGAGCATGTCCGTCCGGGGGTGACGCGTGCCGAAGAGGTGGTGGCCAGCGCGTCCGGGGAGAACTTTCCCGTCGCGCTGCGCATGTTGCCGGCCAGGTACCGGCGGCACCTGACCAGCCTGTACTTCTTCGCCCGGCTGACCGATGACCTCGGCGATGAGGCGCGCGCCGACGATGACCAGAAGGATGACCAGCAGGCTTCCGTCGGTGAGCTGCGGCTCCGGCTGCTCGACGAGCTAGCCGCCGATGTCGCCCGCATCTACGACGGCGGCACGCCAGCCTCGCCGGTGATGCGCGCGATGGCGGACACCGTGACCGAGTGCGGTGTCCCGGCCCAGCCCCTGCTCGACCTGATCCAGGCGAACCGGCAGGACCAGACGGTCACCCGCTACGCCACATTTGCCGAACTCGAGCAGTACTGCGAGCTGTCCGCGAATCCCGTTGGCCAAATCGTGCTGTACATATTCGGCGTCGCTACGCCGGAACGTGTCATGCTCTCCGATACCATCTGCACGGCCTTGCAACTGGCCGAGCACTGGCAGGACGTGGCCGAGGACCTGGGGAACGGGCGCATTTACCTGCCGGCGCAGGACCTGGAGCGGTACGGCTGCACGGAGGCGGACCTAGCCGAGCCAACGGCCGGACCGGCCGTGCGGGAGCTAATGATTTTCGAGGTCAACCGGGCCGAGGCTTTGCTAGACGAGGGCGCGCCGCTGGTCGGGACGCTGCGCGGCGCGGCCAGGCTGGCGGTCGCGGGCTACCTGGCCGGCGGCCGGGCGGCACTGGCCGCGATCCGCGCGCAGCACTACGACGTGCTCAGCGCCACCGCGCGGCCGCGCAGGCAGCGGCTGGCCGCCGAGCTGGTCAAGGCCTACGTGAGAGGGAGGTGAGCAGACGCTAGTGGAACTCGACGAGGCCTACCGCGAATGCGAGCGAATCACCTGGACCCAGGCGAGGAACTTCGCCTACGGGATCCGGCTGCTGCCCGAGCGCAAGCGGCGCGGCCTGGCGGTCATCTACGCGTTTGCCCGCCGGATCGACGACATCGGCGACGGCACGATGGCGCCCGAGGAGAAGATCGCCGCGCTGGAAGACGCACGCCAGGCGATCGCCGGCCTCGCCCGCCAGGGCGCCGGCGACCCGGTCCTGCTCGCGCTGGCTGACGTGGAGCGGAGCTTTCCTGTCCCCATGGCGGCGTTCGGGGAGCTCATCGACGGATGCGTCGCGGACGTGCGCGGCACAAGCTATCAGAGCTTCGAGGACCTGCTGCACTACTGCCGCTGCGTGGCCGGCTCCATCGGCCGCCTGTCCCTGGGCATCTTCGGCACCAGCCAGGACTCCGGGCAAGCCGCCCAGCTGGCGGACTCCCTCGGCGTCGCGCTGCAGCTGACGAACATCCTGCGCGATGTGCGCGAGGACTACCAGAACGGGCGTATCTACCTCCCATCGGAAGACCTGGCCAAATTCGACTGTGCTTTCCTCGGGGGGAGCGATCCCCCCCAGACCCCCCCTGCTCATGGGGGGGCTGCCCGCCCCCCCATACCCCCCGAGGGGGCCCAGTTCGCCCGGCTGGTCGAGTTCGAGGCGGACCGGGCTCGTGACTGGTACGCCACCGGGATGCGCCTGCTGCCGATGCTCGACCGCCGCAGCGCGGCCTGCACCGGCGCGATGGCGGGGATCTACCGGCGGCTGCTCGACCGCATCGCGGCGCAGCCCGCGGCCGTGCTGACCGGCCGGATATCGCTGTCGGCCGGGGAGAAGGCCATGGTCGCGGTCAAGGCGCTGGCCGGGAGACTCGGATGAGCCCTCGGGTCGTAGTGATCGGCGGCGGACTGGCCGGGATCACCGCCGCGATCGCGCTCGCCTCCTCGGGCGCCCAAGTCACCCTGCTCGAGGCCAGGCCCAGGCTCGGCGGCGCGACCTGCTCGTTCACCCGCGACGGCTTGGTCATCGACACCGGCCAGCACATTTACCTCGGCTGCTGTTCGGCCTACCGCGGACTGCTCGGCAAGCTCGGCATGACCGCCCACGCCCCGCTGCAGGACCGGTTCGACGTCACGGTGCTGGCCCCGGGCTCTCCGGGGCGGCTCGCGGCCAGGCTCCGCCGGACCGCGCTGCCCGGGCCCTTGCATATGCTGCCGGCGCTCGGCCGGTATCCCTTTCTTTCCTGGGCCGAACGAGCCGCCGTTTCACGCCCGGCTCTCGCGATGCGTCGCCTGGACCCGGCCGATCCGGCGCTCGACGCCCAGCGGTTTGGTGACTGGCTGGCCGCACGGGGCCAGAGCGAGCGGGCCCGTCGCGCTCTCTGGGACCTGTTCACGGTCTCGGCCCTGAACATCGCGGGCGACGACGCGTCGCTGGCGCTGGCCGCCACGGTGGTGAAGACCGGCCTGCTTGGCAAGAACAACGCGGCCGATATCGGCATCCCCGCCCTGCCGCTGGGCGAACTGCACGGCGACGCGGCCGCCGTCCTGCTGGCCAAGCTCGGCGCCCGGGTCGCCCTGGGCACCAAGGTCTCTGCCATTGAGGTCGGGGCAATCGACGTCAGCGAGGACCCCGGCGCGCGGTACCGCGTCCGGCTGGCTCACCCCAGCGCGGACCTGCCAGCCGGGGCTGGCCTGCCCACGGAGATCGATGCCGACGCGATCGTGCTGGCCGTGCCGCACGAGAAGGCCGCCCCGCTGGTCCCGCCGGACGCGCTGCCGCCCGGCACGGTCGCGGCCTGGTCCGGCCTGGGCGCCTCGCCGATCGTCAACGTGCACGTGATCTACGACCGCCCGGTCACCGATCTGCCTTTCGCCGCGGCTATCGACTCCCCGGTCCAGTGGGTCTTCGACCGCACGCACATCTCCGGCCTGCACACGGCGGGCCGCGGCCAGTCGCAGTACCTGGCCATCTCGCTGTCGGCCGCGGATGACTACGCCGAGGTCCCCGCGGCCCGGCTCCGCGAGCAGTTCGTGCCCGCGCTGGCCGAACTTTTCCCCGCCGCCCGCGAGGCCCAGGTCACCGAGTTCTTCGTCACACGCGAGCGGCGGGCGACCTTCCGCCAGGTCCCCGGCAGCGGCGCGCTGCGGCCGAAGACGGGAACCCGGCTACCCGGCCTGGTGCTCGCGGGCGCGTGGACCGACACCGGCTGGCCGGACACGATGGAGGGCGCGGTGCGAAGTGGCCTGTCCGCGGCGATCGAGCTGCGTCGAACCCTTCTGAGCCCGGGCTCTGGACCGGCCCGGAGCTCCGAGCCCACCTGGGCGGCCGTCCCAGCCGCCTCTTCAGAACCGAACACTTCTGCCTCAACGATGGGGGTACGTCAGTGACTACTGTGATGCCTGAGGGCGTGACCTTGGCGCGTGATCTGGTCGGACCGGCGATGGAGTCCGCGATTGCCCGGCTGACGCCGGACGTGCGCAGGGTCGCCGCCTACCATCTCGGCTTTGCGGACGCCGCGGGTAACCCGACCCGGAACGGCAGCGGCAAGGCGCTGCGGCCCGCGCTCGCGCTGCTCTCGGCCCGCGCCGCGGGAGCGTCGCCCGAGCGGGGCGTGCCCGCCGCGGTGGCGGTTGAGCTCGTCCATAACTTTTCCCTGCTGCACGACGACATCATGGATAACGACACCGAGCGCAGGCACCGGCCCACGGCCTGGACCGTGTTTGGCGTCGGGGCCGCGATCCTGGCCGGGGACGCGCTGCTCGCCCTGGCCCAGGACATGCTGCTCGAAGACGGCAACCCGCAGGGCGCGTGGGCGGCCCGGTGCCTGTCCGCCGCGGTCCAGCGGCTGATCGGCGGGCAGGGCTCGGACCTGGCCTTTGAGAAGCGCGACGACGTGACCCTGGCCGAATGCCTGGACATGGCCGGGGACAAGACCGCCGCGCTGATGGCCTGCGCCTGCAGCATCGGCGCGGTGCACCTCGGCGCGCCGCCCACGCTGGCCATGGCGCTGGCCGGGTTCGGCGCGCACGTCGGGCTGGCGTTCCAGCTCACCGACGACCTGCTCGGCAGCTGGGGCGCACCCGAGGTCACGGGTAAGCCCGTCCGGGCCGACCTGCGCGCCCGCAAGAAGTCGCTGCCGGTGGTGGCCGCCCTGAACAGCGGCACGCCCGCGGCGGCCGAGCTGCGCGCCATGCTCACCGACCCGCAGCCGCTGACCGAGGACGACCTGGTCCGCGCGGCGGACCTGGTGGTCGCGGCGGGGGGCAAGGACTGGGCCGAGACCGAGGCCGACGCTCAGCTGGGCGCGGCGAACGCGAGCCTGGCCGACATCGACCTGGCCGCCGACGTCCGGGCCGAGCTGACCGCGATCGCCGAGTTCATCACGGCGCGCCAGTGGTAATGGATTCCCCCGTCCAGGACAGCCCCGTCCAGGCCAGCACCCTCCTGGCCAGCACCCTCCTGGACACCGCCCGCGACACGCTGCACCGAGCCCGTGATCACGTGCTCGGGCTGCAGCATGCCGACGGCTGGTGGCAGGGCGAGCTCGAGACCAACGTCACCATGGACGCCGAGGACCTGCTGCTGCGCGAGTTCCTCGGCCGGCACGACGATCAGCAGATCGCCGCCGCGGCGCGCTGGATCCGGTCCAGGCAGCGCGCCGACGGCACCTGGGCCAACTTTTTCGACGGCCCCGGTGACCTGTCCACCACGGTCGAGGCCTACCTGGCCCTGCGGCTGGCCGGTGACCCCGTGGACGCGCCGCACATGCGCACCGCCCGCGGCTGGATCCTGGCCCACGGCGGCGTCGAGGCGACCCGCGTGTTCACCCGGATCTGGCTGGCGCTGTCCGGCCAGTGGTCGTGGGACGAGCTGCCGGTCATCCCGCCGGAGCTGATCTACCTGCCGGCCTGGTTCCCGCTCAACATCTACGACTGGGGCTGCTGGGCCCGCCAGACCATCGTCGCGCTCGCCGTCGTCCAGTCGTTCCGCCCGTCCCGCCCCCTCCCCTTCACCATCGACGAGCTCCGCACCGGCATAACCCCGCAAAAAGCCCCCGCCGACCCCTGGGCCCGCGTCTTCACCGCCCTGGACAAGGTTCTGCACCGGGTCAGCCCGCCGAAGCGGGTGCGACGGGCGGCGCTGCGGCGCTGCGCGGAGTGGATCATTGCCCGGCAGGAGCGGGACGGCTGCTGGGGCGGCATTCAGCCGCCGTGGGTCTACTCGATCATGGCGCTGAACCTGCTCGGCTACGACCTGGGCCACCCGGTCCTGGCCCGCGCGCTGGCCGGCCTGGACCGGTTCACGATCACCGAGGATGGCCCAGAAGGCCCGGTGCGCCGCCTCGAGGCGTGCCAGTCGCCGGTCTGGGACACCGTGCTGACGATGATCGCGCTGGCCGACGCCGGCCTGCCGCCCGAGCACCCGGCCCTGGTGAACGCCGCCCGGTGGGTGCGGGCCGAGGAGATCCGCGGCCCCGGCGACTGGCAGGTCCGCCGGCCGGACGTGGCCCCAGGCGGCTGGGCGTTCGAGTTCGACAACGACGTCTACCCCGACACCGACGACACCGCCGAGGTCGTGCTGGCGCTGCGCCGAGCCGACCGTGCTTGCCTCCCCGAGCCCACCCAGAACCAGGCCGCGATCGACCGCGGGCTGCGCTGGCTGGCCGGGATGCAGTGCAAGGACGGGGGCTGGGGAGCCTTCGACGCGGACAACACCCGCCAGCTCGTCAACAAGCTGCCGTTCTGCGACTTCGGCGCGGTCATCGACCCGCCGTCGGCGGACGTGACCGCGCATATCGTCGAGGCGTTCGCGGCCGAAGGGCAGGCCGATTCGGCCGCGGTCCGCCGCGGCGTGATCTGGCTGCTGAAGAACCAGGAACCGGCCGGCTCCTGGTTCGGCCGCTGGGGCGCCAACTACATCTACGGCACCGGCGCGGTGCTGCCCGCGCTGATCGCGGCCGGGGTCAAGCCGTCCAAGCCCGTCATCCGCCGCGCCGTGGCCTGGCTAGAAGAACACCAGAACCCGGACGGCGGCTGGGGCGAGGACCTGCGTTCTTACGACGACCCGGCGCAGGCCGGGTGCGGCACCTCGACCGCGTCGCAGACCGCCTGGGCGCTGCTCGCCCTGCTCGCGGCCGGTGAGGAGCACGGCGCCGCGGTCGGGCGGGGCATCGGCTGGCTGGCCCGGACCCAGCGGACCGACGGGTCCTGGGACGAGCCGCAGTTCACCGGCACCGGGTTTCCCGGCGACTTCTACATCAACTATCACCTGTACCGGCTGGCCTTCCCGGTCAGCGCGCTCGGCCGCGCCGTGCGGGCCCTGTCCGACCAGGCAACCGGAGGTAGCGCATGACGGAGACCATCCCGCATCCGCGCGGCGACGCGGCCGAGCCTGACCTCAGCCCCGCTCCCCAAGGGAACCAAGGGGGCGATCCGGCTCCGCTGGTCATCTACGCGCCGATGCGGATCGAGGCCCGCGCCATCCGGCGCGGCCTGGACCCGGCCAGTCCGGCCGAAGTACTACGCACCGGGTACGGAACCACCCGGGCGGCGCAGGCGGCCGGTCAGGTGAGCCACCGTCCGTTCGGCCCGATGGCGGTGATGGGGGTCGGCGCCGGCCTGACCGCGGACCTGCGCCCGGGTGACCTGGTCGTGGGCACCGAGGTGGGCGCGGTGACCTGCGGGTCGGCGCCGCTGCTGGCCGCCGAGCTCGAGCGCGCCGGGCTGCGCGCGCGGGCCGGCCCGATCACCACCGTGAGCCACCTCGTCCGGCGCTCCGAACGCTCCGCCCTGGCCGCCGAGGGTAACCTGCTGGCCGACATGGAGTCGGGGCCGCTGGCCGCCGCGGTCGGCGACCGGCCGGTGGCCGTGATCCGGGCGGTGTCGGACACCCCGGACCGGCCGCTGGCAGGCATCGTCTCCGGCGGCCTGGCCGCGCTGGCCTCGCTGCGCGCCGCCGCGCCGGTGGTGCAGCGGTGGGCCGCCGCGTGCGGGACACGCCAGGTGCTGCTGGCCGGCCCGCGGTCGTTCTGCGCCGGCGTCGATCGGGCCATCGAGATCGTCGAACGGGCCCTTGAGCGCCAGGGCCAGCCGGTCTACGTGCGCAAGCAGATCGTGCACAACACCCGGGTGGTGGGTGAGCTGGAAAGCCGCGGCGCGGTCTTCGTGGATGAACTCGACCAGGTGCCCGACGGCGCCACCGTGGTGTTCTCCGCGCACGGCGTGTCGCCCGCGGTGCGCCAGGAGGCCTCCCGGCGCGGGCTCTCGGTGATCGACGCGACGTGTCCGCTGGTGTCCAAGGTGCACGCTGAGGCCAGGAGGTTCGCCGCCGACGGGTACACGGTCGCGCTGATCGGCCACGCGGGCCATGAGGAGGTCGAGGGCACGCTGGGGGAGGCGCCGGACTCGACCGTGCTGGTGCAGACCGCGGAAGACGTGGCCGCGCTGCGGCCGCGCGACGGGGAGCGCGTCGCCTACCTGATGCAGACCACGCTGTCGGTGGAGGAGGCGGCGGAGGTGTCCGGCGCGCTGCGGGAACGGTTCCCGGCGATGCGCGCGCCCGGCAGCGACGACATCTGCTACGCGACCACCAACCGGCAGGACGCGGTCCGGGCGGTCGCCACCGAATCCGAGCTGGTGCTGGTGGCGGGCTCGGCGAACTCGTCCAACTCGGTCCGGCTGGTGGAGACCTGCGAGCGTATCGGCACCCCGGCGCACCTGATCGACAGTGCGGCGGACATCCAGCTCGGCTGGCTGGAGGGGGTATCGACGATCGGCCTGACGGCCGGCGCCTCCGCGCCTCCGGCCGTGGTGGAGGAGATCATTTCGGCGCTGGCCGGGCTGGGCGCCCTGTCGGTGTCCGAACGAGTGACGACCACGGAATCAATCCGGTTCGGCCTGCCCAAGGAGGTAAGGCAATAGTGCCTATGCCACTACGTCAGTCGCTGCGTGTCGGGTCCTACCTGATGCGCCAGAAACTGGCTGGAAATAAGAAGTTTCCGCTGCTTGTCGAGCTGGAGCCGCTGTTTGCCTGCAACCTGGCGTGTGCCGGCTGCGGCAAGATCCAGCAGCCGCACGAGATCCTCAAGCAGCGGATGCCGGTCGAGCAGGCGCTCGGCGCGATCGAGGAGTCCGGCGCGCCGATGGTGTCCATCGCCGGCGGCGAGCCGCTGATGCACCCGCAGATCGACGTGATCGTCGCCGAGCTGATCAAGCGCAAGAAGTTCGTGTTCCTGTGCACGAACGCGCTGCTGCTGCCCAAGAAGCTGGACAAGTTCAAGCCGTCCCCTTACTTCTCCTGGGTGGTGCACATCGACGGGCTGCGGGAGCGGCACGACGAGTCGGTCTGCAAGGAGGGCGTGTTCGACGACGCGGTCGCCGCGATCAAGCTGGCCAAGTCGCGCGGGTTCAAGGTGAACACCAACACCACGTTCTTCAACACCGACACCCCGCAGACGATCATCGACGTGCTGACCTACCTGAACGACGACCTCGGCATCGACGAGATGCAGATCTCGCCGGCCTACGCCTATGAGAAGGCGCCGGACCAGGAGCACTTCCTCGGCGTGACGGAGACCCGGGAGCTGTTCCGCAAGGCGTTCGCGGACGGGCGGCGCAAGAAGTGGCGGCTGAACCACACGCCGCTGTTCCTTGACTTCCTCGAGGGCAAGACGGACTTCGGCTGCACCGCGTGGGGGATTCCGTCCTACTCGCTGCTCGGCTGGCAGAAGCCCTGCTACCTGATGAGCGACGGGTACACCAAGACCTACAAGGAACTGATCGAGACCACCGACTGGGACTCCTACGGGCGGGGCAAGGATCCCAGGTGCGCCAACTGCATGGCGCACTGCGGATACGAGCCTTCGGCGGTGCTGGCCACCATGGGCTCGCTCCGCGAGACGATCAGGGCGGCCCGCGGCTAGGCGCAGGCCTTCAGAAACCGCTCATAGGCTGGGGAATCCCGCAGGTTCCGTTCAGCACTCGTTCAGGTAACCCGTCCATGCTCTGAGTTGGCGCGGCGCCCGTACCCGGCGTTTGACCGGGACGGGTTACCGCGCCGCCATCTATCCAGGGCAGGCACGGGGCCTAGGAGTGCGCAATGTTCTTCACCTATCTGCGGCGTGAGCTGCGCCGCCGCATGCGGCAGGCGGTCTTCATCGCGCTCGGCCTCGCCCTCGGCGTCGGCCTGGTCATCACGGTGACGGCGGCCTCGGCCGGCGTCAAGAACGCCCAGGGCACCGTGCTGCACGCGCTGTACGGGGTGGGCACGGACGTCACCGTGACCAAGACCCCGGCCGCCGGGTCGTTTACGCCGGGCTCGTTCGGCATCGGGTTCCGCACCGGCACCGCCAAGCGGCCCGCGGCCGGCACCAAGATCAGCACCAGCACGCTGGCGGCGGGCGGCACGCTCGCCTCGATCGGCTCCTCGGCGGTGAGCACGGTCTCCTCCCTGCACAACGTGGCCGCGGCGGTCGGCGGCCTGACCCTGAACGACCGGACGCTCAGCGGCACCGTCCCGGCCGTCAACACCTCAGGCGGGGCCGGCGGCTTCGGCGGTGCGGGCGGGTCGGGCGGCGGCGGGTCGGGCGGCGGGAGCTTCCGGGCCAACTTCACCACCAGCACGTTCGGCGTGGACGGCGTGGACATCGGCGGCGGCGAACTCGGCCCGCTCAGCTCGGGCAAGCTCAGCGCCGGGCGGACGTTCAGCGCCGCCGACGCCAGTTCCGACGTCGCGCTGCTCGACGCCTCCTACGCGACGCAGAACAAGCTCATCGTCGGCTCTACCATCGCCATCGGCAACAGCAAGGGCACTACGACGAACTTTAAGGTCGTCGGGCTGGTCAGCGAGCCCGCCGGCGACAACCCCTCGGACGCGTACATCCCGCTCGGCGTCGCGCAGAGCCTGGCCGCCCTGAAGAACGACGTGAACACGATCTACGTCACGGCCAGCAACGCCTCGGCCATCAGTACCGTCTCCACCGAGATCAAGCAGGCTCTGCCCGCCGACACCGTGACCACCTCGAGCGACCTGGCCAGCGAGGTCACCGGTTCGCTGTCCAGCGCCTCGAGCCTGGCCAACAACCTCGGCAAGTGGCTCGCGATCGCGGTGCTGATCGCGGCGTTCCTGCTGGCCAGCCTGCTGACGATGGCGGCGGTATCGCGCCGGGTGCGTGAGTTCGGCACGCTGAAGGCGCTGGGCTGGAAGAGCCGCCGCATCATCGGCCAGGTGATGGGCGAGGCGATCGTGATGGGCATCGCCGGCGCCGCCATCGGCGTCGGGCTCGGCTTCGCCGGCGCGGAGCTTGTGTCCAAGCTGTCGCCCAAGCTCTCCGCGGTGGTCGGCCAGACCACGGGCTCGGCCACGCCCGGCGGCGCCAGGCAATTCGGCGCCGGCGGGACCGGCGGCACCGGCGGGGGTGGCTTCGGGGGCGGCGGCGGCGGGGGCGGTTTCCGGCCCGCGGCCGCGGCCACCCACACCGTGGCCGTTCACCTGTCCGCCGCGGTGAGCACCAACGTCATCCTGCTCGCGGTCCTGCTGGCCGTGGCCGGCGGTCTCATCGCCGGGATCTTCGGCGGCTGGCGAGCCGCGCGGCTGCGTCCGGCGGCCGCCCTGGCCAAGGTCGCCTGAGAGTAACCAGGAGGAAAGTGATATGTACAAGCTCTCCGGAGTGACCAAGAATTACCAGAAGGGCCGCGGCACTGTCGCCGCCCTGCGCGGGGTGGACCTGGTGGTGGAGGACGGCGAATGGCTGTCCATCCAGGGGCCGACCGGGCACGGCAAGTCGACGCTGCTGCAGATCCTCGGCGGACTGGACCGGCCGTCGGCCGGTGTCGTCGACTTCGACGGGCGTGACCTCGCGCAGCTGCGCGAGACCGAGGTGACCAGGGTGCGGGCGGAGTCCATGGGCTTCGTGTTCCAGACCTTCAACCTGATCCCCACCCTGTCCGCGCAGGAGAACGTAGAAACCGCGCTAGTTCCGCTGCACGTGTCCGCTGCGGCGCGGCGGCAGCGGGCCGCGGTCGCGCTCGAGGCGGTCGGCCTCAGCGACCGGTTGCGGCACGTCCCCGGCGAACTCTCAGGCGGCCAGCAGCAGCGGGTCGCGATCGCGCGGGCCCTGGTCAAGGAACCGAAAGTCCTGCTGGCCGACGAGCCGACCGGAAACCTCGACGAGGACACCAGGGATGAGATCATCGGCCTGCTTGACACCATGTGGCAGGAGCGCGGCCTGACCATGGTGTTCGTCACCCACGACAGCACCGTCGCCCGCCGCGCCCAGCGGATCGGCGTGATGAAGAACGGCCGCCTCACCTTCAAGAAGCCGGCCCGTTCCATGCCCGCCCGCTCCCGCCCCGCCGATCCGTCACCGCCCGTCCCCGAGCCTGTCCCCGAGCCTGTCCCCGAGCTGTGACGCTAGGGGTCGACCCGGGCCTCCTGGCGGAGCAGGGCGGCCAGGTCCCCAGGTTCCGGGCGGACCCCGGCCAGGCCGTGAGCGGTGAACCAGCGACTGATGTTCTCCGCGTCGCGGGTGAGGAAGAATGCGCCCCGCGGGTTCGCGATCACGTCGACCACCTGGGGCAGGTCGATCATGACCAGCCGCTCGTCGTGCACCAGCAGGTTGTACGCCGACAGGTCGCCGTGGGCCAGGCCGTCCCGGGCCAGCGCGACGAGCGCCTGCACCAGCTGGTCCCACAGCCCGGCCAGTTCGGCGGGTTCGGGCCTGGTTTCGGCCAGCCGCGGGGCGGCGATCCCGTCCGGTGAGCCGATGAACTCGAGCAGCAGCTCGGTGTCGAGGACCTGCGCCGGGTAGGGAACGGGTGCCCCGGCCGCGTAGAGGCGGGCCAGCGCGCTGAACTCGGCGGCCGCCCACTGGCCCGCGATGGCCTGCCGTCCGAACGCGCTCCGGCTCGACATGGCCCGGTTGACCCTGGACTCCCTGGTCCGGCGGCCCTCCAGGTAGCCGCTGTCGCGATGGAACATCCGGTGCTCGGCGGACCGGTACCGCTTGGCCGCGAGCAGGCAGGACCGGTCGGTCTGCGGGACGGCGCGGCGGAGCAGGAAGACGTCGGCTTCCTTGCCGGTCTTGACGATACCGAGCTCGGTGTCGACCGCGGCCAGCTCGGTGACCAGCCAGTCCGGGTACGGCTTCGGGCCGCGTTCGGTCGGTACTGACCGGTCCCAGGTAGACCAGCGGTCGCCTTCGGGCAGGCCGTCGGAGGCGTCGAAGCTCTCGATGGACGGCAGCGCCCGCTGCCGCTTTACCCGTTTGACCGTGGTCGGGTCGTCGTCGTCGTAACGCCGCTTACCGTGGCGAGAGTAGAACTCTCCGTAGCCTGAAAAGGTGGAGTCGGGCACAGGTGGTGCTCCTCAGCTGAGCGGTGAACAGGGCAGGCGACAACGCACCCGCAACGGGCGTATACATCTGTGTGCCTCCCTTCGCTCAGCCGGCCCAACGTCGGCCCGAACCTGCTGCAGGTTGCCACACAGCCGCCGACCGGCGCAACCGAATTTTTCGCCGGTGCCACCGGGGCCGGGTTGCCCGGCGAAGTAAGTAACCGCTCGCACCCACGGGCCTACCGTCCGAGACGGCCTTGCGGGTGTATCTCATATGTTCTGTCCCCGTAATCCCGTTGCGATCATTAGTCCCCCTCCCGGCCGCGGCCGTACCCGTAGATTGGCTGCACAACGGCGAGGAGGCTAGTGCGTTGCCTGACAGGCGAGTCATCGGCGGGGTGGTCGTCACGGCGATCGTGGCGCTGGTCGCCATCGTGGGGATCGTGCTCGCCGCGCCCAAGTCAACGCAGGCCACGCCGCCGAAGTCCGGCACCAGCCCAGCCAGCGCCGGCACCAGCACCGCTACCGGGGCCGCGGCCTCAGGCCCGGCCACCTTCGCGGGCCCGGACGGTGTCGAAGCGCGCTGGGTGATCCAGGAGAACGCCAAGCCGGGCACGACCGGGTGGCAGATCCACGGCTCGCACGGCGGCATCAGCGGCTTCGCCAGCCAGGTCTACGCCCAGCTAGGCCAGCGCATTACCTTGTACGTCAGCACCACCGGCCCGTCTTTCCGCGCCGAGGCCTTCCGGATGGGCTACTACCACGGCAAGGGCGCCCGCCTGATCTGGACGTCGGGTCAGCAACCGGGCCAGGACCAGCCCGCCTGCCTGGTCAAGTCCGGCGTCAACATGGTGAGCTGCGACAACTGGTCACCGTCGCTGACCTTCACCGTCACCCCGGCCTTCGTCCAGGGCGACTACCTGATCAAGCTGACCGGCCCTGGCAACCGGCAGAGCTATGTCCCGCTGACGATCACCGATCCCGCCAGCACCGCCACCTACGTGGTCAAGAACGACGTGTTCACCTGGCAGGCGTGGAACTTCTACGGTGGCTACGACTACTACCAGGGCCTGGGCAGCTGCCCGCCGAACGTGTACCCGGTCTGTAACCGGGCCAGGGTCGTGTCCTACGACCGGCCCTACGCCGCGGAGAACGGCTCAGGCAACTTCCTCGTCCTGGAGTACCCGCTGGTCCAATGGGCCGAACGACACGGGCTCGACGTCACCTACGCCACCGACCTGACCGTCCAGCAGCACCCCGGCTACCTGCTCAAGCACCAGGTGCTGCTGTCCCTGGGGCACGACGAATGCTGGTCGCTGGGCGAACGCCAGGCCGCCGTGGCCGCCTATGACCGGGGCGCCAACATCGTCTTCTTCGCCGCCAGCCCGGTCCTGCGGCACGTCAGGACCCAGGCCTCCCCGCTCGGCCCGGACCGCGAGCTCGTCGACTACCGGGATTCGGCCGCCGACCCGCTCGATGGCCACGGCAACCCGCTCCAGGTCACCGGCAACGAGTGGTCCAGCCCGCCGTCCAGCTGGCCGGAGTACGCCTTCGTCGGTGACACCTACGCGGGCTTCCTCGAGCCCGGACGGCACCTGGGCTTCACGGTGGCGGACGCCTCGGCCTGGGTCTTCGCCGGCACCGGCCTGCGCGACGGCGAGGTCGTGCCCAGCCTCATCGCCTCCGACGTGGACAAGTTCGACCGGGGCTACGGGCAGCCCGCCAACGACCAGATCTTCGGCCACTCACCGATCCCGGCCGGCCTCGGCCAGACCAGCATCGGCGCGTTCTACTCCGACATGACGTACTACACGAACTCTTCCACCGGCGCCGGGGTGCTCGACACCGGCACCAACAACTGGATCCCGGCCCTGGACGCCCGCAGTGGCTGCCATCCGGGCGGCATCTGCGAGGCCACCGTCGTCCAGCGCATGACCGGGAACATCTTCAAGCTCTTCGGCCAGGGCCCGGCCGCTCGCACCAAGCCCTCGATCGCCAACTGGCGCCAGGTCACCGGCCAGTAACCTGGTCCGCCCGGACGGGCCAGATGCGGATCTAGTAACTAGTAGTAGAATGACTCGTATGGAGACGGTGACGGTGAGCGAGCTCAATCAGCAGACGGCCAAGGTGCTTGAGCGGATCAAGGCCGGTGAGACACTCGAGATCAGCGAGTACGGCAAGCCGATCGCCCGCCTGGTCCCCGCGATAGCGACGACGGGTGTGCCGCTCCTTGATCAGCTCATCGCTCAGGGACGTGCCGTTCCGGCCGCCGCGCCAGGTCCGATACCCCCCACTCCGCCGCGCGATGAACAAGACGACGATGCCTCGGCCTCTGATGCGCTGGCTGAGATGCGTGCTGACGAGCGGTACTGATGCTTTACCTGGACACATCGGCGGCCCTCAAGCTGGTGGTACCAGAACCGGAGACCGCGGGCCTGGAGCTGTGGATCGCGCAGCGCGCCGGGGTGCCGCGGGTCTCGTCAAGAATGCTGCGCATCGAGCTGCTTCGAGCGGTCTGGCGGCGAGCTCCGCAGCGCGTCCAGCGAGCACACGCGATCCTGTCCGCCGTCGCGTTGCTGAGCCTGGATGAGGCGGCTCCGGTGGCGGAGGCTATCGGCGATCCGCTCGTCCGGAGTCTTGATGCGATTCACCTGGCCACCGCGTTCGGGATCAGGACCGACCTGACCGCTTTCGTCTGCTATGACAAGCGCCTATGCGCGTCCGCGCACGCCCTCGGCCTGCCCGTCGAATCTCCTACCTGAGCCGTCGGACGCCACCTGCACCACGCTGGTGTTCTCAAGGCACGGTGAGGGCGGCGCGGGTGGTGAGGCAGCGGCGGGCGGCCCGGCCGGCCAGGAACAGGCGGGTCGCGCTGGCCGCCGCCGCGGCGGCGGCCGGGGCGGCGGCCAGCGCGCCGGGCGCGACGGTGAGCTGGCTGGCCAGCAGCACGAACAGGGCTACGTCGGCGGCGGCTGCGCCGAAGCCGGCGACGGCCGCCGTGCCGGGAGCCAGGCGGGGACGGTCAGGCAGCCATCGGGTGGCCCGGCCGGTCGCCGCGATGGTGAACAGCGCTGTCCACACGGCGATCGCGATCGCGGCGGCCAGCGGGAAGACCATCAGAGACCCGGGTAGCGCACCCACCCAGTGCCAGGGCGGGACGTGCCGGCTGCCGATGTGGCTGGCGGTGGCGGCGGTCCCCCAGAGCAGCCCGACCAGCGGGCCGGTCACGAGCAGGGTGAGGGCGACGCGGCGAGCCTGGCTGAGCGCCAGGCCCGGCCCGAACGCAGCCGCGATCCGCCCCGGGTCGCCGAATTCCCCGATGGCCGCAGCCGCCGCGTCCGCCATATCAGCCGGGTCCAGCCCGGCGTCACGGTAGGCATCGACGGCGTCCAGGAGCCCGCCGCGCAGCTCGGCGATGATGCCGGCCCGCTCCCGGGCCGGCCCAGGCAACCGGGCTCCGACCTCGGCCAGATAGTCCTCCACCAGCTGGCGACCGGGCGGCCCGATCACGAAGTCACCGGCCGGTGCGCGGGTTCGAGCAAGGCGGTGACCGCGGCGGAGAACTGCCGCCAGGTGCCGCGCTCGGCGTCCAGCGTGTGGTGGCCCGCCGGGGTCAGCTCGTAGACGCGGCGCCGGCGTCCGGCCGCCTCGGACCAGGTCCCGGCGACCAGGCCGGCCCGTTCCAGGCGGTGCAGGGCCGGGTAGATGGTGCCGGTCGGCAGGTCGAACTGGCCGCCGCTGCCCGCTCGCAGCACCTCCATGATGGCGTACCCGTGCCGCGGGCCTGGTTCCAGGGCCGCGAGGAGCATGCCGTCCAGGTGACCCTTCAGCGTTTCCGGCCTCATAGGTAGCTATGCTACCCTTATAAATATAGGTAGACACGCTACATGTTGTATGGCTATCTATCTCAGGCGTGACTCGTGGAGGAGACCATGACGAGAACATCTCATCCGGTGGCCGTCGGCCGGCCAGTTCAGCCGCAGCTCTGGGGCCGTCTCGATACGGTGCTGTTCGTCCTGGCGGCGGCGGTCCTGACTCTGGTCGCCGCGCAGTTCGCGCTGGCGGGCTTCGCGGCTTTCACCCTGGACAAGAACCCGGCAACCCCGGTGGACCACGCCTACGCCGCGCACATGGTGCTCGGAGTGATCATCGCGGTGACGACGCTGCTCATTCTGGCCGTGGCGCTGGCCGGCCGGGCGGCCCGGGGTCACCGCAGGACGCTGCGGCTGGCGGTGACGCTGGCGGTACTGGCCCTGGTGGCCGAGCCGCTGCTGGGCGAAGCCGGAGCTCGGGTGCCCTTCCTCGGCGCCCTGCACGCGCTGAACGGCCTGGCCATCGGCGCCGTGACCGGCTGGCTGCTGTCCGAGACGCGCCGCCGCCGGGCGACGGCCAGCCGGGGCAGGGCCAGCCGGAGCCCGGCTTGACCTGGCTGAGCCTGGCGCTGCGCAACCTTCTGTTCACCGTGGTCGTCCCGGGCGCCGGGGGCGTGTACGTTCCCTGGCTGCTCCTCAACCGTCACGGTGCCTGGCCGGCCCCGGTCGCCTGGTACGCCGCCGCGGTCATCGCCGCCGGCGTCCTGCTGTACCTATGGTGCGTGTGGGTCTTCGCCACCGAAGGCCGGGGGACACCGGGGCTGTGGGATTCGCCGCGGCGGGTCGTCGCGGCCGGGCCGTACCGCTGGGTCAGGAACCCGATCTACCTGGCCGCCTTGCTGATCGTTTCCGGCCAGGCCTGGCTGTTCTTCTCGGCCGACCTGCTGATCTATGCCGCCGCGCTCGCGGCCGCCTTCCACCTGTTCGTCACCTGTTACGAGGAACCAAGGCTCCGTGCCCGGTTCGGCGAGCCGTACGAGGCTTACCTGAGCACGGTCCGCCGCTGGATACCGCGTCAGCCGCACCCCGGCTAAACTCACCGGCTGCCCGGCACGATGAAGCAGCCCTTATCCGGCACCGGGCCCAGCTCACTGACGATCCGGTCCTGCACCCGGTCCCGCAACCCGAGCTTGGCGAGGATGCGGGCGATGTGGCTCTTGACGGTGGCCTCGCTGAGGTAGAGCCTGGCGGCGATCTCGGCGTTCGACAGGCCCTGAGCCACTAGCCGCACGACGCCGAGTTCACGTTCGCTGAGGCGCCCGGCCGCGTCCGCGGCGGGGGTGCCTGGAGCGGGGCCGCGGCAGAAGTCCTCGATCAGCCGCTGGGTTATGGCCGGGGCGAGGAGGGTCTCGCCGGCCGGCACCGCGCGCACGGCGCCGGTCAGCTGCTCGCGGCTGGCGTCTTTGAGCAGGAAGCCGCTCGCGCCTGCCTTCAGCGCGTGGTAGACGTACTCGTCCAGGTTGAAGGTGGTCAGCATCAGGATCCGCGCCCGGGACCCGGCCTGGACGAGCCGGGCGGTTGCCTCGATGCCGTTCATGCCGGGCATGCGAACGTCCATCAAGATCACGTCGGGGTCCAGGAGCCGCATGGATGCCGGCCAGACCGCGCGGCGACGTGCAGGCCAGGCCGCCATGGCCCGGCCGCCCCTCTCCTTCCGGCTCGGAGCGGCCGTTAACCTTGGCAGATGACAGCCCGGGCCGCGCTCGGCGTCGCCTTCGACAACATGGGCCTGCCCGAGATCTGTCCATGACCGCGGTGCTCAACGAACCGTCCCAGGCCGTCATGCGCCGGCTCGGCCTGACGGAGACGACCCGGTTCGACCACCCCCGGATCCCGCCGGGCGATCCGCTCCGGCCGCAGGTGGCCTTTCACGGCACCCCATGATCATGGGTCAAAGCTGGCGGTATCACAGCCTGCATGCGAAATTGCCATCAGGTGAGTACTAATAGGACAACCTGTGGCCTCTGCCGGTTTTCAGGCAGGCTCTACGACCGATTCCCCAGCATCCCAGCCCAGACCGCCAAACCCCCAGGTAAAGCTCACAAACTCCCGCGCTGGCATAGCGTCCTTGTGCGGGCACTGTGCGGATGTAGTGCACCCCAGTGCCACATATCAAGTGTGAAAACCGGCCCGCGCGACGGCTCACGATCGAGGCGACGGTCAAGCTCTAAGGTTCCGTCAGCTAGTGACCGAGATTCGCCTCCAGCGCGCAACGGCACGTGCGGGACCGCCCGCCAGCCCTGGCAACGAGCGGAGACAACCCACCCCCCGTCACCGCCCCGGACGGCGCACCGGCCTCGACCCCTGGCCCGCACCCTCAGCCGTCACTCCCGCCACTCACCTCAATCTCCGCACCCCTGACCCACCCGCACCCGCCCGTTAAAAAGATCGTGGAAGATCCGGCTTCCGCGGAAACCTTGGTACCCCAGGACTGCCCCGATCTTCCGCAGAAGCCCGATCTTCCGCGCAAACCGGCCGTTCCGGGCCGCATCATGCCCGGCTGGATCAGGCAAGGTATAAATCCCGCATCACCATACCCAGCAGCCGCCGCATCACCAGAAAGACCGCGGTGGATCCGGGTTCCGCAGTAGATCCGGCATGTCCCAGAGCCGCATGCCAAGTCTGAAAACATCCGCCCTGCCCGCCGCCTGACCATCGAGGCAACGATGTAACTCTGACACACAGCCGAGAGCAATGGCCGTTCCTCCAGTCCGGTGGGGGAACGGTCCCCTTCCACCATGGCCCGGACCGCAGGGTAACGCGCCGCTATTGGGTGATCTTTGTGAGAAACAGCCAGGCGCTGGCAACGCCGCCGGTCAG
>ODAK010001598.1_pt1 | contig 24476 bp, 21 predicted proteins | sample 1539591 | NCBI WGS metagenome assembly ODAK01 (sample SAMEA3539303, study PRJEB22396) | soil metagenome | biome: tundra; feature: field; material: soil | place: USA | collected 2010-05 | depth 0.15 m | reverse complement strand
CCCAGAATGTCAGAGCCAAATGTGAACATGGACCCTGGTGAAATGTGAAGACCTCGATGTGGCCGGTGGTGAGCCTGGCGATGCTGGTGATGCGCTGGGCATAGAGGAGCAGGAGCAGGCCAGCGACCCGGTCGGAAGTCGTCAGCGTGCTGTCGTGCAGGAGCCGCGCCGGGCGTCGTCCCAGCGTTTCTCGCCGTCGTGCGGGCCGCGGGGGCCCGCCCAGCGGACGGCGCCGACGGTGAGGTGGCTGGCGTGCCGGCAGGCGACCGACCAGCGGACGAAGTGGGCGGTCTCGTCCCAGTAGGCGATGTCCTCGCCGGATGCCCATCGGTCCAGGTCAGGCTGAGTGCAGGACGACAGTGCCAGGCCCTCGGCGGCCAGCCAGTCCAGGAAGCTGGCGGCGGCGGTGACGTGGCAGCGGACGTTGACGACCTGCAGGTAGGTGGCATGAGTGGTGCGTGACCTCTGCCGGAGCCTGCGCAGGTGGTGCCAGATGGCGTAGCCGTGCAGGATCCTCCGTTCGCCGGAGTCTTCCCGGGCACTGATGGCTGCGGTGATCCAGCGTTCGAGTTTCAGCAGCCGCTCGTCGCGAGCCGGCAGTGCGCCGATGGCGGCCAGGACGCTGCGCAGGTGGGCGAGTGTCTTGTCCGCGGGGAGTTCGTCAAGGATCTCGTTGGTCAGCCGGCGGGTCTGGCTGGCGAGCTCACTGAGGAGTTCGCGGACCTTGGGCCGCGCCATCCAGACCAGGGCAGTGTCGGGCCGCTCGACGCTGGACAGGGCTTGGTGCAGCGGAGCCAGGTCAGGGCGAACGGCGCCGGCCCGATCGCCCAGGAGGCTGCGGACCTTCTGGTCGAGGACGCAACGCTGGCAGGTGCGCGGTGCTGGATCCAGGAAGCTCACGTGACCGAGCTGACCGGGCTGCCCTCGCCGCCCGCGGTGACTTCCAGTCCCTTCGACCAGCCGGTAACGTTCACCCTGCAAGTGCTCCTCGATCTGGGCCAGATGACGACTTCAGCAACCGTTATCGTCCCAGCTCAGGAGCACTTTTCATCAGCATGCCTGTCCCCAATCTTCCTGGCCAGAGCGACACCTCGCTTTGCCTCGCGCAGCGAGAGGTCCCAGAGGTCCAGCTCCTAGGCGCACGAACCGCGCCGCAGCAGGACAGCATTCAGAACCCCGTACAGTCCGTCAAGCTGCGCAAACATCGCGCATCGGATGCAATTCCCGAGGGTTGGCGTAGATCGCGGTGGTCCGCTCCTGCGCGTGCCGGAGCAGCTGCCCGATCTCTTCCATCGTCGCCCCGCCGGCCAGCAGCGTGCGTGCTGCCGCGTGACGCATCCCGTGCGGCCGAACGCCGGCACCCCCGCGCGCTCGCAGGAACGCTGCACCAGCTGGGTCACCGACGAGGCGGCCATTCCCCGGAACGGGGCGACCAGCGTCACGAACAGCCGCCTGGATGCGGTGACAGGCCGACGTGCCTTGAGCAGGTAGTCGGCGGCCGCCGCGTGCGGCGTCGGCTTGCCGGCCTTTCCTCATCGCTTCGGTCCGCGGGCTCGCCGCTGTGGGCCGGGCGGGCGTGGTGGTGGCGGTCATCCGAGGGCCTCGCTTTGCGGGTGAGGGCGGGACGGCGCGGGCGGACGGCATGCCCAGGGACACCGCGCGGTGCTTGCGGATCACGGTGACGGCCTCGTCTACCTGGGCGCGCTCGGGGTCGCTGAGGTTCGGTGATGTCGCCTTTGATCCGGGCGATGAGCCACGGAAGAGGTGCACCCACCTCAGCCAGATCGCGGTCCTAGACAAATCGCATTCTGGCTGGCCAGGTGCACCTCGCCCCTATTTGGGCCAGTTCACGCCCGGCGTGTCGTCAATCCCCGTGAAAGACGGAGGCCGGGGCGGTAGCCGGCGGCGTGCCGCCCGAGCCGGGCGGGGCAGGCGTCACTGCGCCGTGAGTGGTGACGCTGAACCGCTTGCCGGACGGGCCATGCACGTCGGCTAGATACCAGCGCGACCCGCCTGCCTTCACACCGACCTCGAATGTGTGGCCAACGTAGACGGAACGGCCTGGGTTGTTGGCGAAGTCCACGCCGACTTTGACCGTGCTCGCTGACGCGCTCAGCGCGGGCAGCGTCAGCCCGGCCACTATATCGGGGCAGCTGCGGGCCAAGGACCGTCGTGTCTGGCCGCCTTGGGCGGAGGGTGGCCGGGACGGTGCGGCATCAGGCCAGCAGCGGTCCGCTGGTGGCCCAGCGCGTCCGGCTACGCGGGAACCCACCTGCTCACCGCAAGGCCAGCCACCACACTTACCGCCGAGAGCGCGAGCCACAACGTCGATCCGCTCACGGTTAGCAGCCATGTCAGGCTCATGGGAGCGACCGCAAAGGCAACGCTATAGCTAAGCTGGTACACCCCGCTATATCGCCCTACAAGCTCAGGCGGGCAAGCGCTCGTCACAATCGCGCTCATGGCGGGCGAGTAGAGAACCTCGGCGAGCGAAAATGAGATTATACAAAGAACCAGGAGTGGCACAAAAATAAGCTTTTCGGCTCGATACAGAGCAAGCCCCAATGAGCCGAGCATATAGAGCAGCGCGGCCGCTTGGAGCGCGAGCTTCTTGGAGTGTCTATCGCACCAGCAGGCAACCGGATTCTGCAGCAGGATAATAAGAACAGTATTTACGACGAACATGGCAGCGGCCAGGCTGGCCGAATAGTGCGCCGCCCGGACAATAAAGACAGTCAGAATTATGGGCAAAGAAGCGCCGACCAGCACCAGGCCAACATTCGCCGCCATCAAACGGAGGAAGGGAGCATCTTGCAGGACAGCACGATAGGTAGCCGTCTGCCGCCTACCTTGCGGCTCGGCAGCGGCCGGCTCACGGCGTGAGATCTGCTGCGCACGGAGCAGCAGCGCCGCTATCAGAAAACTGAACGCATCCGCAGCAATGATGGCACGGAATGCATCAGCACTACCTATAGTGACAATCACGGAAGTAAGAACTGCACCCACGGCGTATCCTAAATTACGGAGCGCCGCATCAAGCCCGAACCAGCGACCAAGATCGTCACTCGTCGCGACCTGGGACACAAGAGCCGTATTGCCTGCCCAGAACCAAGCGGTGCCCACCGCAGCGACAAAGGCTGCCACCGTGAGCGCCGCAAAGTTGTCGAAGATCAGATAGCCAACCAATGCTGTACCTTGCGCGATCTGCGCGGCAATCGTAACCGCTTTCACGCCGATCCGGTCGACAAGTGCTCCCGCGAGTGGCCCCATAGGTATGCTGGCGAATGTAGCAATACTCAAAATCTCACCCGCAGCCTGAACGGACTGGCCCGCAATAACGTTAAAAAATAGCAAGGACACAGGCAAGAACATCCCGGACCCCAGCGCGTCGACCAGGACAGAGGCCAGCAGGCCACGGCGACCGCGGGCGCCCGGAACCGCGTAAAGCGGGACTGTGGCCCGCCAGACTCGCCCGGCCATCCTGTTAGGGCGGCCCAGTCGCTCATCCGCGGCCATGACGATTTCCTAACCGCCGTCGCGCGAGCAGTCGTGGTCCAGCTGTCGGCTCAGAATCAACCGCTCGCTGCCGCCGGAACCCAGAGCAGCAGATCCCAGCAACTGCCAGCCCCGCCTCCGGTAGAGCGTCAGCGCCGGACAGTCGAACGGGTAGGTGATCAACCAAGCGCGCGGAGACCTTACGGTTTGCAGGAGCCCATCATGCAGCGCACCGCCCAGATGCCTGCCGCGCCATTCCGGACTGACTGCGATGCAGCTAATGGCAAATTGATCATATATACACTCGCCGACGGCCGGCTCGCCTACGCTCCTAACGAGTTCCCGTTCCCAATCCGACGGCTGCTCGCTCTTGTCACGCTTGCGCCCTTGTGCAAATCCAACGACCTCGTCGCCGCTGCGTGCAATTTGATATATCCCGCCCGGCTGCATAATTTCCGCAGCCAGCCAGTCGAACCCATTCGGATCTTCGGCGTAAGGCGCCGGGAGGAAGCTCTCGAGCCAAATTTTCTTGATCCTCCCGATGACCTTTACCATGCCCCCCTGCGATACTGCCTCCACAACTGGCACCTGCGATACCATCACGGCTTGCCTTTCATGTCCCGATTGCCTCAGCGGCTGGCCGTGGGCGTATCGCGGCTACCTCCGCGGAGTTGAGTGCCGACTGCCACGCTAACTCGTCGGCCGGCCTTTGCGGTCGCTGCTACGTTCCAGGCACGGCCCTAATCGGCCGGAGATCGGAACGCCGCCACCCACGGCCCAGCGCTTTCACGTAATGGCTGCCGCTTCCAGCCTGACCAGATTCCCACCGTACGCAATCCTGCATCCTTTGCCATCTCAATGAGCTCACTTGGCGTTACGTAACGGATCTCGTTTGGAAACAGACGTACGCCGCCATTTACAAACTCGATGGCTTGCGAAGTGAGGCGCTGCTGCTCAGAGGCATGGATCGTCGCATAACAGATAACCCGCTCCGAACTCATGCGGCTCACGATGAAATCCTGGCCACGTCGAAATCGGCTAACATCAGGCGTAAAAGAGTCGATGACGACGACGCCATTCGGCGTGAGGTGCCGGCTGATACTATCAAGACAGGCACGCTGCCGGGCAGCGCTGCCCAGTTGCAGGAACGAAAATCCCACTGCGAAGGCCAGTGCAAACTTCTCGTCGACCGGTAGCTCGACCATGTCCGCCTGAATTAATTCAAGCGACGGGTCGTCTCCCATCTTGACTCGCGCTGCCGTAAGCATGGCATCCGAGCTATCAATTCCGACGACGCGCCTCCCATCTCGGGCAAGTGGCACAGCCACGCGGCCGGTTCCTACACCCAGCTCAACCGATGGTCCATTGGGGGAAAGGTCACACAGGAACTCTACTATGTCTGATGATTTGGGATACGGAATGCTCGGGTCATCATAGATCGCCACCCACGCGTCACCGTACGTATTTACCTCGTAGCCATCCATTGCTCAGCCCTGCCCAACATTCTCGGGCGTGCATTCAAAAGCTTTCAAGAGATCGTCCAGCGGAAGCGCTCCGAGCGACAGCAACTTCGTATGGAAATCGCGTGTGCTGCGCCCGGGCGCTCCTCCAAGAAACAGCTCGCGACACTTCCTAATGGTGGCAAGGCCCAGCCGATAGCTGGACGCCTGTCCTGGCCAGCCGAGAGTCCGGTCCACCTCGCTCGTCACCTCGTCGCCGGTAAGGCCACAGCCCTCCAGTACCCTCGCGGCATGTGCCCTCGACCAACCCCGTAGATGCAGTCCCGTGTCGATCACGAGCCGGAGCGCCCGTAGCTGCTGAGCTTGGACATAACCCACAGTCTGTGATCGGTCCTTGTAGAGGCCATGCTCCTCGGCCAAGCCTTCCGCATATACGGCCCACCCTTCAACCGTAGCGTACCCGGTAGCGAACCCACAGGCTCTTACGACCTGAGGCAGATCTTCCTGCGCTTGCTGGATGATCGTCTGAAGATGGTGTCCTGGCACAGTCTCGTGGAAGACCACAGTCGGCAGGTTGTAGACCACATGCCCTCCGGCGGCATATGCGTCGAAGTAGAAAACGCCCGGACGGCTGCCATCGGACGGAACTCTGTACAGCCCGCGGATGGCCTCTGGATCAACCACGCTATTTGCCTGACGTACCTCACAGGGCAGCGATGGTACATCTTTCGCCACGTCATCAACGATGCTCCACCCCAATTGGACCAGCTGCTGGATCAGCTCGAGCAGGCCTCCGCTACCCTGCGTCATTCTGGTGCTTTTCCTGGCCTCCCGAACCGCACCACGAAGGCTAGTCGCGCCAAGAGCACGAACCGTCTCCAAAGCCCACTCCGTGGACAACGAGCCCTCCTCGTCGGCGACGGCCTCGAGTTCCCCTGGCGCCCAGCCTCGCCCCGTCCAGTAACCCATACAAGCTTCGTAGACCGCAAAGCCATCCTGCAACGCAGCCATTCCGTCTCCGGGCCTGGCGACGCCGCGATAATCGCGCAGGAACGAAAGGTAACTCCACAACGCGGGCACGACTTTCGTCCTGATCTCATCGAGAGCCCTGCATCTGTGGTCGATCCACTGCTCCGGTACTACCGATGCCACGACATCCGGCATGGCCGAATTATCCAGAAAGCGCTGGACACGCTCAAGGGACAGGTCGACCATCCCAGCGGGGAGTACGTCCGATTGACTAACAAGCCTGCCGCCATACTGGCACACTGAGGCAATGTACCGGGGAAACGCCACCAGTCGATGGACATAGTCCTCCGCGTCCGATTCCTGCGTTATGTTGGCCAAACTCATCATCTGGGCCAGTACAGATAACGGGCCGGTTACCGGCCCTGCGACCTCAAGGCGGTCGGCTCCGACCTCCATCAGATGCAGCTGACTCTCGGCGAACGATCTGATGGCTGTCGTGGCGGGCGCTTCACCAGCTGCCCCTCCACCACCGGCGTCTGGACAGGTCTTCAGCAGCCACCGATGAGCCGCGGCCCGCCGATCCCGCCCCTCTTCTGTGAAGTCAGGCAGCATCCGGCTGCTATGACGCTCGCCAGCGGCGCTGCCAAGCAGCGGCTCTACCTCTATGAGGCGCGTCCAATACCTCTCAGCTATGGACGTGCCATCGGGCTGCGGAACCGTCTGCATCTAGCGTCTCCTCGGGTGATGTGCTCGCACGCGTCGCTTCTCACTTAACAAAGACACGCAGGTCCGGCAAGGCCACCGATGGAGCGGCGATCCCTTTGCGCGTTGTGGCGTAGGCCAGCTCATTGCCCACCTGCGTCACGTTGGCGAGCATCTCCGGGAGACTGCCCCGCAGCCGGAGCCCAGCTACCGGTTCTTCGAGTGCACCGCCGCGGATCGCTCGGCCGTCCGCTGCCAATGCAAAGCGGCCAGTGGTGGGGTCAGCAGTATGCAGTCCTTGGACGTTGCCTATCCAGAGCCCAGCGTCTGGCAAACGTACCGGGCCTCGCTCACCAGGAGCCAGCAGCAGGTTTGAAGGTCCAACCCGCGGTGGATGATCATACGACCGGCTGGCATTGCCGGGCGATCCCACCGCCGAGCGTCGGCATGTGTAAGCCGTCTGAAGAAGGTCACAAACCGTCCCATTACGCACGAGGATCTTTCGGACGGTAGGAAACCCTTCGCCGTCAAAAGGCCGGAATGCGGGGCCATCCTCCAGATGAGGATCGTCGATGATGCTTACCAAAGTCGATGCGGCACGCGTTCCATATGATTCACGGTATGGCCATGTCTGGGCCGCAGATGATTGCCCGCCCAGCACTGGCCACGTCGCGCCCAAGATGCCCGCCATCGCACGAGCCGAGAGGACAAGGCCTCCGTGAAGATCCGGGAGGCATCTGCGTGCGCCCAGCATGCCAGTGGCATGGGTGACAGCCTCAAGAACCAGCGTATCCGGGTGGATCTCAGGCAACGCACTGCCCCTGGCATGCGCTAGCCACGTCTGGCGATCATCCTGGCCTGCGGCGATAACGTTGACGATCGCGTCTACCTGGCATCCGCAGTAGGAACCGGCAAAGTCAGCGCTGTTCGCCAGGGCGACAGCCACGTGTTCCCATTGGACCAACACAGGCCGGCAGCCCAGCACCCGGCTGTCGCAATTTCTTGAAAGTTCAACCAGTGTATTGGCCAAGGCGCTCAGATCCTTTGCCTCGACATCCGCGCACGCTGACAAGGCGCCAAGCCGCACGTCCCGGCGATCAGGCATCGGTCCCGGGAATGCTCGCGACAACACCGGCGAGCCAAAGCTGGCATTATGCATAGCAGCATCGACCACATCCTCGGGCGCCACGCCAACGCCCAACGCCGCAGAGGCGAAGCCCAGCGAGCCGTGTCGCTGAACGTGCACGCCGTCTCCAACGTGCTCCGACCGCGTTACTGTCCTATGGCCCTCATCTATCCGCACTGTCACTCTGGTCCGGCGAGAAACGAACGCATCGGCCGCTGCGACCCCTTCGCCTTGCTGAGCGATGCGAACCAAATACGTGGCTGCTTCCTCCAGCTCGGCCTGGCTTGCCGCTTTACGGACAACCGCCGAGAGGACAGCCCCGCTGGTCGAGCTAGACCTCATGCTCCCGCCACAGCCATACGTCCGACCCTTAATGTTGGCTGTCCGACCGAAACGGGCAGTGGCTGATTCGCCTTACTGCAGATCGCGGGCGCAAACGCGAGATCGTTGCCAACGGCATCGACCGCAGCTATAGTCTCCAGGCCGTTGCCAACTACCATGGCACCTCGGACCATTGCACCGAGCCGGCCCCGGCTGATCGTGTATCCCTCCGCAATATGAAACATGTAATTTCCGGTAACGGGATTCACTTGGCCGCCGCCGAGCCTACTCGCGTAGAGCCCCTTACCAGTGTCGGCCAGTATGTCTCGTGGCGTGTCAGATCCCGGCTCAACGTACGTATTCGTCATGCGCGGAATTGGAGGCTGGTCGAATCCCGAGCGCCGCCCATTGCAGCTCGCCGCCGCGCTGTGAAGTACGGCCTTACGGTCCCTCAGCGTGGCGCAGAGAACACCATGGTCGATCAATCGCGTCGCCACTACATCCTCTCCCTCATCGTCAATATCACTGCGGTACCAGCCGCCGGGCACTGCCGCCCAGTCCACGACCGAGACGTTTTCCGGCGCGATTTTCTGCCCGATCCGCGATTGGTAAGGGTTCCCTGAGCGCATGTTGTCGTCCTCCAGCGGATGACCGCACGCTTCATGAATGAGAACGCCGCCCGACGCGGGCCCGAACACAACCGTCTGCGACCCGGGCTCAACAGGCTTAGCATCCAGCAAGTCCACCGCTCGCTGTGCGGCCGTGGCCGCATGGTGGCGCACGTTTTCGACGCGGACATCACTCGCCTCCTGCCAACCAGGACTCTCCCAGGCCGACTCTTCCTCTCCGGCGCGGCGGGCAGATACGTCGATGCGGAACATGATATTGCCGCGTCGGAACAACCGCAGAGGCTTATCATCGCGGCAAATCGCGCCTATCTGTTGCGTCTCCGCCCATTGAATTCTTACATCTGCTATCAAGCAAGACACGCCATGCGCGGCGTCCTGGCCTGCCAGCATGAAATCTGCCCGTAGTTCACGATCAGCATCCGTCAAGTCGGGCAGCGGCAGCGACAAGGGCGCTTGGTGATGCGACACGGCGATGTCCCCGAGCTCAGTAATGCCGGCCAGCGCGGAAAAGAGCAGGTCACCCCCGTCTTCCCAACCGGAGCAGCAGTACTCAACGGATTCTCCTGATCCCACAATACGTGCGGCCGTGCCGACTTCCCGCTGAGTCTGCACAGTGCAGGCGCTTCCGCGACAAGTGCCCCGTATTCGAAGCCGATGGTCATAGAAAAGATCAACGAATTCAGCGCCGGAATATGCGCGGACCTGCCGCGGGACCGCCATAGATCGATAAGTAGCGGAGGTCACGCCGCTTCCCCTATTAGGGATCTGCTGTACTCCAGAATTTCACGGCCCAGCGTGGGCAGAACCGTAAGTGCGGACCGGCCGGCGATAAGAAGTATTATATCGCTGCACCCAAGCGTGGCGCATTCCGTTACAAGGTCAAAAGTTCGCTCGGGATGCTCGGGCACAATCCGAATCTCCTTGGTCCGCCGGATCTCGGCGGCTGGGCGGCCAATCTCAGCACAATAGCTGTCCAGCACCTTGCTCAGGTACCTGAAGCGCTCAGCCGAGATCTCCTGGTAAACATTCCATGCATCGGCGTGCCGGGCTACGACGCGCAACGTGAGTTGCTCGCCTGCGCCACCTATCCATATCGGCGGATGTGGCGTCTGCACGTTGCACGGCTGCGCTAGCGCGCCCGCCAAGGTATAGCATTCCCCGGCAAAGGTAACCTCTTGGCCTGTCCATAGGAGCTTGAGTACCTGGCAAGCCTCATCCAACTGGTGTATTCGCTGCCCCGCGCCCGGGAAAGGCAAGCCAAGCGCATCGTGCTCCTGCTTGACCCAGGCCGCACCGAGACCAAGTTCCAGTCGGCCGTTGCTGAGATGATCCACCGTAGTGGCCATCTTCGCAAGCAGTGACGGATGCCGGAATGTGTTCGCGGAAACCATCACGCCGACCCGTGCGCGCCGGACGACCTGCGTCATCGCCGCAAGTAGTGTCCATGCCTCCAGGACCGCACCGCGGCGGTCGCCTACGGGCGGTGCTAGGTGATCCATAACCCAGACGTGATCGAAGCCAAGGTCGTCGCACATGGACCAGGAATCAATCAGCTGGGCAGCGTCGACTCGTTGGTTGACGATCTTTATGCCCACTTTCACTTGGCACTCATCTCCATGCCGCTGGCCTTTCTGGCAACCACACGATAAGTCATCGGAATCGTCTTCCGAAGGTCATTCGAGAGATTGGGAAACGCAGGCCAGTATGCTTCCGGATGCTCGCTCAGCACCTCGAGCACGAGACCCTCATCAAGTAGGCATTGAACAACCGAAGACACCGGCCAGAGCCGTTCGCATTTCCTGGCCTGTTTCGCCTTTGGAATGCCGATATCTCCTATGTATGGTCCTGACCAACCCCGTGACCAGCGCATTTCGGCGAAGTAGTCAACTCCGGAACCGGTGAGCTGTTCTTCGTCCCATTTAAACAAGGTCACTATAGGATGCATCTCGTATAGGTGCAGCATGCCACCTGGCTTGAGCAGCCGCTCTACCACTTGCGCCCAAGCACGAAGATCGTGGATCCAGGTCAATGCTCCTTGGCCGGTATACACGAGATCGGCGGTGCCATCTAGCTCATGTGGCGTATCAAGAACATCACACCGGTACCAGCGAGCGTCGTCTATTTCCAGCCTGGACGACAGCTGCCTCGCGAGCGCGATCATGGCGTCCGATATATCCACCCCAATGACTTGCGCTGCGCCGGCATTCCGGAGAGAAAGCGTGTCCCGGCCCGACGCGCACTGTAGATGGATGGCAACGTCACACCAGGACGTGAGGTTCGAGAGGATCTTCTGTTCTACCACGTGCAGGCCGACCGCGCCCGTGCGTAGAAATGCCAGGTCATCGTCGAAGGTACGCTCGTAACGATGAACCGCTTCGTTCCAGGCCTGCCGGTTCGATTCATGGCGCTTGTGCGTCGCCTGGTCTATATCGGCGGCCGTGCGTGACTCATCCTGGAGCGCGACGGGTGAATTGGTCACAAGAGCTCGCCTCCTATTTTAGATCCGTTACCTACCGGTACTGCTGCAGGGCTCGCCTGCCTCTTTGCCGCCGCCATTATGTGTTGCATCATGACCGTTATCTGGTCTCGGACGAGGGGACTAAAAATGGTGCCGTCCTCGCCGAAGGCTGGTTCCAGGGCTGATACCGTGCGCGGCTCCACCCACGCACCCAGTGCCCGGCATGCATCACGCATCGCCGCCAGCGTCCCGGTGGCGGCGCCACCTCCGCTTCCGACAGCTATCAGCCCGACGATACGGCCGCTGAGACCAGGCGGCACGCGTAGGTCGTGGCAAAAATCAAGGGCGTTCTTAACCAGACCGCTGACCGTGCCTGCGTAGACTGGCGATGCCAGGATGAGCACTTTGCATTCGCGGATTGTGTCCAGATAAGCTCCAACTTCGGGCGGGCGATCATCGGGCTGCTGGTCTGGATCAAACATCGGCAATGCAAGGGTCCGGAGGTCCAACGCTACGGCCCCGGCGCCCATCTCAGACGCCAGCTTGAGCGCATGAGAAAGCGCCAGAAAGCTTCGTGAGCGGGCTCGGAGGCTTCCTCCAACGCCCGCGACAACGAGATCAGTGTTCACTTCGACCTTCCCGGTGCTTCGATCTTTCTGAGATTACGCATACGGCAACGGCAGGATGTTGTAAGCATTACCGCCGCGGAAAGCTCCCGCCCAGCCGAGTTCCGTGGCGACTCGCCCAGGCCGGTCGCTTCCCAGCGGCGGGAATGCCGTCGGGAAGTTTGGCACCAAGCCAGGGACCAGCACCCGAACGACCCGCAGCCCAGTCGCGGCCACGTCAGGCGTAGTGACGTTGACATAGACCGCGCTAAAACCCTGATCTTCTAGGAGTCGTTGGTACGTCGGTAGTGCCCGCTGTTGGAGGTCGTCCGACTCCGCCCAGTCGATCTCGCCACTGGGAGACACGAGCGGCAGGGCCAACTGTTCCGCGCGTGGATCCAGATAGAATTGAATCTGGCAATATAGATTATCAACATCGGTGTAGTCAGAGGAATACAGGTCGAGGTAGCGCCTGTCGGCGCGCCAGGGTTTGAGTGACTGTTCGCCCAGACCCGTTGCTGCCAGCTTCCAGAAGACGCCGTCGCGTTTCTGTACGTCCCGCGCCGTCTCATGCAGGCCGAGCGCCTCCGCATATGCTTTACGCGCCGCATGCTTGAGAGTCGCCCGGCACGCAAATCCCACGTACAGCAGATGCTTCGACCGATCATGTACTGCTGCCGCCGCGACCGGTGCGCCAAAGGCGTTCGGTACGGACATCATCCATCCGGCTAGTACACCGTCGGCTCCCGTATCGCCGAAGAGTTCTGCCAAGGGGGCCAGCGACCCCCTCGGCCTGACCGCTGGGAGCGAGTCTCCGGCCAGCCACCATGTCATCATCGCGTCTCTCTCGATGATCTCTTCAATGGCTGCCAATAGTGCCATTTCAAGGCTCGTGCCAGCTGCCAGTCCTGGATAGTAAGGACAGGTGACCGGGGGCTCGTGAGCGTATTCACCGCTATACCAGTTCACATACACCATACTTGCTGGGACCAGCACCTCTGACCCCGTCGCCAAGTCCTTCCCTGGAACCCAGTGAACCCTCAGGTCTTCCGTGAATGGGACGTAAGGGAAGCCTGCGGCTTCATACTGGTCCGCTGAGTAGAGGATCAGGCCGCTTGGGTTCACCGCCGAAATGCCTCTGGCTCGCAACGAGCTATATGAGTCGTGGACAAGACTGTTCTGCGCGACAGCATTGCCGCAGTAGCGCTCCACGGCCTCGCCGACGGCTGCCGCCCTGGCTTCGTCAAATGAGCTCATGGACGAGCCAGCGTTGACGATATTCGGCGCCCATGAGTAGAAGCGCGCCATGTCAGCAACGTAGGACTGGGCCGTAATCAGCTGCCGCGGGATCGATGGATGGAAGTTGATGCGCTTTATACGTGTAACAATCCCAGTGCGGCTGTCCACCAGGTCTGCGGGAGTACTAGAAGTCTCCATATGTGTATCTGACCGGTGCGGCAACGGGAGTACCGGGTGGCGACGTAGGGTGAGTTCCACCGGATCCAGTTCAATCTCCGCTCCAGCCGCTCGCGCCTCTGCGCCATGCAGCCATCGATCGACATCCGACCAGAACGCGCCCAGCATCCACGCCAGCTCGGAGGGAGGCGGAATGAACGGGTCACCGAAGACGGCTTTGGAGAGTAAGCCCGGGATCACGTGCTCGTCGGGAACGGCGCACTGTCTGCGAACGAGGAGGTCGCGATAACGCAGGCCCTCTTGGCCGGGGCACAGTGGGCCGAACCATCCGAACCCAAGGTCAAGGTGGAAGGGTGCCCATGGCACTGAGAGATCCTGGCAAAGATCGTCTATAGCCACCATGCACTCGTAGTCGAAGGAGCTGTGCAGAGTCACGACCGCTACGCGTGCCCGTGATCGTGTCTCACGCAGGAGGCTGGCCGCGCCCGCGACAGTTGTCCAGTTACCACCCTCCTTGATCCACGAGGGGGAGGTAGCCGTGGCGAGGGGCCGGAGCCTGTCGTCTACACCGACAACAACGGTCTGGACACTTGGGTCCGGCCGTGCACCCTTGAAGCCTGACCATTGGATCAGCGCAGGGTCGTCAACTACGACACCATCTGCGCTCAGTTGCTGAAAGAGATCACGAAGCGGTCCGTCCTGGTCGCCCGTTTCGAGGGCAGCTATCACCTCCGGCGGGCCCACGTTCAAGCGGTACACCTTGCCTCGTCCTGCGATAACCAAGGTCTGGGTATCGCTTACGGCACGCACCTCGACATGGGCTCGCGTTACGGGTCGCGACGCTGCTGAACCGCCCTGAGTTTTCATCTAAGCTCCGACGATCAATGCGAACTGAGGGAATGCTCTCGCCATGATGGGCCAGCGCAGGCTGGCCCCGTCCGGCGCATTACTTTGGGCGGACCTCTCGGCAATAATTTTGCCGAGAGGTCCGCCATGCCGTTCGGGTCAGCCAGCCCACGTGAACTGGACAGCAGCCACGAAGTTGTTATTCGCGGACAGCGCGGCTCCAGCATCGTCATCGACGTTGTCGTCATCGACAGGGCTGAGGTCGGCAGCGTTAAGCTGCGTCATGAGGAATTTGTTACTCATATTGTTCACCTCCTCGAGAGATTGCACTTCATTAATTGTGCTTCTAATTTGGGACACTAACCCCCGCTCCACAGAGAGTCAATCAAAGACGCCTCACCAAAGATCATCCAGTAGCCATATTCAGCCAATTGCGGCCGGCTTGAAGGACGTGCGTGTTTTTGGCGGCCGTGCAGTGCGGCGGAAGCGCAGCTAGTTTCTTGGTCCGGCGCCGGCGGGCAACCCTGGCCCCAATTTTCACGTCGCACGACGTCCCCTGAAGGGATAACAAGACTGGTGCGAGACCGTCTCCCTGGCCTGCGAACTCCTCGCCTGGACGCAGATGCTCAGCCGCCCCGGAGCCGCCCTTCGCTGGGAACCGGCCGGCGCAGCGTGGCGGCGCGCCACGCTCGCCCGGCCGCGGGCGTTACAGGGGCCAGCAAGCCGCGGTGTCGAGTGCCTGGATCGCCCACTCGCCCAAGCTCAGGTTGCGGCTGCTGGCGGCGGCTTCGCAATGTGTGAGCTGATCAGGCGTGAGCTGCAGACTGAGTGTTTCGCTGGCCGCCAGCAGCGGGGACCCTAGCCGGTGATCGGCTAGGTCTCCCCCCGCGGCGCGGACCGTACTGCGGGGCGCCAAGGCGGCCCCGTCTTGTCGTTCCCTCAGGCTTGCCCGGACCTCGCTGCGCAGCCGGTTCCTTGACCAGCCGAACTCATCAGCCTTACGCAGCCAGAAATCCTGCTCGGGCAGATCGAGCGCGGTCAGCTCAGCGTGGTGGCCGAAGCTAAGGTTGTCCCGCCGGCGGGACAACTCGAACCGCCGTGCGGTCCAAGCGTAATTGCGGAGGGTCTGGTAGCTAAGCGAGGTCTTCTTAATTGCTTCCTGATAGCGATCATGGAATGCTGACTCACCGTAGACCAGCCAGTCCGCGATCCACCACGTCGCCGAGTCGGCGATGAAGAGAAGCTGCTCACCGATTAGCTCCCATGTTCCGAGAGGGAGCGCACGAGAGAAGATTAATCCAGACTTCTCCATCACGACTGAGCTGTCGATAGCACGCATGGACATGAAGTCGTCGCTGCGTGGCGCATTAGTTTGGGCTGGCCGTAATGCCATTCCACCTCACATGTGCCTTAGCGATCATCTGATTTCCAGCCAGGATCGCCTGCGGGTCGCGCAGGTCACCTTCGACGACGGTGACCCCGGGCCCGCCCGCCAGCAGCGCGCGGGCGTGCGCAAGCACGAGCGGGTCGTTGTCCACATAGGCAACCCTGGCGTCGGGGGCTACCTGCTGGGCGGCTTCGTGCACGGCCGGTGAGGCAGGTAACGGCAACCCGGCTCCGGCGTCGATGAACTGGCTGACTCCCTGGCTTGCCACGTAGCGGACAGCGCGGGTGACGAACTCCCGGTTAGCGCGGGCGACCAGGGCTACCTCGGGGAAGTCCGCCAGCACGCTGTCGGCTGCTTTCCGGTCGGCTGCGTGATGATCTTTGCCGCCCAGCAAGTAGTTGTAGACCCGGGCAATGTTAGGTGCCCTCACATCAAACGGCAGGGTGGCTGCTCGGTGCACTGGTTCCTGGCCCAGCGTGGCCCGCAGCTCGCCCAGGTCGCCGGTGACCACTGTGTGCGGGGAGTTCCCCAGGCACGTGCTGCGGGCAATGTACCGGGTACGGTCCCGGATGACCTCTCTCCATATCCGAAATCCAGGAAACTCGTGTCGCAGCGCCGCCAATTCGTCATTCACCGGGATCAGTCCCCTTCCTGGGCAGGCCCCGCGGCGCTGCGGCCTTGGAGCCGGTCATCCCCATGCTTCGATGATGGCGGACGAGACTGTTTCGTTGCTGTCCGCTGGCTGTCAGGGATTCCTGTACTGGGAGTGGGCTGGGCTGGCGGTCTTATCCGACCGCAGCCTTGCGGCAGATAAGGATGTGGTCGCGCGCGTCAGCGGGTGCGTTCGGGGTACAGACATTGGCACCCGTACTGGGGTAATCCGGTATGTCTCGTGACAATGGCTCTGGCAGAGTGGTGTGCGGGTGGCATCATGGCGGGTGAGCCGTATGGGGATGGTGAGGGTGATGGAAGCCTCCGGCCGGGCGACCGGGACTCTGTTAGGTGAGTTTCTGCGTGGGCGCCGTCGTGCGGCGGGATAGACTCAGCGGGGGCTGGCGGATGCTGCTGGGCTGAGTGTGGGTGTGGTCCGTGACCTTGAGCAGGGGATCAGCCGCCAGCCGCATCCTGGTTCGGTGGAGCGCTTGGCGGTGGCGCTGGGACTCAGCCCGGCGGACAGTTCGGTGCTGGCCGTTGCCGATGACGGGCTGGCCGACGCGAGCGGGGGTTTCGGCGGGGTTCTGCGTTTGCAGGTGCTTGGTTCGTTGGTGGTGTGGCGGGATGGTGCGCGAGTTCCGTTGGGGGGTGGTAAGCAGCGGGCGGTGCTGGGTTTGCTGGCGGTGCATCCGGGTGTGGTGGTGAGCCTGGAGGCGATTGGTGAGGTGCTGTGGGGCGGTGATCTGCCGTCTACGGCGGCGGCGATGATCCAGTCGCATGTGAGCCGGCTCCGTGGTGTGCTGGATCCGGGGCGGTCCGCCGATCGAGGTGGCGGGCTGCTGGAGGCTGCTGGGGTGGGGTACTGGCTGGAGCCTGGTGGTGTTGAGCTTGACGTGCTGGCGTTCCGGCGGTTTGCTGGGGACGCCCGGGCGGCCAGGCGGGCCGGGGATCCGGCTGCCGCGTGTGAGTTGTTCGGGCGGGCTTTGGGCGTGTGGCGGGGTGAGCCGCTGGGGGATGTGGCGTTGCTGCGGGGCCATCCCGTCGTGGTGGGGCTGGCCGGGCAGCGGGCTGAGGTGGTGGTGGAGTACGCGGAGACGGCGTCCGCGGTGGGCTGGCATGACCAGGTTCTGCCGCATCTGCATGCGCTGGCCAGCCGCGATCCATTTAACGAGCGCGCTCTGGCGTGCCTGATGATTGCCCTGGCCGGGAGTGGTAAGCAGGCTGCTGCGCTGGAGGTCTACGAGCAGGCCCGGCGCCGGCTCGATGATCAGCTCGGTGTCCAGCCCGGAGCCGGCCTGGCCAGCGCGCACACACGGGTCCTGCGCCACGACATACCATCAGTCGCACCCGACCCTGGCGAAGCAGGCTCTGATAGCCCGGTAATTCGTGCTGGCCCGCCCGAGGGTGCCCCGTGGGCACGGGCATGCCAGCTGCCGCCCGCGGTGGCCGATTTCACCGGCCGGTTGGAGCAGGTCGCGCAGCTTGAGGCAATGTTCGGGCTTGATGATGAGCGGGCCGGGCTGCCGGTGGTGGTGATCAGCGGGCCGCCGGGGGTTGGGAAGACCGCTCTCATGCTCCGCGTAGGGCACGTTGTGCGGTCGTTTTTTCCTGACGGGCAGCTGTGGGCACAGCTAAATGGCGCGTCTGACCGGCCGCGGGATCCATGTGAAGTGCTCGGCGAGCTGCTGCGTGCCCTCGGGGTGCATGGGTCGGTGATCCCGGCTGACGCTGAGGGGCGGGCGGCGCTGTACCGGTCGCGGCTGGCCGACCGGCGGGTGCTGGTCGTGGCCGATGACGCTGCGTCGGCGGCGCAGGTGCGGCCGCTGCTGCCGGGCACGGCTAGGTGCGCGGTGATGGTGACGAGCCGGGCGCAGCTGGCTGACCTGGCGGGGGCGCGGCATCTTCGCCTCGGCCCGCTCACCACGGGTGAGGCCACCGAGTTGCTGGGCAGTATCGCCGGGGCTGACCGGATCTCCGTTGAGCCCGAGGCGGCGGGGGAACTTGTGGCTGTCTGCGGCCAGTTGCCCCTGGCCGTGCGGATCGCCGGCGCCAAGCTGGCTGCGCGCCCCGCTGCGCTGGTCGCGAGCCTTGTGGAGGCGGTTGCCGACGAGCGGCACCGGCTTGACGCGCTCCAGGTCGGAGACCTGTCGGTGCGGGCCAGCCTGGCTTCCGGTTACCAGTCACTGAGCGAGCCCGCTCGCCGGGCATTCCGACTGCTGGGCCTGCTCGGGCCGTGCGATGTCGCGGAATGGGCCGTGGGCGCGCTGCTCGGTGAGCCTGATGCCAGCGCGGTGGTGACCGAGCTTTCTGACCGGTCCATGCTGATGATCGCGGGCACTGACGATACGGGTCAGGCCCGGTTCCGGCTCCATGATCTGCTCCGGGACTATGCGTGTGAAGAGCTTGAAGGTGAGCCGGGGCTGGAGGTGGAGGCTGCCCTGTCCCGGGTCGATGAGGGCTGGTTCCAGCTTGCGTCTTTGGCGAGTTCTGCCCTGCCGCGAGATCCGTTCTTCCCATCCGTGAGCCATGCGCGGGCACGAGAAGTCGTTCCATGCGCAAGCGCGAGCCGGCTGACAGCCGATCCGCTGGCCTGGTTCGCCGCCGAACGGCTGAATGTACTGGGCTCAATCGCCCGAGCCTGCATTACCGGCCGCCGCGAGTTCGCCGCCCGGCTCGCCCTGTGCCAGGCCAACTTCCAGCGTTTGCAGGATCGCCACGACGATGCCGAGCGTAGCTGGCGCGCCGTCGCAGAAGCGGCAAGGGTGGCCGGCGACCCGACTGCCTCAGCGCAGGCCCGGCTCCGGCTCGCCGCCGCGAATGTCTGGCGTGGTTATGCGGCGGACGCGATGGACCTGATGGACGAATGCATTGCGGAATTCGAACACTCAGGTGATCTCGAAAATCTGGTTTTTGCCCTGTACTGGCGGAGCTCGTGCGCCTGGGACCAGGACCTCTTTGACCTCTCGCTGCACGAGGCAAAGCGCGGCATCGCTCTAGCCAGGAAGATTGGGGACAGGCATGCCGAACTCATAAGCCTGATTGCCGTCGGCAGGGCTTTGGGCCAGCTCGGTTATGGTGAGGAAGCGCTCGTTACGAGCGAACAGGCATTGGCCATCGCCGTCGAACTGGGCGACGAGTCAAGCGAGTCAGAGGCCTTGCACAGCGTGGCCTTCATCTGCACGACAGCGGGACGGTGCGATCGGGCGGTCGAGCTATGCGGACGACTGCGTGAACTGAACCGGGACATCGGAGACGTGCGGGGCGAGGCGCTGTCACTGGGAGTGCTGGGGGATGCCTACCAGGGGCTCGGCCGCTACCAGGACGCAGTACAAGCATTTTCGCAGGCGCTGCCAATCTTCCGTGATCACTTCATTCGCCGCCACCACGGCCTGTGCTTGTTCAAGCTTGGCTGCGCACAGCAGGCGCTGGGCCATCATCGGCAAGCCGCCCAGCACCTGACCGAGAGCGTGTCAGTCTTCCGTGACTTGCGGTTGCCCACGTATGAGCAACGGGCCCTGCGCATCCTCAATGATTGCCGGCTAGCCGCCCAGGGCTGACCGAACTGCGGAGAGTCGGCGGCGGTCATGTGCTGGTGGCTGGCTTATGGCCGACAGCGCCGACAATCCGCGCTGTTGGCGGGGTCAGCTTGTGCCCTGACATCAAATGGCGGGGTGGGTGCTGGGTGCGCTGGTTCCTGGCCCAGCGTGGCCCGTAGCTCGCCCAGGTCGCGGGTGACCACTGTATGGGGGGAGTTCCCCAGCCAGGTGCTGCGGGCAACGTACCGGGTACGGCCCCGGATGACCTCTTTCCATATCCGGAATCCAGGGAACTCGTGTCGCAGCGCCGCCAATTCGTCATTCACCGGGGTCGGTTCCCTTCTTGCGCAGCCACGGGTGCATGGACGGGCCGTTTCACAACGGACGGGAATAGGCGTGGCGGCGCCGCGGTCTTGGAGCTGGTCATCCCATGCTTCGATGGTGGTAGAGGAGGCTGCTGCCTTGCTGTCGGTCGGCTGTCAGGAATTCCTGTACTTCGAGCGTCCCGGGGTATGGTGCGGCGCCCGTATTGGTGCAATCCGGTAGGTTCTGTGACAATGGCTCTGGCAGGGTGGTGTGTGGGTCGCACGATGGCGGGTGAGCCGTTACGGGGATGGTGAGGGCGATGGAAGCGTCCGGCCGGGCGACCGGGACTCTGTTAGGTGAGTTTCTGCGTGGGCGGCGTCGTGCGGCGGGGTGGACTCAGCGGGGGCTGGCGGATGCTGCTGGGCTGAGTGTGGGTGTGGTCCGTGACCTGGAGCAGGGGATCAGCGGCCGGCCGCATCCTGGCTCGGTGGAGCGCTTGGCGGCGGCGCTGGGAGTTACCCTTCCGGTGGGCAGTTCGGTGCTGGCCGTTGCCGATGATGGGCGCGCTGGCTCGGGTGGGGTTCTGCGGCTGCAGGTGCTTGGTTCGTTGGTGGTGTGGCGGGATGGGGTGGCGGTGCCGTTGGGGGGTGGTAAGCAGCGGGCGGTGCTGGGTTTGCTGGCGGCGCATCCGGGTGTGGTGGTGAGCCTGGAGGCGATTGGTGAGGTGCTGTGGGGTGGTGAGCTGCCGTCTACGGCGGTGGCGATGATCCAGTCGCATGTGAGTCGGCTCCGTGGTGTCCTGGAGCCGGGGCGGCCGCCGCGGGGCGGCGGTGGGCTGCTGGAAGCTGCCGATGTTGGGTACCGGCTGGAGCCTGGTGGTGTCGAGCTTGACCTGCTGGTGTTCCGGCGGTTTGCTGCGGAGGCCCGGGCGGCCAGGCGGGCCGCCGATGCGGCCGGGGCGTGTGAGTTGTTCGGGGAGGCTTTGGGCGTGTGGCGGGGTGAGCCGCTGGCCGATGTGGCGTTGCTGCGGGGCCATCCCGTCGTGGTGGGGCTGGCCGGGCAGCGGGCTGAGGTGGTGGTGGAGTACGCGGAGACGGCGTCCGCGGCGGGGTGGCATGACCAGGTTCTGCCGCATCTGCAGGCCCTGGCCGCTCGTGACCCTTTTAACGAGCGTGCTCTGGCGTGCCTGATGATTGCCCTGGCCGGCGGCGGTAAGCAGGCTGCTGCGCTGGAGGTCTATGAGCAGGCCCGGCGCCGGCTCGATGATCAGCTCGGTGTCCGGCCCGGAGCTGGCCTGGCCAGCGCGCACACACGGGTCCTGCGCCACGACATACCGGCCCCCGCCGCTGTCCCTGACCCCAGCCGGTCAGGCTCGGGCAGCACAGTTTCTGGCGGGCACCATCCCAACGGTGGCCCGGCGGCCGGCCCGTTCCAGTTGCCGCCCGTAGTCGCGGACTTCACGGGCAGATTGGAGCAGCTTGCGCAGCTTCAGGCCATGCTCGGGCCGGACGACGAGCGGGCCGGGGTGCCGGTGGTGGTGATCAGCGGTTCGCCAGGAGTCGGAAAGACCACGCTGATGGTGCATGCGGGACACGTTATGCGGTCTTTTTTCCCTGACGGGCAGCTGTGGGCCCAGCTGGACGGCGCATCTGACCGGCCGCGAGATCCGAGAGATGTGCTCGGCGAAATGCTACGAGCCCTGGGGGTACCCGGGTCAGCGGTCCCCGGCAGCACCGACGAGCGGGCTGCGCTGTACCGGTCGCGTCTGGCTGACCAGAGAGTGCTCATCGTGGTAGACGACGCCGCGTCCGCCGCCCAGGTGCGCCCGCTGCTGCCAGGCACGGCTGGTTGCGCAGTGATGGTGACAAGCAGGAGGCAGCTGGCTGACCTGCCGGGGGCGCGGCTTCTTCCCCTCGGCCCGCTTACGCTAGGCGAGGCCACGGATCTGCTGGGCCGTATCGCCGGGCCGGGGCGTGTCAGTGCCGAGCTCCAGGCGGCCGGCGATCTCGCGTCCGGCTGCGGCCAGCTGCCGCTGGCGGTGCGGATCGCGGGCGGCAAGCTGGCCGCCCGCCCGTCCGCGCCGATCGCCTTTCTTGCCCGGGCCGTCGCCGACGAGCGGAATCGGCTGGACGCGCTCCAGATCGGCGACCTGTCGGTCCGCGCCAGCCTCGCCTCGGGATACCAGTCGCTGAGCGAGCCCGCTCGCCGGGCATTCCGGTTGCTGGGACTGCTTGGCCCGTGCGATGTCGCTGAATGGGTCGTCGCCGCGCTCCTCGGCGAACCGGATGCAGGGCTGGTCATGGCCGAGCTGTGTGACAGGTCCATGCTGGCGCTCGCGGGCACCGACCTCACCGGGCAGGCCCGGTTCCGCCTCCACGACCTGCTCCGCGACTACGCCTCCGAAAAGCTCGCCAGCGAGCCAGAATCCGAACAACAGGCCGCCTTGGAACGTGTCCATACCGGCTGGCTCCAGCTAGCCTCCCTCGCGAGTTCCATGCTGCCCAGGGAACCGTTCCTCCCGTCCCAGAACCAGAGCCCACCGCAGTCGGTGATCCCAGATGAGATTGCCTGGCACCTCACGGCTGACCCGCTCGCCTGGTTCGCCGCCGAGCGCCTCAACCTGCTGACCGTGACAGAGAACGCCTGCACTATTGGCCGCTACCAGCTCGCTGGCCAGCTCGCGCTGCGCCAGGCTGAGTTTCAGCATCTCCAGGACCGACACGATGAGGCTGATCGCATGTGGCGCACAATCGCGCATGCGGCGGCCTCTGCCGGGGATGCTCCGGCCATTGCGGATGCGCGCCTCAGGCTCGGCGCTGCCGCCGTCGAACGCGGCTACGCCGCGGAAGCGATGGACCTGCTGGAAGAATGCGTGGCGACGTTCGAGCGGCGCGGACACCTGAGGAACCTGGCCTATGCCTTGTACTGGTGGGGTGCGAGCGCCTGGGACCAGGAACTCTATGCTGCCGCCCGACGTGACGCGGAACGGGGTGTGGCTCTTGGTAGGCAGGTCGCTGATCCATACGCTGAGTTCACGAACCTGCGTCTGCTCGGCTTGGCGCATAGTCGTCTCGGCGAGCACGCGCAGGCTGTCGCCGCATGTGAGCGCGCTCTAGAGATCGCTGTCTCTCTTGGCGAGAAATCCTGCGAGTCGGTGGCGTTGCACAATCTCTCCCTTACCTGCGCCATGGCAGGCCAGTACGAGCGGGCACTGAAGCTAGTGCTGCGTCAACGGGATCTGTGCCACAAGATTGGTGATGTTCGGATGGCGGCGCTCGCTCTGGGCGTCCGGGCTGATGCATATCACGGACTGGGGCGCCACGAAGATGAGGTTGTGGCGCTCTTGCAAGCCCTTCCAATTTTCCGCAGCCACTCCATCCGGCGTCACCATGCCATATGCCTGCTCAAACTCGGGCACGCCTATCAGGCCATGGGCAGTCATCAGCTAGCGGTCCAGTACCTTGAGGAGAGCTTGCCGATCTTCCATCAGCTGGGCTTGCCAACATACGAGCAACGGGTACTTCGGACCCTCCAAGACTGCCGACATTAGTCTTTGGCCCGGCCCGCTGCTCGGTCTCGCAGCGGCTTGCTGGGGACTGGGCCAGTCGTGATCGAGTATCGAAGGCCGTCAGCCTGGGCTCCGCCGGGTCAGGCACGGCAATCCAGTACGCGCCCTATCCCGAACCGCTCGTATGCCGCCTTCTTTACGTTGAGGTCGATCAGCGTCGTGCTCGGCGACTGGACTTCCGCGACGAGCAGCGGCGGCTCGGTGACCTTCGCAGCGCCGAGGAGTTCGTCACGGACCACGACGATGTCCGGGTCGAACTCGGTGTCTGCGGCGACCTGCATGGCGGGCTCTGGTCCGGCAACCAGGTTCTCCGGGCAAGCCTGGTTGAGTATGCCGCAAGCTCGAACACAACCAGCTGGTGGCCCATCATCGGCCGCGGGCCCACTAGGAGCACTCCGTCCACCAGCTCGTATCGCCGGCCGTTATCGGGCATCCGGTCCAGGTCGGCGACGGTGAATGCCTGGCCCGGCGGTGGCCAGGTCCCGGTGACGCTCATGACGGCCATGGTGCCTCCTGTCGTCATGGCTGTCACCCTGTCTGGCGGCGACAGCGTGGGCACCCTGAAGTGTCTGCAGGTTGGCACGGCGCGACCGACGCGGCGCCGGGTCGTGCCTCTGACACGGGTTTCGCACCGCTCGTTGCGGGGGTAGGAAGCACGTCCCTAGGAAGGAACTACGTCATCGACCGGGATGCCATAGCGTCGGGGGACCCACCGCGCGCTCCGGGCACCCGGCCAGTTGCCGGGCCCCGGGCCACGTTCAGCGAGATCTTCGCTGTCGGCGAATTCCGGGCCCTGTGGATCGCCCAGGCTCTGTCGGTGGCCGGAGACCAGCTGGCGAGGGTGGCGCTCACGTTGCTGGTCTATGACCGGACTCATTCACCGCTGCTGGCGGCGGTCACGTTCGCCGCGAGCGTTGTGCCCACATTCGTGGGAGGCCTGGTTCTCTCCGGTCTCGCGGACGTCCTGCCTCGTAGGCAGGTGATGATCGCCTGTGACC
>ODAK010001595.1_pt1 | contig 24495 bp, 23 predicted proteins | sample 1539591 | NCBI WGS metagenome assembly ODAK01 (sample SAMEA3539303, study PRJEB22396) | soil metagenome | biome: tundra; feature: field; material: soil | place: USA | collected 2010-05 | depth 0.15 m | reverse complement strand
AGGGATGCTTTGCCAGGTCGGGCGCGTACTTCGACATCAGCCGGGTATTGTTGTGTTTGGCTTCGCCCATCAGGATCCAGCCCACGTGCGCCCACCAACCGCCATCGTGCGGCGAGTGCGGATCGCCCGGCATATCGGATTTCTGGTGGTGGATGCGATGGGTGGCCACCCAGAAGATCGGGCCGCCTTCGAACGTCAACGCGCCGCAGACCGCAAACAGATACTCCAGGGCCAGCGGCACCTGATACGACCGGTGGGTATGCAGCCGGTGGTAGCCCATGCTGATCCCGAGCCCCGTGGCGAACCACAGGAGGAACAGCAGAACCGCCAGATTGGCCCAACTGAACATAAACAGCGCGGCAATGGCCCCTAAGTGCAGCAGCAGCAGCACCAGGGTGGTCGGCCAGTTCAGTTTTTGCTTCTCCGGAAACTCGAGGAGGTCGATATTGAGCGGCTTTTGGATGGATACGGTAGGCACTGTCCTTTCAACCTAGCAGGGAATCGGCCTGTCGTTTGTAAGAGTTGTGTAATTTCGAGCCTATCCGTTGGATAACCGAGAGTCGGGAAGGCAGGCGAGACCGCCTGCCCACCAGTCCGGCCTCCCATTCGCTATCCTGATTGGTCGAGCCCCGATGCCTGAACGCCTCCGCCGCGCCGACTTGCGCTTCCTGACCATTTGCCTCCTCCTCCTGGCGGCCACGGTTTGGTTCTCCGCGCGCTACTTCTACCGCGCATTCCCCGAAGCCTCCATCGATTTCCGCGTCACCCGCGACCAGGCCCGCGCGCAGGCCGAAAGCTTCCTCGCCGCCCAGGGCCTCCACGTGAACGGCTATCGCCAGGCCTCCCGTTTCAGCTACGACGACACCGCCAAGACCTTCCTCGAGCGCGAACTGGGCCTCGATCGGGCCAATCGCATCATGCGCAGCCGCGTACGCCTGTGGCGCTGGTCCTGGCGCTGGTTCCGCCCGTTACAGAAAGAAGAGTTCCGCGTAGACGTGACTCCCGCGGGGGAACTCGCCGGCTTCCAGCACGAGATCCCCGAAGCCGCCACGCGCCCCAGTCTGCCCGCCGATCGGGCCCGCGCAGTCGCCGAGCGTTTCCTGCGCGACACCATGCACCGCGACCCCGCCGTCCTCGACTTCGTGGAAGGTTCCAGCGTCACGCGTCCCGCGCGCACGGATCATACCTTCACCTGGAAGGAGCGAGATTTCGACATCTTCGGCACGCGGGACGCCACCTACCGCCTTGAAGTGACCGTGCTCGGCAGCGAACCAGGCGCCTACCGCGAATACCTCAAGGTGCCCGAAACCTGGCAGCGCGCCTACGAAGGACTGCGCTCGCGCAACCTCACTGCCCAAACCATAGACACGGGCTTTATGATGCTGCTGGCAGTGGGCCTGCTCGTCACCATTGTGCTGCGCGTGCGCAGCCGCGATGTCCGCTGGAGGCTCGCCGCGGCGGTGGGCGGTGTTGGCGCGTTGCTCTACTTCCTGGCGAACTGGAACGCGCAGCCGCTGGCCGAGTTCGCCTATCCCACCACGGATTCCTACGGCAGCTTCATCGCGCAGGAGTTTCTACGCAATCTTACCGGCGCGCTGGGCGCGGGCGGCCTGCTGTTCGTCCTCACCGCCGGCGCGGAGCCGCTCTATCGGGAACGCTACCGGGCGCACCTTCCGCTCGGCAATCTCTTCAGCCCGCGCGGCCTGCGCAGCAAGCAATTCTTCCTCGGCACGATCCTGGGTATTACGCTGGCCGGCGTCTTTGTCGCCTACCAGACGGCCTTCTACATGGTGGCTTACCGCTTCGGCGCCTGGTCGCCCGCCGACGTGCCTTACGACGATCTCCTGAACACGCGCCTGCCTTGGCTCTTCGTGCTGCTCGGCGGATTCCTGCCGGCCGTCTCCGAAGAGTTCATGTTCCGCATGTTCGCCATCCCCTTTCTGACGAAACTGCTGCGCTATGTCCCGATCGCGGTGGTGCTGGCGGCCTTCATCTGGGGCTTCGGACACGCCGGCTACCCGCAGCAGCCCTTCTGGATTCGCGGCGTCGAAGTGGGTATCGGCGGCGTGGCCCTCGGGCTGATCATGCTGCGTTGGGGCATCCTGCCGACGCTGGTGTGGCATTACTCGGTGGATGCCATGTATACCGCGCTGCTGTTGTTGCGGTCGCACCACCCGTACTTCGTGTTTTCGGGCGCGGCCAGCGCGGGGATTATGGTGCTGCCTGTGATCGTCGCGGGCATCGCCTACTTGCGCCGCGGAGGCTTCGAACCGGAGCTTGCGCGCGCCCCAGAGGTGCTCAGCGAGCCCCCGGCCCCTAGTCCCCAGCCCCCAGCCCCGCCAGCCGAAAGCCTGCCCTACGCGCCTTGGCCGGCCCGCCGCCGTCTGGCCGCGCTGCTCCTTCTCGTCGCCGGCGCCGTCACCATTGGCGCCGTGCGTGTCGATGAATTTGGCGGCGAGCCCCGCTTTGCCCTCGGTCCCACGCGCGCCCGCGCCGCAGCCGAACAATTCGCGCGCACGCAAGGCTTCGATCCCCAGGGCTACCGCGCCGTCGTTTTCCCTGTCACCGAATGGGACGACCCCGACACCCGCCTCACCGCCAAATACTTCGTCCAGCGCCGCGATATCGCGTACGTGGCCGGCGCATTTCACCGGCAAGTTCCCCTGCACGGTTGGACGGTGCGCTTCTTCAAGCCGCTCCAGCGCGAAGAGATGCGCGTGTCCCTGTCTCCGGAACGCGATCCGGAAAGCGGTCGCGTTTTTGAGTTCGAACATATTTTGCCCGAAGACCAGCCCGGCGCGGATCTATCCGCCGATGCCGCCCGCGACTTGGTGTTGCGCGCTACCGGCCTTCCCTCCCTGGCGGGGTTCGAGCTCAAGGAATCCACCTCGGAAAAGAAGAAGGCGCGCCGCGATTACACGCTCGTCTGGGAGGCCGGGCCGGGCGACCCGCGCAACCTTGACGAAGCCCGTTTCCGCATACGCGTCACGGTGGCTGGCGATCGTGTCGCCTCGTTCAGCTCCTTCTGGAAACTGCCCGAAACCTTCGAGCGCGCCCGCTCGCGGCGCAACGCGCTCTGGTATGCGCTGCTGGTGCTGCGTATCGCGGTGAGCGCCGGCCTGTTGGTGCTCGGCATTTGGCTATTGATCGAATGCACGCGCCAACGCACCCTGCGCTGGGGCCACGCGCTCTGGGCCGCGCTGCCGCTCGGAGCGATCACGCTGGCTGGCATGGCTATGACGTTTCCGTTGCTCTTCAGCCAATACCCCACCACCTTCTCCCTGGAATCGTTCGAGGCAACCCTGGGCGTCGGGCTGTTCATCGGGGCGCTCGCGCTGTTTATCGCCATAGCCTGCGGCGTAGCGCTGATCCTGGCGTTGCAGCCCGATGCCCTGGCCGTATTTCGCCGCGCGAACCGCAAGCTGTTCGGCATCGATGCGCTTTTCGCAGCGGGTCTGGCCGCCGTGCTGGTCACCGCGCTGGGCCGCTTGCGCTGGCTGCTGATCGACCGCTTCCATCCGCAAGCGCTGCTCACCGCGGATGCGCGGACCGCCTTCGCCACGATCTCCCCCGCCGCCTCCGGCATCGCCTCCGCCTGCCAGGAGACGTTGTTCTGGCTGGCGCTGTTGGTCCTTATCGCGCACGCGGTTCGGTATCTCGAACGGTGGCCGGGTGCGGCCGTGCTGGCAGGCTTCGCGGCGGCCGCGGGGTTAGTGCCCGGCACAGTCCACACGGCCGGCGAGTTTCTCCTCTATTACGCCATCCGGTTGATCTATCTGGCGGCCGCCGTGCTGTTCGTTAAGTACATCGTGCGCCGGAATTACCTGGCGTACCTGCTGATCGCGTGGACCCTCGCGCTGCTCGACAAAGGCGCGGATCTGCTCTCGCAGCCCGCCGCTCCCTTGCGCCTGCAGGGCGGCATCCTGATCGCCCTGCTGCTGGCCACGCTGATCTGGGCTGCGCCCGTTACCTCCCTCCGCAGGCGTCTCCGCGGAGACCAGCCATAACGGATCCGTTACCAAAGAGCGAAGCCGCGAACCCGGCCGTGTCAAACAACGCCTCGAACCCGGCGGAGGCTAACTAGTGCTTAATTGCATAAATTGATAACTGTATTTCGGAGCTGGCTGCCTTTGACCTCGCGCTTGCGCCAACGGAACGGCTTGGCGCGTTCGTTGTGCTTCTGTGTGAAGGCTTCGATTGCCTCGCGCAACTGGTCCTTGTTCTTGAAACTGGCGCCGCTGAGCGCCTTGCGCTGCAGCAGACTGAACACGATCTCGATCTGATTCAGCCAACTCGCCGAAGTCGGCGTGAAGTGGAACTGCACCCGTCCTTCGAACTTCGCGAGCCAATTGTAGTTTCTCTTATGCGTCGAGTAGTTGTCCAGGATCACGTGGATTTCTTTGTCCAGTGGCAGTTCCGCCAGCACGCCGTCCAGGAAGCCCAGAAAGTCTTCCCGCTTCTTATAATCGGTGGTTTTGGCGTGTACTTGGCCGGTGCCGACTTCGAGAGCGGCGAACAGGTTCAGCGTGCCGTGGCGTTTGTAGGTGCTCTTCAGCGCGCGCACCACGGCGCCGCTATCGGTCTCGACGTAACCGCTGGTCCGCTCGATGGCTTGCATGCGCGGTTTTTCGTCTACGCTCAGCACCAGCGCCTTCACTGGCGGGTTGAGGTACAAACCCACAATTTCAGCAGCCTTGGGGGCAAACTCTTTATCCGTGCTCACGCACCAACTGCGCACCCTTTGCAAGTAGATGCCTTCGCGACGCAGAACGCGCCACACCGCATGCACGCTGGATCCAAGTCTCTCCGCCACTGCCGGCCCATCCCAGTGCGACATGCCGGGTGGCGGCGGCTGCTCCAGCAGGGCCAGCACGCGGTTCCGAAACACGGCGTCGTAGGTGATCGGCTTGCCCGGTCGCGGCTGATCCAGTAGACCTCTCAGCCCCCAGAACGCGAAACGCTTACGCCACTTGCTGACCGTGGGGACGGAGACTCCCAAGCCCTGCGCCACTTGTTGATTTTCCTTGCCTTCCAGGCAGGCAAGAACGATTCGAGCACGCTCCACAGTGCGCGCCTCTTCGGTACGGCTCTTGTTAGGGACCGTACGAGGTCCTCGCGCCGAATCGGCGCTTCAATGCACTGCTACCTGGCTCAACACGGCCGACGTGCTCGCGCCGAACCTGGCATCCCCGCTATAGGCCGCGGTGATCGAATGCGTACCCGGCGAGAGAGTCGAAATACTAAGGCGGGCTGACGTCCCGTTCAGCGCGACCATTCCCCCGGGCAGCACGTTCCCGCCATCGGCGAATGTCACCGTGCCGCTCGGCGTTGCGAAGGTAGTGCCGCCGATTTGGACCACGGCCTTGAACGTTACCGCTTTACCCGCCTTCGCCGGATTCGCCGACGATGTCAAAGTAGTTGACGTGGTGGCCGTACTCCCCAACAATACGCTCACCGAGTTGGCGCCAGAGTTGGCCGCCGCGATATCGGTGCGGCCGTCTCGGTTGAAATCCGCCACCGCCAGAGGGAGCGGCTTGGATCCCACCGGGTATACGACTCGCGCCTGGAACGTCCCATTGCCATTACCAGGCAACACGATCAGGTCGTTGCCGCCATCGACGGTAGCGATCAGATCGAGGTTCCCGTCGCCATTCATGTCCACCGCCGCGATTCCAACCGGCGCGCCACCAGCGGCATAGTTCACCGCTGCCTGGAAGGTGCCATCGCCGTTGCCCAGCAGCACGCCAAGGTTGTTGGAGTTGGTATTTGCCACTACCAAGTCCGGTTTCCGATCGCCGTTGAAGTCGGCAATCGCCAAGTAGGAAGGCGACGCGCCAACAGAGTAGCTTACGCCCGGCTGAAACGTACCGTCGCCATTACCGAGCAAGATCGTCACGTTGTTGCTGCCCGCATTCGACACCGCCAGGTCGGCGATCCCATCCCCATTGAAGTCGCCCACCGCCACCGCGTATGGCGATGTCCCAACCGGATAGTTTACCGGGCTCCGGAATGTGAGATTGCCATTGCCCAAGAGCACGCTCACGTTGTTGGAGTTCTTGTTAACGACTGCCACATCGATTTTGCCGTCCCCATTGAAATCCGCCACGGCGAGGCGAACCGGTGCGCTCCCGGCGCTGAAGTGCTGCGTGCCGGCGGTGAACGTGCCGTTTCCGTTGCCCCGCAGGACGGTCAGCCGCTTGGAGGTGGCGCTCACGACGACCAGGTCCGGTATCCCGTCACCGTTGAAGTCGCCAACTGCCACGGCGGTGGTACCGGTATCAACCTTGTAGTTCTGCGCCGTAGCGAATGTCCCATTGCCATTATTGAGGAGCACGCTGACGCTGTCCGTAGATCCGGAGGCAGTGTCGTAATTGGCCACCGCCAGGTCCGGCCAGCCGTCGAGGTTAAAGTCGCCGGCAACCATGCCGGACGGGTCCACCCCGACGGTGTAAGTCACGCCAGCCGCGAACGTGGCGCTGGGAACGGCACTTACAACCAAAGGCTGGGTACTCGAGCCCGCGCTGGCCAGATTCGCGTTGCCCGGGAAATACGCCCTTAAGCTGTGCGGACCCGCCAATAGGCTGGCCGTGAAGCTCGCGCTGCCGGAGGCCACCGAAGCAAAGCCCAGCACAGTGGCGCCATCGTAGAACACCGCCGTGGCGCCGGTTCCGGGAGCAGGCGCCAGTTGAGCGGAAAGGGTCACCGTCTGACCTTGCTGCACCGGACCCGGCGGCACGCTCAGGGTCAGGCTCTCGGGCTCCGGGGCGATGGTGAAACTCTGGCTGACCGGAGGCGCCGCAGCATAGGTGGCATTGCCTAGCTGATTCGCCGTGATGGTGCAGGATCCCACGCCGGTTAACGTCACCGTGTTGCCGCTCACCGTACATGGCCCCGCGGCCGTGTAGCTCACCGCCAAGCCCGAAGATGCCGTGGCGGTGACCGGGAACGGCGGATCGCCGTAATTGTGGTTGGGCAGCGGGTTGAAAGCGATGCTTTGCGCCGCCGGGTTCACTGTCTCGGTCAGCACAGCCGACGTGCCCGCCAGAAACGCCGCATCCCCGCTGTAGGCGCTCGTTATCGGATGCGTGCCCACCGCCAGCGACGAGGTCGCATATCCGGCCGCGCCGCCGCTCAGACTGACCGTCCCGCCGGGCAGCGCCGTGCCGTTATCGGAGAAGGTCAGCGTTCCCGTAGGCAGGCCGAAGAAGGGCGCCGCCGGCGTGACCGACCCCGTCAACGTAACAGACTGCCCGGCGTTGCTTGGATTCGGCGAAGAACTGAGCGCCACGCTGGTGGCAGCTTGCCCGCCCAGCAGCACTACCGCGGTGCTCCCGCCGCCGCCCGTGGCCACCACGTCGGCCCGGCTATCGCCGTTGAAATCCGCCAGGGCCAGAGCCACCGGGCCACTTCCCGCGCCAAAATTCACGGCCGCCTGGAGCGTGCCGTCCCCATTGCCCAGCAGCACGCTGATATTGCCACTGCCCGCATTGGCGGCTACCACATCGGCCTGTCCGTCGCCGTTGACATCCCCCACCGCTACCGCCTGCGGGTTGGCTCCCGCCGCATAGCTCACCGCCGCCTGGAAGGTCCCGTCCCCGTTGCCCAGCAGCACGCTCACACTGTTCGCCGCATTGTTCGCCACTACCAAGTCCGGCCGGCCGTCGCCGTTCAGATCGCCCAGTGCAACCGCCTGCGGATTGGCCCCCACGGCGTAGCTCACCGCCGGCTGGAAGGTCCCATCGCCGTTGCCCAGCAGCACGCTCAGGGTCCCATCCGTCGCGTTGACCACCGCCAGGTCCGCCTTGCCATTGCCGATAAAATCCCCCGCCGCCACCGCTGCCGGTCCCGATCCGGCCGCGTAATTCACCGCCGCCTGGAACGTGCCATCGCCGTTGCCCAGCAGCACACTCACACCGCCCGCGTTCGCCACCGCCAGGTCCGCCGCGCCGTCGCCATTGAAATCGGCCACCGCCACCGCGGCGGGGCCGCTCCCGGCCGCGTAATTCACCGCCGCCTGGAAGGTCCCGTCGCCGTTGCCCAGCAGAATGGCCACCCCGCCATTGACGTACACCGCCGCCACGTCCAGCAGGCCGTCGCCGTTGAAATCGCCAGTGGCCAGAGCGATGGGGCTGGCGCCGCCGGCGGAGTTGACCGGCGCCCGGAAGGTCCCGTCCCCGTTACCCAGCCACACACTTACGCCACTATTGGCCACCACGAAATCCGCTTTGCCATCGCCGTTGAAATCGCCTACGGCGACCCACGTGCCGGCGCCATTCGCCAGATAGGGAGCGGCTGACACGAAGGTGCCACTCGCCACTGCCGTCACCGTCAGAGCCGTAGCGCTGGATCTGCTGCCAGCGTAGGTCGGATTGCCGCTGTACGAAGCGCGCAGTGTGTGCGCGGAGGCGCTCAGCAGGCTGGTCGTGAGGCCAGCGGAGCCACCGGACACCGCTACCGAGCCGAGCACAGTGTTGCCATCATAGAAGGTCACCTTGCCCGCACTGGGCGGCGGCGAAATCTGCGCCGTCAAAGTCACCGGCTGGCCCAGCCCGGCCGGATTCGGCGTGACAGCCAACGTCGTGGATGTCTGCTCCGGGGCGATGGTGATGCCGCAGTTGCCCGTGGCTGTGCCGGCGGGGGCACCGGTCGAGTCCACTGCCAGGGCAGTGAAAGTGAAATCCCCGGCCGTAGTGGGCGTCCCACCGATAGCGCCGGCGGAACTATTCAATGTCAGCCCCGGCGGCAACCACCCCGCAGTGAAGGAAAACGTGTAGGGCGGTACTCCACCCGTGGCGGCCAGCGCGGAAACGTACGGAGCACCCACCTGGCCCGCGTTGGCCGGGCAAGCCAGCATCACCGGAGCCGGTGCAATAGCGATGCCGCAGTTACCCGTGGCCGTGCCGGCCGAGGTGCCCGTCGAGTCCGCTGCTTGGATAGTGAAAGAGAAGCTTCCGGACAAAGTGGGCGTGCCGCCGATGGCACCGGTGGAGCTACTCAACGTCAGCCCCGGCGGCAGCGACCCCGCGGTAATCGAGAACGTGTAGGGCGATACTCCGCCCGTAGCGGCCAGCGCGGAAGAGTACGGCGCGCCCGTCTGGCCTTCATTGGCCGCGCAAGCCAGCGTCAAAGGCGGTGCGTAGCTCGGCAGAGAGAACGCGTAGAACGTGTTGCTTGCGGTTCCGAGCGGATTCGTGGCGGGGAAGTTGTGATACCCGGTACCCCAGTACAGCGTGCCGTTCACCACCGCCGGCGCTGCGTTAACCGAACCGGGTGCTTCGAACGACCATAATGCCGCGCCGGTGGCCGCGTCCAACGCGTACATGTAGCCCGACATGGAAGCGGCGTATACTACGCCATTCGCTACCGTGGCAGGCCCCAGCGACAAGGCGTGCAAACCCGGGTGAACGGTGCTCAAGCCGGGATCCGGCACTTGCCAAAGAATCGCTCCCGTGGCAGCGTCCAGAGCGGCCCAGGACCCCCCGTTCCAAGAGACCCCAGACGGCTGAAGCGTGTAGGGCTTCTGGCTCGCGTTGCCGATCGCGACATAGATGCGCTGGTTGTCGGATGCCGTACCCCACTCCATTCCGCCGAGTTTCCCGCTCGGCCCGACAACGGTGGACCATTGCAGTGCTCCGCTATTTGGCGAGAGGGCCCAATAGACACCGCTCTTTTGACCGGCCCCCACCAACTGAGTGGGAACGCCATTAATATTCGCCGTGAAGAGGTTTGCGCCAGCGCCGAAATCGAGATCCAGTCCGGCGGGATCGGGGCAAGCTATTCCGTTCTGGTTGCAGGCGGCGATCCACGCGTCGTCGGCCGAGCACCGCCGTCCCCACTTCACGTTTCCCGTGGCGAGATCCAGAGCGACAATCGAATCTTCATAATTATTCGACGCCTGGCAACCCAGAATCGCCTTCTGGTTTCCGTTAGCGGCCTGCTCACACGCCTGAACGGACGGAGGAACCAGATAGTTGTTGCCCGTCGTCACGTAAATCTGGCTCCGCGCGACATCGATCACGGGTGTGCTGGACCACACTGGAGCGCCCGTGTACCCATTCGGCACGAAGTACGTCTGCCAGAGGATCTGCCCGTTCGCCAGCGAAACCGCAACGAGGCTTCCGCGGAACGTCGGGTTGTCCAGCCTTTCTTCGCTGGAGGATACCCCCACGTAAGCGATTCCATTGTAAATAATGGGGGAACCGGTTGAGACGGAATTCGGGTTGGGATCGAGCGCCGTGCTCCAGATCAGACTGCCGTCGCTCGCGTTCAGCGCCAAAAGATACGAGCCAGACGGATTTGGATTCACCAGCGACGCACTCGCGCCGACGATCACCATCGTGCCGTAGAGCGTTGGTGTGGTGCGCGACATGACCGCCGGGCTTAGACCATAATCCGTCATTTTGTGCGTCCAGACAGGAACTCCGGTAGCCGCGTTCAATTTGTATAGGTTTCCGGACCAATCGGGAAAGTAGACATAACCTGCGGTAGCATCCACCGACGGGGTCGCGGACACGTCGTTCTGGGTTGTGAACTGCCACTGAACGGTGAGACCGCTCACGTTTTGCTTATTTAGTATGGTTTCCGCGGAAGCCCAACGGCTGTTATTGAGGTCGTTGCCGGCGAAGGGCCAGCCGTTAGCTGTTTGCGAAAAGGAGGGCACGGCGAGCAATAACATAGCGCTCACCGCAGACTCCGTCGCGCACCGGAGATTGAACATATCGCTGTAGTCTCGTTTGTTTTGTTTAGTGGATCTGTTAGGTTAACACGACAAATCGCGACTTGAGGCTTTTTCCTTTTGACCCATCCGGCGGCAAGAAGCAGTCTGTACGTACTGGGCCTTGCCTGGCCTGGGAATTCTCAAAGACAAATGCGTACGACTTTTCGCTCGATGGCCGCGCCCAATTCCCGGAGGATTGGCTCCGGCAGCCGCGATTGGGCCACTTGAAAGAGATCGTTCTCTTCGCGCCGGATGTGCTCCGCGAGCAGGCCGCACAGCCGCTCCAGCAACGCCGCGGTGGGAGCGGAACGCAATTGCGCGACGATCTCTTCCACCTCGCGATGCTGCGCGATCAGGCTGGCCACCAGGGAAAGCTTGCCCAGGGCATTTTCGATGGCCGGAAACAGAATTTGCTCTTCGATCTCGAAGTGGTTCACCAGTTCCAGTTCGTAGCGATCGATGGTCCGCCGCGCGAGTTGGGCCACGTTCGCCGGCGAGGCATCCTCGTGGAGCGAGCGGCGCGTCAGCACGCACATGGCGAGTGCGTTGTGGTGCTGGTGCGAGAGCGGGATCAAATTGGAGTCGCGAAGCATAGGCTTGCCTGTTACTATAACGAAAATGAACTGGAACGACGCCGCCGAGGACTTGCTGCAACAAATACTGGCGCAAACGCCTCGTCCGGTGAGAGAGGCAGCGGAGACGCAGCTTCGGGGGAGCGCCGAGCGTCTGGCCGAGGATGACGGCAAGAACCGCGTGGGCGTGGAGACGGTGATCGCGGCCTGGGTGGCCAATACGCCGGAGGCTGTGCGCTCCGACCTGCCGCGGCAAATGGAGCGGTTCGGGCTGGACCCGGAGGAGTACGGGCATTTGCTGGAATAAGTGGGGCAGCGCCTTGCGCTGCGGCCGGCATCTCAGGCCGGCCTGTTCAAGCTGCGCCTGACAATCGCTTGGTGAGCAGCGCATCCAGCGAGAAGCGGCCGGGGCCGAAGATCAATACGATCAAAAACGCAACCAGAAAGGTGTAGGGGGCTGCGGCGTAGAATTTGTCCGGGTCCGAAAAGACCGAAAAGAGCGCTTCGCGGTCGGCAGCGACGAACGCCACGATCATGTCACCGGTTAGGAGCAATGCGACCACACGCGAACCCAGTCCCAGCATGATCAAGATGCCACCCAAGAACTCCAGGCCGACAATGAAAGGCGCGTTCAGGCCGGGCAGCGGTATGCCGAGACTGGTAAAGAATTCGGTGACTTTTGCCAGGTTGTGCAGTTTGCCCCAACCGGTTTGCATCATTTGGAATCCCCAGTAAAGGCGCACCAGCAGCAGAAACGGAGATTGCAGACTGGAGGCTGCGGCGATCAGCAGGTTGTAGAGTTTGGTCAGGAGTGTCGGCACAACCAACCCATTTCCGCCCATCCGGCAAACCAGGTTTCCACTCGGCGGCGGAGTTCCTCGACCGGAACCGGGCTGTCTTCCAGGGCCGCTTCCATGGCTTTGCCGACCGGCAGACCCTTGCCCAGCGCGGCGAGCAGACGGAACTCTTCGGCATCCAACCGGCGGTAGTAGACCATGAAATCCAAGCGATGTACAGCCAAAAAGATGTGCTCGGGCGGCATGCTGTGAATGCGCCGCACGAGGCCCCCGGCCTTGCGCTTGAGCACCGCATTGCTGGCCGTGCCATGTTCTTCGGATGCCGCATTCACTTTCACGCGCAAATCGTCGACGGGATAGCGCAGCTCGATGAGCCGGATGTGGGGTTCGAGACCGATGCGCAAACCGGGTCCCAGCTCCAGCAAATCCTCCGGACCGAGCACCGTTTCTTCTTTCCCATCGAAGGCTTCGATGTGCGCCCACTCGAGCGAAATCATGTCGAGCGCCACGGCCAATCGGCCGCCCGCGAACGTGGGGTTCCGGCGCAGCCATTCTTCCAGGCGCGACCCCAGGTTGCGCAGCGTCCAGGATGCGGAAGGGAGGTCCGTCAGGTAAGCCTTCGCCAATCGCTCGAATGCGCGCTGGCCGAGCACCGCGCGCAGGCCGGGGAAATCCTCGTAGAGCGAATCGAACAGGCGATACCAGTAGCTGCGGCTGTAGATCTCCAGGCGTTCGAGCGATGTCAGACGGTCATTCGGCTTGATGTAGTCCACGGCCGCTTCGGGATCGATGTGGTCGCCCGCGACCAACGGGCGCATCAGGGCAGCGGCCATGCGCTTCTGGAGCGCGAGCAGGCTCACGGCGCCACCGGCATGAGTGCGGATTGGGGCGCGGCGATGTACTTTTCGGCTTTACGCGCCTCGGCATGCACTTCGCCGAACGACGGAATGCGGTCGTCCCACTCGAGCAGTGTGGCGGTCGGCCCCACGCGGCGAATGGCATGCTCGTAGAGCTTCCAGACGGGATCGATCACCGGATGGTCGTGCGTATCCAAAATGTATTTCGTGAACTTGGAGTGGCCGGCAATGTGGATCTGCGCCACGCGTTCGGCGGGCACACTGTTCAGGTAATCGTAGGGATCGAATCTGTGGTTACGGGACGAGACGTAGATGTTGTTGACGTCCAGGAGAATGCCGCAGTCGGCGCGCTCCACGACTTCGTTGAGGAACTCCCATTCCGTCATTTCCGATTCGTGGAACTCGGCATAACTGCTGACGTTTTCGACGGCGATGGGCACCTCAAGATAGGAGCGGGCTTCGCGGACCTTGCGCGCCGTGAGTTTGGCGGCTTCGAACGTGTACGGCATGGGGAGCAGGTCGTGCGTATACCGGCCGTCCACGCTGCCCCAGCAGAGATGGTCGGTGACCCAGGGCGTTTTGGTGCGTTTGACCAGGGCCTTCAAACGGCGCAGGTGATCGCGATTGAGCGGCTCGGCCGAGCCGAAATACATCGATACGCCATGCTGCACCACCCGGTATTGTTCCAGTATTCGATCGAGGATGGCCAGCGGACGGCCGCCATCCACCATGTAGTTCTCCGAGATGATCTCGAACCAGCTCACCGCCGGCTTTTTCTCCAGGATGTGCTGGTAGTGGGGGATGCGGAGACCTACACCGATACCGTAATCGGTGAACCCGTTGAATCGATTTGCAGGCACTTGTTTGGAAAAGGTCGCGGCTGTGGCGCAGACCCCCTGAACCGAACGAAGAGCGGGTCCAGGGGGACCCGCGCAGACCAGGGGGTCTGCCCGGGGTCTGCCCCACAACGCCACGACGCGACGCCAGACTACGTTGTCTTCTTCATGGAACCGTCGGTGGCGCAGCCGCCCTTACCCTTGCAGGAGTTCTTGGCCTTGCAGCCGTTGTCGCTGGTCTTGCAGCCGCCCTTGCCCTTGCAGGAGTTCTGCCCCTTGCAGGCATGCTTTTCCTTCTTCGCCTCCCAGATGGTCCCGGAGGACTGTCCAGCCAGCGAGCTGCTGGAGGAAACCCTCTGGCCGGTGGAGCTAGAGGAGACGGTGCTTGCGTTTAGGCGTGTCATCGTGCCACCCAGCAGGCCGGTGAACGCCGCGGTCAGTACTAAAGAGCTTTTGGAAACTTTCATGATCTTGTATACCCCTTCCTTTGTCGGTTATTCCCGAATCCCTCGAAGTTTTCGGATACCCGCGGCAAGGCAATAAACACACCCGCGCGGGTTCCTTAGAGTATACGACAGCTTGACACCGTGCGGATTCCGGGGTTGTAAACAAAAACTGCGCCCGAGCGTCAAACCGGAAATGACGCGCATGAGCCGGCGATCGACGTTGCGGTGGTTGCTCGGCCTGGCTGCGGAGCCAGCGCTGGCTCGGGTAGCCCGGGCGGCCGATCCTGCCACGAAGCTGAAAGAGGGCGGGGCGGACATCGAAGTCTCATTCGAATCGGAACATTTCGATCTGCCGCAAGCGGCGCTGCTCGGTTGGGTAAGCCAGGCGGCGCGGGCGGTGAGCGCGTATTACGGACGGTTTCCAGTGCCGCGCGCCCGCGTGCGGATCTTCGCGGGAGGCGGGCGGGGCGTCTCGCATGGGACAAGCTACGGCGACGACGGCGTGTGGTGCCGCATCTCGGTGGGCCGCCGCACGACGGTTGAGGATCTGGATCGGGACTGGATGCTGACGCACGAAATGGTACACTTCGCATTTCCTTCGGTGGCGCGCCGCCATCACTGGATCGAAGAGGGCACCGCCACCTACGTGGAGCCGATCGCGCGGGTGCACATCGGCAACCTGACCGCCGCGCAGGTGTGGGGCGACATGCTGCGGGACATGCACCAGGGCCTGCCCGAGGAAGGCGATCGGGGTCTGGACAACACGCACACCTGGGGCAGGACCTATTGGGGCGGCGCGCTTTTCTGCCTGCTGGCGGATGTCGGAATCCGGAAGAATACGGCAAATGCCAAGGGGCTGGAGGATGCTCTGCGGGCCATCAACCGCGCGGGCGGCACCATCGAAGCGGATTGGCCGTTGGAGCGCGCGTTCGAGACAGGCGATAAGGCGGCGGACGGGAGAACATTGATGGAATTGTATCGGAAGATGCGCGCGCATCCCGTGATGGTGGATCTGCCCGATTTATGGAAGCAACTGGGGGTTGGGCGGGAGGATGGCAGGGTGGTGTTCGACGATCGCGCGCCGCTGGCCGGTGTGCGGCAGGCGATCATGCTGGGCAGCGGCGGGGGGCGAGCTGCGCTCGCCAACATCGACAGAAAGCGTCGATGTTAGGAGCGGGCGACACGGCGAGGGGGCGGCGCGGCGATCCTTTTTCGGGACTGCGGGCGTCCTTTCTGCGCTCTGGCGGGACGGCCCCGCCCGCGACAGATGGTACCAGGCGTGCACTAGTAATGGTTATGCACGAATCACAACAGATAGCTGCTGAGCACCATGAGCTTGCGGCCCACGCGCACCGCTCCGGCGCCGAGCACCACGGAAAAGAAGATCGCCTGACCGGACATGAAAGCTCCAGACAAGTCCTTGAGCACTCCAATAAGGCTTACCTGAACGCGCAAAAGGAGCATCAGACGACCAGGAGGACCGAGCATGGCATCAATTTAATCGCTCACGAAGCCAAAGAGCAGGACATCGCCGCCCTCGCTTATGAACTTTGGCAAGACAAGTGCTGTCCTGAAGGATCACCGGAAGAGGATTGGTTTCGCGCCGTAGAAGAACTGCGATGCCGGCATTGAGCGCCGGGCACACGGATTGAGCCCGTCCATTGAATCGCTCCGGCGGATTGTTTTTTGAATTTCGATCCGGATTGGATTACCGGCGCCACGGATGACGCCCATACGGCATCTCAACGTATTCGGTCACCGGCGCCGGCGTTTTGCGGACTCTGGCTGGCAGGCGTGATTCGGGCGCGCTAACTGGTCAAAAAAGTAATCCCCGGCTACGGTTTCTCCTGCTTCCCAACTGGGGATGCGGGGCTCCAGGCGAGCAGGCGAGGTTGGGAGCCCCGCAAAACAGGTTGCGCTTCCGGTGTTCAAAGAGGTCGTGCTCAGGGCGTACGGCGAGAAGCTAGTGGGGTTAGATTACTTACTCAACCGCTCTGGCTTCAAAGTCGCACACCGCGTCATCCTCTACCGTGTAGCGCACCTCGATCGGATGGCAGCAAACCTCGCAATCTTCCACATAGATTTGGCCTTTCACCGAGGTGTCCAACACCATCGATATCTGCTCCCAGCAACATGGGCACGCGAAGAAGTACTCCATTCCGCCCAGGATAAGCGATTTGCCGGCCTGGATGAAGGAGTCGCGCGGGCGTCTGGATTCGGCCTGAGCGATCCCCCCACAATGAGCTCCCTCTGGCGCTCGAAACGCTCCGCGGCGCCGGATCACTCCCGGCCTACGCTGCTAATGCGCTGCGCGGGTCTGTTGTCCGGCATGGACTGCCGATCGTCTACTGGTACATGGAAGTGCTGTTGTACGTTTCGTCACACCCGCGGCTACCTCCTTTCCGGAGTTCGGCATATAGTTGAGAAGGAGGTTGTTAAATTGAAAACCATTCTGAGTTTTTTCGTGTTATTCGGACTTAGCGCCGTGACAATGTTCGCGGCTGACCAAACGTGGACTGGCAAGATTAGCGACAGCATGTGCGGAGCAAGTCACAAGTCTGCCACCGAGCATGGCGGCAAGAAGATGTCGGACCGCGACTGCACGCTGGCGTGCGTAAAAGAACACCAGGCCAAGTACGTCTTTGTTCACGATGGGAAGGTACTCAATATTGCGAACCAGGACGCTGCGGGGCTGGAGGAGCACGCGGGCCACACGGTGAACCTGACGGGCGCCCTAGACGGCGACACCATTACGGTTTCGAAGATCGAAATGTCTGGGCATATGAAAAAGAAAGCTTCCACAACTTGATGCGGTAACCGGGAAGGCAAACAACAGCATGGCGCAGCACACCCTGCTGCGCCAGAGCAACAGTTCGCAGGTCGGCCAGATTGGCGTTCCTTTCGGCAAAACCAATCAGCCGAAACTGGTCGCGCCACGGAAATTCCCCAATTTCTAGCTGTGAAGTAACCCGTGGCTTCGTCGAACCGCGTCCAAGCCCAAGGCGAAACGCGCTTTAGTCCGGCGCGCTCAGCATCCTGCTAGAGCTTACGAAGCGGGTAAGCGGCACAGAAGGCAAAACCTGCATCTCTACGGCACATTCTGCAGGAGATCGAAACTAGATTTCTCCCGTGTAGTGTGGGGAACGATTTTTAGAAGGCGGCCCAAAGATTGCTTAAGCACTCAATAGCTCAAGAGGTCGGCATGTTGAAATCACTTTCGGCAAGCTTGTTCGGTTGTTCGCGCCGCGTAGTGAGTCCGCGCAAGCCGGCAGCTTGAAATGCGGACTCCGGAAGATGCACTACGGGAAGGAGACTCATGATCGCTACCACAACCTCGCCGGTAACTCTGTCCAAGCTCGTGAGCAGGCATGAAGTCGCGGAACGCACGACCGCATTCCGCTTTGAAAAGCCATCGAACTGGACATTCGAGGCGGGCCAGTCTCTCGATATGACTTTGTGCGAACCCCCGGAGACCGATGCCGAAGGAAATACACGAACATTTTCGATGGCGAGTGGTCCCGATGAAGATACCCTGATAGTGGCCACCCGTATGCGCGATACGGCATTCAAGCGAGTGTTAAAGACGATGCCGCTTGGCTCCGCAGTTAAGATCGAAGGTCCGTCCGGAAGCCTGACTCTCCATAACGATGTGACGCGAACCGCTGTGTTCCTGGCGGGCGGTATCGGCATCACGCCGTTCCGCAGCATGGTGCTCCGTGCGGCGAAAGAGAAGCTTACTCACCGAATCGTCCTTTTCTACTCGAACCGCCGGCCGGAGGACGCTCCGTTTCTCGATGAGCTACAGGCGCTGGAAAAAGAGAATCCGAACTACAAGCTCGTCGCCAGCATGACTGAAATGGCGAAATCGCATCGGTCCTGGCACGGCGAAGTCGGCCAGATCGACAGAGAAATGCTTTTGAGGTATCTGAAGGATGCGGCTTCGCCCATCTACTACGTCGCTGGGCCGCCGGAGATGGTGAAGGGCCTCCACAAGACGATCAATGGAGCCGGAGTCGATGATGACAACATTCGCGCGGAAGAGTTTGCCGGCTACTAATCTTATATTCGAAGAAGGGTAGAAGAACATGAAAACGAAACCTGCTAAAAAAGAACATCGTCCATTCGTGACGGACATTCAGGAACTCCGCCGGCGTGCCCGTGAGCACATGGGAAGGGGTGCGGTTACTAGCGCCTACAGTGCGGACCGGGAAACGGTTATCCGCATCCTAAATGAGGTCCTGGCGACGGAGATTGTCTGTGTGCTGCGATATAAACGTCACTACTACATGGCCGCTGGCATTCATGCACAGGCAGTGGCCCAGGAGTTCCTCGAGCACGCGAACGAGGAGCAAGGTCATGCGGATATTGCCGCCGAGCGGATCACCCAATTGGGGGGCGAGCCGAACTTCAATCCCGAAGGGCTGGCAACTCGCAGCCATTCGCAGTACGTCGAAGGCAAATCGCTTCTGGACATGGTTCGGGAGGACCTTGTCGCTGAGCGGATCGCGGTAGAGTCCTATAACGAGATCATCCGCTATCTTGGCAATGACGATCCCACCACCCGCATCGCGATGGAGCAGATCCTGGCCAAGGAGGAAGAGCACGCCGACGATATGAAAAAACTGCTCGAAACGCTTAGCAAGGACGAGCGGTTTGCAGAGCATTCCTGAAGAAACGTAGTACTGCTCCGACAACAAGTGCGCCCCGTTTGGACAAGAACCGTGAGTCCCGTCCCAAAAGGCGAGCTTTTGGGACAAGGGAACAGCATCCTGCCCTCGGTGCCGTGAGGCGAAGAATGGGCGAGCATCCTCCTGGCGAAACCATTGGCCGGTCAATAAGCACCCCTGCTTTGGGGAGCATTAGACTTGTAAACAGAAACTGCGCGCGAGCGTCAATCTAAGGAACCGGTGGCAAACGTGGCCGCCCAGGGACCGGAGGCGCTACACACTCACCACCGGGCACGGCGATTGCCTGATGATGGAATAGGCATGGCCGGTGAGGCGGCCCATCATACCGGTGATACCGGCATCCGCGCCGCGGCCGATCACGAGCAGGTCCGCCTCCGCCTTGCGGGCCTCTTCGCAAATCATCTCGGCGGCCGGCCCCATAGTCAGGACGACCTCGGCTTGGGTGCCTGCCTTCTGTTGTAGAGCGGCGATCTCGGTCTCCGCGTTATCCACCAGGAATTTGCGCCACTCCGGCGAGAAATGGTATCCCTCCGTGCGGGGATCGAGTTCGGCCAACGCGTGCACCAGCGTGAGCTGCGCGCCAAACTCGGCAGCCAGTTGCGCGGACCACTTCAGAGCGCGGGCCCCGGACGGCAACAGGTCGATGGCGCAGAGAATGCGCTTGAGAGCGGCCTCGCCCGAGGGTGGCGCCTCTGCATGCGCGGTGGTCCAGACAGGGCAATCGGCATCGTGCAGCACTTTGGCGGTGACCGAGCCGAGCAGCATGCGGCGGAATGGGCCGTAGCCGTGGGTGGGCATCACGATCAGCCCGGCTTCTTCGCGCCGCGCGCAATCCACGATCTCGCGCGCCGGATCGCCATCCAACAGAAGACGCCGCACGCGATGCGGAGCGAGTTCCTCACGCAGGAACCCGGCGATGCGCTGCTCGGCGTCCCTGCGCCGGTCGGCGAGTATGTCGGTCATGGCGCTGGCCATCTCGATGGCGCCGAACTCGCGGTAGGGCGGCAGCACGTGCAGCAGGATGATTTCGGAATTGAATCGCTCCGCAACGGGAACGGCAAAGCGAACGGCTTGGTTGGCGCGCTCGGAAAAATCGATCGGCAGGAGAATCTTCGCGATGGGAAACATGACTGCCTCCGTACCTGATCTTACTGCGGCCGGGCAGGCGAAGGCCAGCCCGTTTCAGATGGCGGTGGCCCGGGCGCGGGTAGCTACAATTGGTCGAGGGTCAATTGTGGCTCGCCGGCCCCCGCCGGCTGCTCAACCATGGCGAGCAGTGTGCCGATGATCCGCTTGGTCTCGGATGAGGCGAAAACTGTCCGCAACCACCTGACGAAATCGTCCTCAGACATCAGTCGAGCCGGTACGCCGTATGCGGTGACCTCGAGCGGGTAAAATTCATTGACGCCATGCGAAACGGAAAAGAGGGGATATTGATAAAAGTCCAACGTCGGAACCAGGATTTAAAAAATATGCTCGAACCTTGCGCCGGTGCGGTCTGGCCTAGTCGTAACCTGTCCCTCGATCAGGTTGTCGACACGTCGGCCCAGCAGGGCGGCCTGTTCCCTCCGGATGGCTCCGGGCGACTTCTGCGCTGGCTTGGCCGCGAGTTCTTCCGGCCACAAGTCTGGAATCGACGCCATCAGTTTCTACCTCACGGGTTTAGTTTAAACGAAATTGGGAGATGGTCTGAGACGGCGGGCCGGCCATTCTCGCCGATAAGCGGCATCGATCCCACGGCGGCGAGCGTCTGGAGAGCCTCGTCGTCGAAACGCTCAATGAGGTCTGGCCTGATCAGTACCTGATCGAAAATGTGCCAGAAGTAGCTGACGTCGGCTCCGCGGCTGTAGTAGTGTGTTCCGGGCGGCCCTGGTGTCCTATCGCCAAAACATCCCCACATGGGGTGCGGTCGCGCTTGTGTGCCGTCGCTTTCGTCATGACGGCATGGAGCCCGCTTGCCATGACGACTCCTCTCTCGAACGGGTTCATGTTCAAATCACCAACCAGCAAGGTGCGTTGGTGACCAGCCGTATCTTCGGCGCTTCGGACCATCTCGCCCACATGTTCACAATGGCGGTCTTGGTCCCGGTCGTCGGCATACATCTTACTCGGCAAGTGGGCGGTCGCCAACAGCATCTCTTCGCGCGCCGGAAGCCGCATGCGACGAATGGATACGCGGGTGTCGTGGGAAACTTCCTCCAGGTAGACGCCCGCGAAGCGGGTGAATATTTTCAAAGCTGGGCATTCGCTCCGGGTGAAATGGAAGTCCGCCGCTTTGCCCGTATTCAGCGCATTCAAGAGCGTGGCCTCGGACAGGTTGCACTCGGCCAGGACCAGCACGTCCACCGCGTGTTCGTCCGCCAACTCTCGGACCTGTCGATGAAGGGGCTTGTTGTTGATGTTCCAGAACAGGAAGGTTGTCATCGAGCTACCCGGAATGTCATATTGCGCACACCTTCCACATTATCGCCTGCCGCCGCATGCGCTACAATGATTCGGGTCCCCCTCAACGTCCCCTCAAGATGGAACGCGCCAGCAGACTCCTCGGCAAGCTCACCGCTGGCGGAGGTCCGATCGATGTCGACGATCTGGCCCGCGCCGCGTGGCCGCTGGCCGTGGGCAAGAAGGTCGCGGCGCGCACGCGGCCCGCGCGCATGGTGCGGACCCGGCTGATCGTGGAGGTCGAAGATCCCATTTGGAAGAAGCAACTGTTTACGCTTTCCACGCAGATCCTGACGAACCTGGAGCGGCATCTGGGGCAGGGAATCGTCGAAGATCTGGAGTTTCGCGTCATGCCGCCACGGCGCGACGCGCAGCGGGCCGAAGTGGCGCAACCGGCGCTCGCCTCGCTCGATGAAGCAGACGAGATCGCCGACCCGGTCATGCGCAACATGTATAAGCAGGCGCGCAAGAAGGCCCTGGCGTGAAGATCACGGAAAAAGAAGTCCGCTACGTGGCGGAACTGGCCAACCTGAGCCTGAGCGAGGCGGAGGTTCACAAATTCCAAGCCGACCTCGACGAGATTCTCGGCCATGTGGAACGGCTGAACGAGATCGATACCGCCGGCGTCGAGCCGATGGCGCAGGTGCTCTACGCGGCCGGCGATACGGCTGGCGATAGGGTTAAGCTGCGCGCCGACTGCGAACGTCCGCCGCTGGGCACCGACGTCGCGCTGGCGAATGCGCCGCAATCCGGCGCCGGGTACTTCAAAGTGCCGAAGGTCATCGAACGCTGACCTATGGATAGTCGATCGCTCACCATCGGCCAGATCAGGGACGGTTTGCTGGCGCGCCGCTTCAGCGCCGTGGAGTTGGCGCAGGAAACTTTGCGGTTCGCCGAGGCGCAAAACCCCGCCACCAATGCCTATCTGCGATTCTCGCCGGAGCGCGCGCTGAGCGCGGCGGCCCGCGTGGACCAGAAGATCGCGCGCGGCGACGATCCGGGCCCGCTGGCCGGAGTGCCCGTGGCGGTGAAGGACGTCATCCTCACCAAGGACCTGCGTACCACGTGCGGCTCGAAGCTGCTGGCCGAGTACGTGCCGCCCTACGATGCCACGGCGATCGTGCGGCTGGAGGAAGCCGGCGGTGTGATCTTGGGCAAGACCAACTGCGATGAATTCGCCATGGGATCGTCGAACGAGAATTCGGCGTTCGGGCCGGTGCGCAATCCGCTGGCGCAGGACCGCGTTCCGGGCGGATCGAGCGGCGGTTCGGCGGCCGCGGTGGCGCAGGGGACGGCGGCCGTGGCACTGGGGTCGGACACCGGCGGGTCCATCCGGCAACCCGCTTCATTTTGCGGCGTGGTGGGCGTGACGCCCACCTACGGGCGCGTCTCGCGCTACGGGCTGACCGCGTTCGCCAGCTCGCTCGACCACATTGGGCCGCTGGCCCGCACCGTGCGCGATGCCGCCGTGCTGCTGCGGGCGATCGCCGGCCGCGACCCGCTGGACGCCACATCGGCCGAGGCGCCTGTGCCGGACTATACACAATCGATGGATGGAAACGTCAAAGGTCTGAAGCTTGGATTGCCCCGCGAGTATCTAAAAGAGTTGACGAGCGAAACCGGGGACTTGATCGCGGCGGGCGTCGCGACGCTACGGAAGCTCGGCTGCGAAGTGCGCGAGATCAGCTTGCCGGCGACCGATTATGCCATCGGCTGCTACTACATCATTGCGACGGCGGAAGCCAGTTCGAACCTGGCGCGCTATGATGGCGTGCGGTACACTTTCCGGTCGGAGGCTTCCGGCACGTTGAGCGACATGTATCGGCATACGCGCGGCGAGGGCTTCGGAGCGGAATGCAAGCGGCGCATCATGCTGGGGACTTATGTATTGAGCGCGGGTTATTACGACGCCTATTACTTGAAGGCGCAGAAGGTGCGCGCGCTGATCGCCCGGGATTTCGCGCGGGCGTTTTCGGAGGTGGACGCCATCGTGGCGCCGGTGTCGCCTTTCCCGGCATTCAAGCTGGGCGAGAAGATCGACGATCCGCTGGCGATGTACTTGTCGGATATCTACACGATTACCGGCTCGCTGGCCGGCATTCCTTGCATGAGCGTGCCCTGCGGCAAGACGGCCGATGGGTTGCCGGTGGGAATGCAGATTCTGGCCAAACATTTTGACGAGCCGACTATGTTCCGTCTGGCTGACGCTTTCGAGCGTGCTGCAGCAAACTGATACAAATTGATGGCCGGGCATGCCCGGCCGCACTTACACTTGGAGATGAACGGAGATCGATATGTCTTTTACGCTTCCCGCACTACCCTACGCGACTGACGCCCTGGAGGTTTCCATCGACAAGACGACGATGGAGATCCATCACGGCAAGCACCATGCCGCTTACGTGACCAACCTCAATAAAGCGCTGGAATCGGCGCCCGCTCTGGCCGGCAAGAGCATCGAAGAACTGCTGGCGAACAACTGCGCCATCGTGCCGGAGAATATCCGCACGGCGGTGCGCAACAACGGCGGCGGCCACATCAACCACTCGATGTTCTGGACCATCATGGGGCCGGGCGCGGGCGGCGCGCCGGTGGGCAACGTGGCGCAGGCCATTACCGGCACGTTCGGCGGTTTCGACCAGTTCAAGGAGAAGCTGCAAGCGGCCGGGATGGCCCGTTTCGGCTCCGGCTGGGCTTGGCTGATTTCAAGCGGCGGCAAGCTGGACATTGTTTCCACCGCGAACCAGGACAGCCCGGTGATGGAAGGGAAGCATCCCATCGTGGGCGTGGACGTGTGGGAGCACGCTTACTACCTGAAGTATCAGAACCGGCGCGCGGATTATCTGGGCGCGTGGTGGAACGTGGTGAATTGGCCCGCGGTGGAAGCGCGGTTCAATTCGCAGAAGTAGATTCTTGTGAGGCAGGGCATCATGGCTGTGGGGCAGCGCCCTGCGCTGCCACTCCGCGGCCGACACCCGCGCCGCCCGGTTTAGCACCCTCACGCAGGAAGATCACGAACTGATCGACGCGCACAGAAGTCTGATAATCACCGTAAAGCCGTAGCCGCTTCAAATCGCCGGCACAACTCAGACAGGCAACGGCACACGGACGTGCGTCGATTGGTTGCGGGTATCGGGCGGAGA